>OLSG01003302.1_pt1 | contig 11693 bp, 9 predicted proteins | sample 1673041 | NCBI WGS metagenome assembly OLSG01 (sample SAMEA3136749, study PRJEB25190) | human gut metagenome | reverse complement strand
CCGTCAATTTTCCAGGTATCCTTTGAAATCCGGGAGATTTTCGGCTCTTCAGCAAGCTCTGCCAAATCATCTTCCAGGTCTCCGACCAGCTGCTCTAACAGATCGTTCATCGTGACAATACCGACCATGCCGCCGTACTCATCCAGAACCACCGCAAAATGGTTATGTGAGACTTTCATCCGCCGGAACAGAACATCTGCTTTTACCGATTTCGGGATAAACTGAGCCGGTTTCACGGCATGCTTCATAATGAAATCCTTTGTCCGCCCACGGAACCGGAAGAAATCCTTGATATTCAATACGCCTACCACATGATCAACCGTCTCTTCGCAGACCGGATAAACGGTGTGGCGGCTGTCGTGAATGGTCTCCTCCCACTGTTGCAGCGTCTCATCCGTCCACAGAAGCGTGATGTCTGTCCGATGCGTGGCAAACTCATCCACTGCCATGTCATCAAATTCAAACAGATTTTGGATGATCTCATTTTCCTCCAGATCGATCACACCTTTTTTGCTTCCGGCATCTGCCATTTTCCGTATCTCTTCCTCGCTGACTTCCACCGCCTCTGCATTTGGATCGATCCCGAAAAGACGTAACAGAAGATTTGTAGTCGCATTTAAAAGAGCCGTAAACGGCGAAAAAACGATCCAGAACACTTCCAGAAGCCCGCTCATCCGAAATGCCAGCTTCTGCCCCCGCTTTGCCGCAAGACGCTTTGGCAGCAGGATACCAAAGACCAGCACCACATAGGAAAGCAAAAACGTGATCAGAACCAGAAAGATATTATGCCAGACTTTTGCCGAAACCAGGTGTGTAAACTGCTCCATCACAAGACCGGTCATCCACAGTGCAAGCAGATCTGCCGTAAAGGCACTGATCAGAAATCCGCACAGTGTGATCACCGCCTGGATCATGGTCAGAAATTTCGCCGGCTGTCTTAAAAATTTCAAAAGTCTTTCTGCTTTTTTGTTTTTTTCTTCCGCCATTTTCTCCAGTTCCGATGCATCCAGTGAGATCACTGCGATCTCCGCACAGGAACAGAACGCATCAATGGCGATCAGAACCAGGATCAAAATTATTTTTCCTATCAAAGGACTGTCTGCAATCATAAATGCTCCCTCACTCTGTCTTTTTTGAGAATCCCGCCCCCGCGATCAGCTCCTGTTCATCAAACAGCTGTGCCACCGTTTCCTCGTACGTCGAGACACTCTTCGTCTTTTTGATCTTCTTTGCATATTTCGAAGAAGCGGTAAACATATCTGCCGCATAGTACCAGAATTCTTTCATTTTAAACATGGCATTTTTATCATCCTGAAATGCTTCCCGATATGCTTCAAAAATGCAGTCATGGAATACACGAAACCTCATCTTGTCCATGGCATTTTTGCCTTTTATTTCACCGATCAGTTCCGGATTGGCAAGCACTCCGCGTCCAAACATCACTGCCGGAACTTTTGGATACTGCTCCCTGAATCTTTCAAAATCTGCTTTTCGGAACAGATCTCCATTGTAACAGAGACTGTTTTTGCTGTTTTGGCAGGCATATGCAAACGTTTCCATATCCGGCGTTCCATTATAATACATGCACTGTACACGTGGATGTATGATCAGTTCTTCAAATGGGAACTGATTGTATACCGAAAGCAGATCCTGAAATTCCTCTGCATGTTCCAGACCGATCCTCGTTTTCACTGAAATTTTGATCTTTATTTCCCGAAAAACTTCATCAAAAAAAAATTGCAGTGTCTCAGGATCTGAAAGAAACCCGGCTCCTCTGCCTTTGGTGACAACCGTTCTGGACGGACAACCCAGATTTAAATTGACTTCCTGATAACCATATTCTTCCAGAGCCTTTGTCATGGCAATAAAATCTGCTGCTTTGTTTGTCATGATCTGTGGGACAAGATGGATGTTCTGATTATGCTCGGGAAGGATATCGGCCTTTTCTTTTGCACTGAACTGTTTTCCGCTGTTTGGTTTCGGAACCAGAAACGGGGAAAAATATTTATCGGCCGGTGTAAAAAGCCTGGTATGTGCATTGCGGAAAATATATCCCGTGATCCCCTCAAGCGGTGCAAGATAATATCTCATAATACTGCTTCCGTCTCCTCTAATCTTTCGTAAAACTGTTCATAGAAATCCCTTGTCCTGTCATAGTTTCGCACATAAAACGTATTCAAAATTCCCATGGATACCGCTTTTCTGCTTTCATCCGACGAATCGTTTTCCAGAATCTCCTCCTGCTTTTTCAGATAAGCATGCCAGTCAGAAATAAATTTATCATGGCGTGCAGGATCTGGAATATCGATCCATTTTTTCACTTTCACCTTGAGCCGGTCTTTCTTTTCACACTCGTAGACTTGCAGAAAATAGCGAAATCCTTTTTCCTCATAGATTCTGCCAAGCGGAAAGAGACGACAGATATCCGGTCTTGCCCCATGGATCGTGCATCGCCCGGAATCATTCAAAAAAGCACAGGCTTCCTTTTCACCACGCATGGCCAGGTTCGGCAGGATCACACCGTCCGCCAGATTCAGTTCCACACCTTTTGTCATCAGTTCTCCAAAAGAAGCGTTCAGCTCCTTTTCAAGCCGGTAAATATCAAGCGGTGTCAGCACGATCGAAGTGCCCATCCCATGACAGCAGGCAGAACATCCCTCACATCCCCTGCAGTCTGCTTTTACCATATCATTTGGCCCATACAGCTTTCCGTCTGAAATTTCTTTTATATCGATATTACGTTTCACCTTTCTCCCTCCTCATATTGACATCTGCTCCTGTTAAGAGTACTATAAATTTCAAGAATATTCAACAAAAATCAACCAAACAAGGAGTAGATCTATGAACCCTGTACAGGAAACCGTTTTATTATATTACCCGAAGAAGCCCAAATACCTGCCGAAGATCAAATCCATCTTCGTTCAGCTCGGTATCCAGTTTCGTATTCTGGATGCCGCATCTACTGCTCAGAAGATCGGCTATCTCACCGGTCGTACAGGCTTCGAAAAAAGTACTTCCGATGTCCCTTTTTCAAAAATTCCACAATCTGTGCTGGTGATGGATCATTTTTCTGGTGTGCGGATGGATGTGCTGTTTTCTTATTTGAAAAAAGCCGGCATTCCTTCCATCGACCTGAAGGCGATCGTGACCGATACCAATGCAGACTGGACATTTTTCGCACTCTATCAGGAGATTGCAAAAGAACATGCACGGATGCATGCAAGAAGAGCAATCGTCACACGTATCGAAGAGTCGGATTTTGGATGTGAAGGACGACCGGATGGGGTGATTGCAATGGATCATGTTTACCTGCGTTATGAGCAGGAATCCGAAGAATTCTGCCTGATGGCAGAAGATGATCAGCTCTATGCAGATCATATCGATGAAAACAGTACGGTTCTCGTAACCGCAGATGGGAAAATTCTGCCGCTGTAAATACAGCAGTTAAAATGAATCCCCTGGTATATCTCTGGTTGTTTTTTCATATAAATAACCAATTTCATACCAGGGGGTTTTTTATGTCTGTTTTTCCGTTCAAAAAAGCAGCTGTCACACTCTTGCTTCTGACAGCCGCCTACTTTTCCGGATTCGGGATCCATTATCTGTTTTCACAGCCGACCACGGTACTTCCTGCCTCATCTTCTTCAGAAGGCAACTGGGGACTCAGTTTTCAGGAAGAAGGTGTGCGGCCTGTCGGCAACGCCACGCCTTCTGAGCTTGCAAAATATCAGGCAGCCTACGCAGATGAAACAGACGAAAAAGTCATTTACCTCACCTTTGATGCCGGATATGAAAACGGCAATCTGCCTGCTATTCTGGATGCCCTGAAAAACCATCAGGCGGTTGGCACTTTCTTTGTCGTCGGAAATTTTCTGGAAACCAGTCCGGAACTTACCAAACGCATGGTAGCGGAAGGTCACATCGTCGGCAACCACACTTATCATCATCCGGATATGTCTAAAATCTCCACAAAGGAAGCTTTTGAAAAAGAGTTGAATGATGTGGAAACACTTTTTCAGTCGATCACCGGAAGCGAAATGGCTCACTACTACCGCCCACCTCAGGGAAAATACAGCACCTCCAACCTTGAAATGGCAAAAGAACTTGGCTACAAAACCTTCTTCTGGAGTCTCGCCTACGTGGACTGGATTCAAGATGAGCAGCCAACAAAAGAGCAGGCTTTTTCCAAACTTTTAAGCCGCATCCATCCGGGAGCCGTAGTTTTGCTTCACAGCACCTCTTCTACGAATGCAGCCATTCTCGATGAACTTCTGACAAAATGGGAAGAAATGGGATATCATTTCGCCCCATTATCTGAACTTGCTGACAAACTGTAGATCAGAGGTGCACAGAAGAATGCCGGGGCATTCTTAAGCACTACATAATAAACATCGCATCCCCAAAGGAGAAGAAACGATAACGCTCTTTTACCGCTTCCTCGTAAGCAGCCATGATCTTATCTTTTCCGGCCAGTGCGGAAACCAGCATCATCAGTGTGGACTCCGGCAGGTGGAAGTTTGTGATCAGACGGTCGATCATTTTAAACGGATAACCAGGATAAATAAAGATGTCCGTCCATCCACTTCCTGCTTTTAAAATACCGTTTTCATCGGTTGCCGACTCCAGCGTACGGCAGCTTGTCGTTCCGACTGCCACAATCTTCCCGCCTTCTTTTTTCACACGGTTGATCAGCTCCGCCTGCTCCGGCTCCACAATGTAAAACTCCGAGTGCATGTGATGATCTGTCACATCTTCTACCTTGACCGGACGAAAGGTTCCAAGTCCGACATGTAAAGTCACATGTGCAATGTGAACGCCTTTCTTTTTGATTTCTTCCAACAGTTCTGGTGTAAAATGCAGTCCGGCTGTCGGTGCTGCGGCAGATCCATCGTGCTTTGCATACACCGTCTGATAACGGTTTTTGTCCTTGAGCTGGTGATGGATGTACGGCGGCAGCGGCATCTGTCCCAGTTTATCCAGGATTTCCTCAAAAATCCCCTCATACTCAAAACGGATCAGACGGTTTCCTTCGTCAACCACATCGATCACCTCACCGATCAGCAGCCCTTCGCCAAAACTGATTCTTGCACCGACACGACATTTCTTCCCCGGTTTTACCAGCGTTTCCCAGACATTATTCTCTCTTCTTTTTAGAAGCAGTACTTCAATCTTTGCATCCGTTCCGATCTTGCTTCCATAGAGTCTTGCCGGGATTACTTTCGTATTGTTGACTACCAGACAGTCTCCCGGGTTCAGATATTCAATGATATCACGGAAAACGCGATGCTGCGTCTTTCCGCTTTCTCTGTCAAGTACCAGCAGTCTGGAAGAGGAACGGTCTTCCAGTGGATCCTGTGCGATCAGTTCCTGCGGCAGATCAAAATAAAAATCCGATGTTTTCATATATATATACTCCTTAATAATAAATATGATTTTCTTCAACTAAAACCGGCTTCTCGCCTCTGTTACAGGTTACAATCGACACGGCACAGTTTTTTGATACGCCGCCATGCCAGTAATCTTCCCGGTTGCTTTCTCTTATGCTGTTGAGCAGTCCGCGAAGTGCACAGCCATGCGTCGACACGAGGATCGTCTTATCTTGAAGTTCTTTTCGACTGCAGATATCTTCCATAAAATTCCGGGTACGCTTTTCCACATCATCCAGACTTTCCCCGCCCGGTGCTGCCACATAATCCTGCGGGGCATGGAAGAAGTTTTCAATCCACTGCTGCGGCACCTGCCGGTTTTCTTCTGCATAACAGCAGCCCTCATAGATTCCAAAGCTGATCTCAATCAGACGCTCATCCTCTATGATCGGGACCTTTCTTCCGGCAAGGATACACTGTGCCGTGTGTTTTGCACGGATCAGTGGACTGGTAAAAGCCATGTCAAACGTTACATCACGAAGTGCCTTTCCGGTCAACTCTGCCAGATAGATCCCATTTTCATTTAAATCAACGTCAGAACGCCCCTGGAGGCACTTACGTGCATTCCAGGGGGTCTGACCATGACGTATGATATACATTTTCATGTGTTATTCTCCAGATTACTGACGAAGTTCGATACCCATGCTTTCCAGCCCATTGAGGATCTTCTTCATCACCGTAGTGATCTCTGCTTCTTCCATGGTCTTGTCTTTTGCACGGAATACCACAGAATAAGCCATAGATTTATAGCCTTCTTTGATCTGAGTTCCTTCATAAATATCAAACAGTTTGAAGCTTTCCAGATGTTTGCCTCCACGCTGAACGATCATCTCTTCGATTTCACCGGCAAGTACATGTTTCGGAACCACCATACTGAGGTCACGTGTCACAGCCGGGAATTTCGGAATACCTTCGTATTTGCGGTCGAAGGAAGCTTTTTCCACGATCTTCGGCATGTCCAGAACGGCAACATATGCCTTTTCACCGATTCCGTAATTATCTAGAACCTGTGGATGAACTTCGCCCAGGAATCCAATCACTTCTCCGTCGTAGAGGATGTTTGCCTGTCTGCCCGGATGTAAAGATGGCTGTCCTGCGTTCGGATCGTACTGCGGAATCTTATGCATGCCTGCTTTTTCCAGGAACTCTTCTACGACACCTTTCATGACAAAGAAATCTCCGCTGCCGTACATACCAAGCGTGAACTGCATACGCTCATCCGGAAGCTCGGTAAGCGGCAGTGCTTTCGGCAGATAAATGTTTGCCAGTTCATAGAGACGAACGTCTTTGTTTCTGTGGCTGTAGTTATAGCCAAGAGAAGAGAGCATACCATTTAAGGAAGTCGTTCTCATGATGCTGAAATCATCGCCGAGCGGGTTGGAGATCTTGATGGCCTGACGCAGTACAGAATCTTCGGGGATCAGCAGTTTGTCGAATACCTTCGGGCTTTCGAAGGAATAATTCATGCCCTGAGAGAATCCGCAGAATTCTGCGATATCTTTTGCAACATTTTCTACTCTGTGATGGAACTGCAGTTTACCTGTAGTAGCTTCTCCTTTTGGCAGCGTCGTCGGGATATTATCATATCCATAGAAACGTGCCACTTCTTCTGCGATATCTGCGGTGCGGAAAATGTCATGACGGAAGGTCGGTGCAATGATTTCATTGCTCTCTTCGTCATAGGCAAGTTCTACATTTGCAAGATAATCCAACATCTGTTCGCTGGACAGATTGGTTCCAAGCAGTGCATTGATGCGTTCCGGCTCAAATTTCACGCGAACCGGCTCTTTGCGTTTGGAGTATACATCTGCCATGCCGCCGACTACTTCACCGGCACCCAGTTCTTCGATCAGCTGGCATGCACGATTGATCGCTGCCTGTGCATTGTTCGGATCCAGACCTTTTTCGAACTTGCCGGAAGCATCAGTTCTAAGACCGATTTTCTTTGCAGAAAGGCGGATGTTGGTGCCATCAAAACATGCAGCCTCAAACATCATCGTCTTTACATTGTCAGTGATCATGGAATTCTCACCGCCCATGATGCCGGCAATGCCAACAGCTTTCTCACCGTCACAGATCATCAGAACAGAATCATCCATCGTACGTTCCTGACCGTCCAGTGTGGTAAATTTTTCGCCGTTTTCGGCTCTGCGAACCACGATCTTATGACCTGCAAGGGTGTCATAATCATAGGCATGCATCGGCTGGCCGTATTCTTCCATTACATAGTTTGTGATATCGACAATGTTGTTGATCGGACGGATTCCGTTTGATGCCAGTCTTCTCTGCATCCATTTCGGTGACGGAGCGATCTTGATATTTTTTACGACACGTGCACAGTATCTCGGGCAGAGATCCTTGTCTGCCACTTCAACGGTCACATAATCGTTTGCATTTTCATCATTTCCGGTCTCTTTTACAACAGGAGGCACAAATTTTTTTCCGAAAGTTGCTGCCACTTCTCTTGCAATACCGATCACGCTGTAGCAGTCTACACGGTTGGATGTGATCTCGTATTCAAATACAACGTCATCCAGTCCCAGTGCTTTGATGGCACTTTCGCCTACCACTGCATCTTCCGGGAAGATATAAATGCCGTATTCCGGTGCTTCCGGATACATATCTCTGGTAGAACCAAGTTCTTCAATGGAGCACATCATACCATCTGACTCAATGCCGCGAAGTTTTCCTTTTTTGATCTTGATACCGCCCGGTGTTTTTTTGCCGTCATGTCCGCCTGCAACGCGTCCGCCGTCTAAAACAACCGGAACCTTGTCTCCTTCTTTTACATTCGGAGCACCGGTTACGATCTGGATCGTCTTCTCGCCGATATCGACCTGACAGATGATCAGTTTGTCTGCATCCGGATGTTTTTCAATTTTATCGATCTGACCGATGACGATCTTGTCCAGATCTGCATCCAGTCGCTCAAATCCTTCTACTTTTGTTCCGGATAATGTCATGGCATCTGTGTACTGCTGTGCCGTAACATCCAGCTCTGGAACATATGCTTTAATCCAAGATAATGATGTATTCATGGTTATATTTCCTTTCCTGTACTTTCCGTTGATTTTCTGTTTCGCATCCGCATTTTTAGAACTGCTTCAGGAAGCGGATATCGTTCTTATATAATTCACGCATATCATCGATTTCATATTTCAGAAGTGCAATACGCTCCAGACCTACACCAAAAGCAAATCCGGTATATTCTTCCGGATCAATGCCGCACATCTCAAATACATGCGGATGAACCATACCGCAGCCAAGGATTTCGATCCAGCCGGAACCTTTACAGAAACGGCAGGAATGACCTTCAATCTCACCGCTGCCGCCGCATTTGAAGCAGCTTACGTCAACTTCCGCACTCGGCTCTGTGAATGGGAAATGATGCGGACGGAATTTCGTCTTTGTCTCCGGTCCGAACAGCTGTTTTGCGAACTCTTCCAGAGTACCTTTCAGGTCTGCAAATGTAATATTTTTATCTACAACCAGACCTTCGATCTGATGGAAGGACGGGGAATGGGTTGCATCCACTTCGTCAGAACGGAATACTCGTCCCGGTGCGATCATACGGATCGGCAGTTTGCCCTGTTCCATAATGCGGGCCTGTACCGGAGAAGTCTGGGTACGAAGTACAATCTTGTCATTGATATAGAATGTATCCTGTTCATCTTTGGCCGGATGATTTGCCGGAATGTTCAGAGCCTCGAAGTTGTAGTAATCGTACTCTACTTCCGGTCCTTCTACGACTTCATATCCCATACCAACAAAGATACGCTCTACTTCTTCCAGGGCAATGGTATTCGGATGACCGTGGCCAACACGGTTTTTCTTTGCCGGAAGTGTAACGTCGATGACTTCTTTTTTCAGTTTATGTTCCAACTCCAACGCTTCCATTTTCTTTTTGGTTTCTTCTAATTTCTGTTCGATGGCTGCTCTTGTCTCATTTACCATCTGACCAACCAATGGACGCTCTTCCGGGCTGACATCTTTCATTCCTTTTAATACTGCAGTAAGCTCACCTTTTTTCCCGAGGAATGCAACACGGACATCATTTAATCCGTTTAATCCTTCTGAACTTTCGATAGAAGCAAGCGCTTTTTCTCTGATTTGCTTTAACTTGTCTTTCATCTCTTATCTCCTTTTACTTATTCATAAATGTATCAGATTGTTCTGTTTTATCATTTTGAGAAATATTGATTACACGGATTGTTCCGTGCTTTGCACTTCCACAATCCCATAAAAAAACGTCCCTTCACAAAGAAAGGGACGAAATAATTCCGCGGTACCACCCGACTTTCCGACATACATCGGACACTCTGATGCGTAACGTGCATGACCCGTCTGTCTCTACTGGACCCGTACGGCATTGTAAACCGTACATTCCCTGTTCAAAACAGCAGCTCCGATGGGAAATTCAGCAAATGTCTTTCCTTAAATGTACTCTCAGCCAACATACATTCTCTCTGTAATCCGATCATCTGCCTACTGACATCTTCTCAGCTTTTGTAACCTGGATTCTATTTCTCCGGTACAGCATACTATATACAGCATCCGGACAATAAATCAAAAACAGAAAGATTTGAAAATATACATATCTCCAAATCAAAACTAGAATTTATTCTAGCATAGCTTTTTTAAAACATCAAGCGTTTTTATCCTGTTCCCGTTCTTTTTTTCTCTGTCGCGCTTCCTGGATCTCCACCAGAAGAATTTCAAACAGATTATTCACTTCTGCACACACCAGAAAAATGTACATACTGATGTACAGCCAGAACATCAACAGGAAGATCGTAGTCAGACTGCCATATAAGGAAAATCCGTTAAAATAATCAACATATACAGACAGTCCAAAGGAAAATACATACCATGCGGCAGAACATCCCACCGCTCCAATAAGCTGGCTTTTAAACGTTGCAGTCCGGTTCGGCAATACTTTATAAATAAACATAAAGAATACGATCAATACAAAAAACAGGATCAGCAGCCGCAGTTTTAAAATGATATCCGTTACTATGGACAGAATTGGTGCATACTGTACGAGCATATTCTGGATTTTCCGGCCAAATACCAGAAATACCATCAGTAAAATGATGACAAGCACGAGGATCAATGTCTCGATCATTGCCCGGAAACGCAGTACAAACCAGTTTCGGGTCTCATCGGTATCGTATACAATATTCAGACCGTAACGAAGACTCTGGATCGACTTTGCAGCAGAATACACCGCAAAGATCACTGCGATTGGAAGCATTTTGGCCGAATTTGTATACACTTCATTTACCACATTGATCAGCATCGGCGTGATCTTGATTTGTCCCGGAAGTACCATCTGAATCACCGACAGTACTGTACTCTCACTCACTGGTGTGAACCGCAGCAGCGACAGAAATACCAGTAAAAACGGGATGGCTGACATTATGATAAACAGCGCTGCCTGCGCTGCGTAGGCACCAATATTATCTTTTTTCAGTTTTTGTAAAAAGAACCTTATCAAATGCTTATAATCCATAAGTTCTCCCCTTTTGTATCCAAAACAATTGTCTTTTGAATATTCACATTCCGATAGAATATCAGATTTTTTACATTTCATCAAGTTTTTTATTCACCAGATCCTGTATACAGTTCTGTTCCCGGGAAAAATGTTCCAAGTATTTCCACATATCCCTTGCCGCTTTTTGCCATGCCATCCGCACCATACTGGCTCATACCGATCCCGTGTCCCAAACCACCTCCATAGAGCACATAGATTCCGTGTTCTTCTGTATCAACCGAAAAAAATGCACTGGGAAGCATGTGGAAATTATGTGCAGAATTTCCGTTTTTATCTGTCAAAGTAGTACAAATACTCCATAAAATATTCCGGATTGCATTTTCATTGTATACATGTGCAATACCGTTTTCAAAAGTCAGACGCAGATCTGTGACACAGCCGGATTCCGATCTTGCATCAATGCCAAGATCCGCTAGCGTTCCAAAAGATGTCAGATTCTCCGTCTGCACACCTGCGCCATCTGTCAGCACTACTTTTCCATCCCGGTGGCTGGCTGCCGTCTGTAATGCGTGCCGCAGTTTCTGCTCATTTCCTGCTAACTGCAACACAGCCCGCCATCGAAAAAAGCGGCTTTCACTGTCGTATGCTGTCACCTGGCCATCCCGCAAAAATATATCTGCAGATGATCCCATTCCTTCATTCTGTACAAGACTGTGAACCCCCAGATAAGGAAGTGCCTCCTGCTGCCATACTTCCAGACCGGTAGTATAACC
>OLSG01003285.1_pt1 | contig 11735 bp, 12 predicted proteins | sample 1673041 | NCBI WGS metagenome assembly OLSG01 (sample SAMEA3136749, study PRJEB25190) | human gut metagenome | reverse complement strand
GCTCCTTGCGAGTACCGTCGAACTCAAACGACTTGAAATGTAATAAGGACGAGAATGAAACCGTAATTGCTCATAGGAGTGATTGCGGCCTTTTTTTGTCCCCAAATCGAAAGGAGTAATTTACTATGAGTGAACCCAGCAACGGCGCGTGGCCCTTTCAGGAGATCCCAGAAGAAGAGGGATTGGACATCAGCGCGATTTTTGGAAACAGCAGCGCTGCGCCGCAGGGAGACCCGTTTGCGCCTCCGGCGGCAGCACAGAGCGTTCCGTCGTCTCCGACACCCGTGGCGCAGGAAATCACACCGGCAGTTGCTGCAACATCGCAGCCGACAACCGCACCCATCGCCAAGGCGCCGGTCGAAGCTCCTGCGGAGAATCCCATTGCCGCAGCGTTTGAGCAGAAAACAGCGGAGAATACCAAAAAGGGCCTGTTGGAAAAGCCGCCGGTATTTTACCACAAGGGCGTGAAAGAGGAAATCGACGATCCCTCCATGACCTTTGAGGAGCTGCGCATCCGTAAGTCCGATGATTTTACCGATCTGGAGGAAGGCAAAAGGGTATCCTGGAGCGTGGAATACTGCGGCATCCGCAAGGAGGTCAAAGACCCCAAGGGGACCACGATCATTTCCATGAAGGAGATGATCGAACGCTCTCGCGAATTTCTCGACGCCCTCAAGAAAACGAAGGACAAAGATCCTTGCTGCTATGTAAAGCCCAAGGTGGAAATGAAAACCAAGGGAAATGCCGCTTATAAGGGGAAATTCGGCACCTTGGAAGAGGCTCGCAACTCGGATAAGGTTATCTGCCTGATCCCCTCCAACGACGGCAGGATCTATGAGCTTCGCAAGATGGAGCAGGGCGAGTTTATCGCCCCCAAAAAGAATGTGGTGGATTTCTCTGAGGTCAGAGCCGGGTTTTCCCCGGCTCTGCCGAAAATCCCCGCCGAGTTGATGGGACAGATCATCGCCTTTTTTCGCGCCTTTATGACGGATCATGGGGAGAATGAAGCATTTGCCCAGATTTACTGGGACAAGGCGGAAAAACGCTTTTTTGCCTACGTCCCCAAGCAGAGCGTGTGCAAGGAGGAAGTAGAGGCCAATCTCCATGACTGCCCCTATGACGATGAAGAGCGGTATCTTTGCTACGCGGATATCCACTCTCATAACAGCATGGATGCCTTTTTCTCCGGTAAAGATGATCAGGATGAGCGCTCCACAGGACTCTACCTCGTTTTGGGAAAACTTGATAAATTCTATCCGGACGTCAAAGCACGTATTTTCTGCGGCGACTCCTTTGTATCCATCGATCCCAATATTGTGATGGAAGGATTGGAGCAGCCGTTTCCCAAGGAATGGTTGACGCAGGTAAGTATCCGCAGCAGAAAGTCCGAGCGATTCAAAAAGCCGGATAAGCGCAGCTTCCGGGACCTTCTGGAGGAGGCGTTCCTATGAAGTTTCCAACGGATCGCCCGGTCAAGGTGGTCATGCTGGGAGCCGGCGGCACAGGAGGCTATGTTGCCCCGTATGTGTTTCGCCTGCTTCATATGCTGGATCGTCCTGCCCGATTTGTCGTCTGCGATGGGGATATTGTCGAGCCAAAGAACCTGGACCGGCAGAACTTTGTCCCCGCAGACTTGGGTGAAAATAAAGCCCGCGTGTTGGCGGAGCGGTATTCCACTGTGCTTGGAATGGAGACAGAGTATGTTCCAAACTTCATCGAAAAGCTGCCGGATCTGATGGAACTGATCGAGCCGAAGGAATGGGAGCTGAGTCCCTATTCCACCAAGCGGACGAAGGAAATGGTACTGCTGCTGGGCTGCGTAGATAACAATAAGACGCGGCAGCTCTGCCATCAGGCTTTTCATCAGAGCGAGGAACTCATCTACATCGACAGCGGCAACGGAAAGTATACCGGGCAGGTCGTGTGCGGCGTGCGAAGAAACGGAAGAACGATCCGCAAATCCATCGGCGGCGTTCATCCCGAAATGCTGAAGGACACCGACCTGTTTCCCTCGGAGATCAGCTGTGCGGAAGCCGCACAGGAAGATCCGCAGAGTATTGTGGCCAATGTGACCGCAGCGACCGCTGTGCTCATCATGGTCTATAACATTCTGACCCATGGAGAAAACAATGCCTTGCAGACGGATTTTTCCACCCGAACGATCCGGATGCAGACGGTGCTGGAAAAGAATACGAGGAGGCGTGCGGCATGAGTCGTGCAGTCATTGACGCAAAAGAGTTTTCCCATGCAATGAGCAAAATCAGTAAAATCCTCAAAAAGTGCGCAATACCCATTCTGGAAGAGGTGTGTCTCCAGATTCAGAATGGGCGCTGCACATTGACGGCAACAGATCTCGAAACATGGCTTACGGCAGAGCTCCCGGCTTCGGGCGATGATATGTTCTTTGTTTTCCGAAAAACCAAGGACATCCTGCGCGCCTGTTCCCACTTTGCCGGTGAGCTGACGATGGAATTTTCCGAAACGCGGAGCGGCAGCAAAAAAGTCGGAAGGGTTCTGCTCCGCTGTGAACGCCGCGGTGCGGAATTTGAGGTCTACGACGGAGCGGATTATCCGAATACGCCGCAGGCTTCGGAGGGTGATGCATTTTCAGTAAGCAGCGCGAGGCTTTCCGCCTGTGTGGAGCGTGTGCGCTATGCTGCGGAAAAGCCAAGCGTGAGTGCAAGACCCGCTGCGATCTGCGTGCAGTTTTGCGGGAATCGCGTCTACGCACTGGATGGAACCCGCCTTGCCTGCGATACGCTGGAAGGTGTTTCTTTCCCAAAGCCTTTTTTGGTGCGCGCCGATGTGCTTGCGCACCTGAGCGCTTTCGGCAAGGAAGATATGACCGTGCGGATCGGAAGCAGCCATGTGCTGTTTGCAAGCGGCAATTTGCGTATGCTTGCCCGCTTACAGGGCGTGGATACCTATAACGTGGATGCGGTGATCCCTAAAGGGTATCGGGAGAGCGTGACTGTCAAAACGGCTGACTTTGTGCGGGAACTGAATTACCTGAAGGAGTGCTCTGTGCTCACGGCAAAGCCTTATGTGCGCTTTGCAGGCGAACAGCTTTCCATTGCGGCGTCCGGCGGAGCATTTGAAACCGGCATTGAGGTGAGGGGCCGCGGAGACATGGTTCTCGGCTTTGACCTCTATCATATGCTGGATGCCCTGAAGCAGTTTAAGGGAGAAGTGGAGGTTTGCATCCATCTCAGCAGTCCTCATGCTCCCATCGTGATCGATGCTGCGGGGCGCAGTGATTTTGCCCTCGTTGTGCCGGTCCGACTGAAAGAGGAAATGGCAGCCTGAAAGAAAAAAGATGGCATAGCCATCTAAAAAAGAAAAAGGAGAATACAAGATGAAAACCGTTTACATTCCAAAGGGAGAAACCGTCCATTATGAGTCTCTGACAACGGAGCATCTGGTGGTGCATGGCCGCCTTCATGTGACCTATGGCGTCAAGGCGCAGAGCATCACCGGAAGCGGCGTGATCGACGCCGGCAGCATCAACGCGGATACCGTCTGCATCGACGATGTGGAAAGCGGCACCGTGATCTGCAAGCGCCTGATTGCCAAGCGTGTGCAGGCGCCGGAGGTGTTTGCCTCCGAGAGTGCCGCCGTGTCCTGCTTCCTCTCCGCAGCCTATGTGGAAACGGGAAAGCTGACGGCAGCAATCAGCGAGGTGGATGAGATCGTGGCGCAGGAGGTCGTGAATCTTACACCGAAAAAGCGCACCCTCTTCGGTACACTCTTTGCCTCCATGCTGCGCTCGTTCTGGACGGCGCTGACCGCGCCCGGGCAGAAAGCTGAAGTTCTGGATGCTGAATTTGTGCCCGCGCAGGAAGGCCACACGGAAACTGTGCAGAGTGAAGGGAGCGCGGAGTTCTCTGCACCTGACCAGAGTGTGCCGGAAGTCGAAGGAAAGCAGGAAGATGTAGTGGATGAGGAACTCAACCGTATCGTTGGGCTCTTTAAGCTCTCACGCGAGCAGGGTTATACCCTCAAGCTGATTCCCGGGACACCGGAGGAAAACGCACCTGTTTTCGATTTCGAAAACGAGCGCATCCTTCGCCCCGCAGCTTAACTGCCTATGTGTGAAGTGAAAGTGGAAAGCAGAACCCGCGTAGAGGAACACGGCCGCACCGTGCTCTATGAAAAGATCTATCGCGGTGTTCCGACGCAAGGCGGCGGACTGCGCCTGCTGGCATATTATGAGCGGCGGATCCCCCTTGCCCATATGCAGATGGAGCTGCGGGCGGTGGAACACGAAAAAGAATGGAAGGGAGCGGCGTGAGCCGCCCGAAGGGAAGGCAAGGAACAGATCTTGTTCCTTGCCCTCTTTTATCCGGAAATAAAGGAGGATACAACATGTCTATCAAATCACAGGAAGGTCACATGCGGCAGCTTGCGCTGCTGCTGACCACTGATTTAGGTTGCATCTTTGACGAGAGGGAAAGCGGACCCAATGGAAGTAAGAAAGCTTTTTTGAATGTGGGAAAGGTATTCCTCCGCGCCCTTGCCAAGGATCTTGGACTGCACGAGGTTACAGTCAGTGCAAACAGCGGCGGCATCGCGGTGTCGGGAACATGCTCCCTTTATGGAATGTGGGAGGACAGAGGCATTGCGGTGTGGATCGAGCAGCGCTTATGCGCGGATGGGAAGGTGCTTTGCTATCGGACGATCCGGAGCAGCAGGGACTTCAAAGGCGGATACAATCATTTTCTCACCAGCAGCGACCTGAAAACCTGGTCATATCCGCAGCTTTTGGAGACGCTGAGTGCCTTGCGGAAGGATGGGTGCCGTTATGAGCGAGCTGCCTGACCTTTCCGCGCAAAAGCCGTATGCTCTGGATCAGCTTGCGCAGCTTCAAGGCAAGATCATCCAGCTCTCCAAAAGCATGGTTTTGCAGCGGGCGAGGATTGAGCGCTGCCGCCAAAGCGACCTTGCTGCGGCACGGGATATTTACGCGGAACTGAGTAGAACGCGGGAAACCTTGGTGGAAACACTCGCACAGGCGCGGCTTTTCCTCATGGAAATGGAGGAATACGCACTTGCGAAAGTATCCGGACAGCTTCGGCAGGGCCTTGCAGGATTTGCATTGATGAGCACCGGCTATAAGAGCGTCTACGAGGCGCTGAGCCGCTTCTCGTCATCCCTTCCTGTGGGACAAAAGGCCAATGCTGCGGTGGTAGGTCGGCTGATGAACAACATTAAGCTGGGCTATTACCCAACAGACCCGGATAATATCGATCTTCTTTTGCGGGGGATCAAATTTCCGGAGGGTGTGACCACGAACTTGCTGGACCCCTGCTGCGGCTGCGGCAAGGCACTTCGACAGTTGGCACAGGGCAATAACTGCTATGCCTATGGCGTGGAGCTGGACGAGAGCCGCGCGGAGGAAGCGCAGACAAGGCTTCACCGCGTGGGCTTTGGCAGCTTCTTTCATAGCAGCATCAGCCGCGAAGCTTTCCATCTGCTGTTTCTTAACCCGCCGTATCTCTCGGTCATCAATGAGAGCGGCGGACGCTCCCGGCATGAAAAGCGATTTCTGATTGAAAGCCTGCCTGCGTTGGCATACGGCGGCCTACTGATCTATGTGATTCCCTATTACCGTTTGACACCGGATATCTGCCGCATTCTTGTGGACAATTTTGATGATCTTACCGTCTGGCGCTTTACCGAGAGCGAATTTCGGAAATTCAAGCAGGTAGCGGTGCTGGGCATCCGAAAGCCCCGGGGGACAGAACTGCAGGATACCCTCTGCCTGGAGGAGCTTGCGTCCGCACCCATGTCCATTCGCTCTCTTGCAGAGATGCCGGAAGAACGCTACGCTCTGCCGGATCACCCGATAGAGGTCAACACCTTCAAGGGTGAGCGGTTCAACCAGAAGGAATTGGAGCAGCAGCTTCGGCGCTGCAACAGCTTTGCGCAGATGATGGCGCGCAGCGAACTGGACAGCGGCGTAAAGCGGCCGCTGCTCCCGCTCTCCATCAGTCAGATCGGACTGATCGGCGGCTCCGGTATGATCAACGGCCTCATAGCGTGCGATACGCCGCACATCATCAAAGGCCGCATCGTCAAGGTCATCCGCACAGAGAGCGAGGAAAAGTTCAGCGCGCAGGGCAATCACATTGGCAGCGAAGTGAAAGAAACCATTACAAACAAAATGATTTTCAATGTCCTGACGCCAAACGGCTTTAAGGCATTGACATGAAAAGAGGCGGAATTTATGCAAGATAAAAAAGCGCGTTTTCGCTGCGGTCAGCTCTGCACGACGCCAGCGGCATTGGATAAGGTCGGAAGAGCAGGGCTGATCCGGCTTTTGGAACGCCATCTGAGCGGCGATTGGGGTGATACCTGTGAAAGCGATGCAAGGGCCAATGAGGAGGCGCTTCGCAGCGGAAACCGGATTATTTCATGGTATCAGGTATCCAAAGAGCTTCGCATTATGATCATCACGGAAGCGGATCGCTCTGCAACGACGATCCTGCTGCCGGAAGAATATTGAGGTGAACGAGAATGAAATTTTGCAACATGGCAGTTGTTGTCCCGGTAGATCAGCTCACCGGCAGCAAGGCCGCGCTCAGCGCGCAGGTTTGGGGACAGGTATCCAATCTGCTGATGCCTGCCTTGGGAAAGCTGTACCGCCAGTTCCATCCCGCAAATGACGCATGGGGCCATAAGCTCACCAGTCCTTTCGGCGTGGTGCTGGGCTGTCAGGAGCCGGAGCTGTTCTTAACGATCTTCCTGGCCGGGCAGCAGACACAGCAGGAGGCTGCTGCATTTCACGCAGCCGCCATGATCAAAAAGGTGGATATGGACAAGGCACAGAAAGCGGGCGATTCGCTTATCTGCCCCGTAGTGGTCGATGGCAGCGATCCGGAGCTGATGATTCATGCGCTGTGGCACATTTCGCTGCAAAAAGGCGCGCCGCTCCCAGACTGCGGAATCTACTATGCCGCCCTCGGGCGTGCGGTCGCATCTCAAGAGGAACAGCGGGCGATTCTGTCAAACCCTGCCGGATATGCCCTTTGCGTCGTGCGGCTCAGCCCGGAGGTGGAAAAAGATGACTGCATTTGATCGGAATGTTTTCGTAAAAATGCTGCTTTCTGTTTCGCAAAAAGACGACGCGGCGTTATTCCCCCAAATCAGAGCGCAGCCCGTATATCCAAAAGCTGCTGGAAGCCTTTGATAAAGAAGAAACCATTGACCTTTCTATCATTGATTGGGATGCGTTCCAAATAGAGAATGTAACGCCCGAAAATTATGAGAGGGTCTATCATCGGGTCTTCGATGGTTGGATACAGGGCTTTATCCACTACTGTCGGAAAGCTCCTGTTTTCCAGCGGCAAGAGCGCTCTTTCTTTTGAGGTGCCGGTTATGTATGGAATTGAGTATGAAGACGATATCCTGCTGCTTCTGCGTATGATTAAATTCTTGCATATGCAGTCTCCGGATGCCGCACACATCTTTTGCCAAAGCCACCCTGTCGTTGATATGGAGGAGCTTCTCATGGTGATCGATGAAGTTATGTGGGATATTTTTGACGATGTGAACTTTTTCTTTGATGAAGAGTATGAAGCGACCGTCGTGCAATGCTCCCATCCAATCATCGACCGGCTGTATGAGCAGGGGCGCGCTTCTGATCCGAAGCACGGAAGCAGGCAAAGCGTATGGAGTAAAAAGCTGCACGATATTACTGAGTATTTCGTGCTGGGGGCAACAAACTCCGTTTACAAATTCTCACAGCATATCGCCGGAGATCATGTCATTCTGGAATTTTGCCTGTCGCCGGATTACTACGAGCCGCTCTATTTTGCAAATTCGCTGGTGGATCTGCTTCGTTACTGCCAATGCAGCATCCGGCGAATAGAGGCAAAACTTGCTGAGAGAGAAACGGAAAACATAAGAAAGGAGGCTGCCTGATGCAGCCGGCTGAAAACAAGGATTATTCGAGAGATGTCATTCTGCGGTTATCTCCTACCAGAAATACGATCATTGTAGAGGAGCAAAAACCGGGCGGCATTGCCGCCTACAGGGAAATTGATCCTCTGGAGCTGTACTATGTTATCAACCAGAGCTATGCCAGCAATGACTATCTGGACAGCGGCTTTCTTCCGGAACACTGCCTTCACCTATCCATGTCCGCCACGGAGAAGCATTTCGTACTTTGGAATCCGGAACTGCGGGCAGATGTGATCTATGGGGACAGGGAATACCCAAATTTTCCGATTCCCCGCATGGTGTTTGGCGTGCGGGTTCTGGAAAACGGCAAAGTCGCGGAGTGTTCCATGGGCGTCGTTGCCGATGAAGCGCCAACCATGGATACGCCGATGTTCTTTTACCCCTTTTCCAATGTCCATTCGGATGATCGGGTCTGCACGGGCAACAATGTGCTGCCGCGGTATCGAAAGATTTCCGCGCTGAAGAACTTTCCGCGGTATCTGCTGGGTCTACCTGACAACGATGATATGTATGACAGGGAGCATAACAGATTAAAGCTTTCGCACGGAGAACTTCGGGAACAGCTCAAGGACAAAGATCCCGCATATTACTACACGGACATTCTGGTTTCCAATGGAAAAACACTGGGAGATTTTATCAGCAGGAGGTAGCATCATGGCACAGCTTAACCCAAAAGAAATGCAGCAGGCTCTCGCAAAGCCCTTCGCCCCGGAGGATCTGGAATGGCGGCTGCAGAACACGACGGAAGAGAAGATGCGCGGCCTGGCCGTTCCCTATGTGACAAACCGCGCCATCCAGAACCGCTTGGACGAGGTCTGCGGGCCGGAGAACTGGTATAACGACTTCAAGCCCTGGCATAGCAACGGGAAAAAGGAGGCGCAGCTTTGCGGCATCGCCATCTTCTTTGAGGGCCGCGGCTTCATTACCAAGTGGGACGGCGCCGAGGACTCGGATATCGAGTCTGTCAAGGGGGGCCTATCCGACAGCATGAAGCGCGCTGCCGTCCAATGGGGGATTGGCCGCGTGCTGTACGACCTTAATACCGTCTGGGTCGAGATTGAGAAGCGCGGGCGCAGCTTTGTGATCAAGGACAGCGAACGCGCCAGGCTGGATAACGCTTATCTGAGCGCGCTGAAGCGCCTGGAGCTGACACCGGCCGCGGCCTGCGGCATTCAATCGCTGCTGACGCCGAAAACCCTACCGGGGCAGACAGCACCGGAGGAAAACGCGCCTGCAGCAAGTCCGCAGCCAAAGCAGGGAAATTCTCAGCCCGCGCCTGCATCGGCTCTGCAAAGAGCAGACCAGCCTGCGACATGGAGCGATTCACAGCAGACTCAGCCCGTACAGCAAAGCAGAGCGGCAGCTTCCCGCACCGTCCCCTTTGCCCTGCCGCAGAGCGCAGCACGGCAGAGAACAGACTGCTATGTGGTTCTGAGCACCAAGGTACAGGGCGGTATGAGCGGCAGCAGCACGCTTGTTACGCTCCGAGCGCCGGACGGCAAGCAGATCCCGGCCTTCGCCCGCGGCGCACGGCCCGAACTGAGCACAGGCACCGTTCTGAGCAATGTAAAGCTCACCATGCGTCAGCAGGATACCGTGGCATTTTACGTGCTGGAATCCTACGAGATCGTCCCGCAAGAGGACAGGGCGGCATAAACAGCGATTCAGCGAAAAACGGAAAGGAGCAATTCTTTGAAAAAGATCGAGCAGTTTCAAATTACCAGCCTGATGCTTTCGGGCTTCAAGTCCTATGAGGAGCCGACAGAGCTGGTGTTCGGCAACCCCACGGTCATCACAGGCGGAAACGGGCGAGGGAAAAGCAGCATTGCAGACGCCATCGCCTTTGCCGTTACCGGCTGTCCCTTCTTTGGAGAGCGTGGAATTGACCGCCTGCACAATGAGAATAACCCCGATGTTGCCATTCGGATGTGCTTTGTGGACGAAACAGGCACGCTCCATGAGCTCAATCGCACCCGCAGGAAAAACCGCATGACCATCACCTATGATGGCTATGAGATCCGGCAGTTGGATCTGGCAGATCTCTTTGGAGAGCGAGATGTATTCTTGTCCATTCTCAATCCTCTGTACTTTATTGAGGAGTTGGGTGAGGATGGAAAAAAGCTTTTGGAGCGATATCTTCCGACGATTCCTCATGAAACGGTACTCTCTCAGCTATCTGAGCCCGTGCGGGAACATCTCAAAAACGAGACGATTCTCTCGCCGGAGGGCAGTCTTAATCGCTGCCGGGAGGAGATCCGTAAACACGATTTAATTGCCTCGAATCCGATGGACAATGTGGAGCGGCCAAAGAGTCAAAGATATGTTGGAGCATTTTATTCTGTGTCGGAACTAGAAACGCTCTTTCAAGCAGTGAAAGGTGATCCTTGCGAGTTCCCTGTTCTAATGGCAGCTTTTTATGGCTTGCGAAGGAGTGAGATCATGGGGCTCCGGTGGAGGGCAATCGACTTTGAAAACAATCTGATTACGATTGACCATACAGTTGTTCAGTGTATGTGCGATGGTACGACCATCACAGTCGAAAAGGATCGTACAAAAAATCAGTCAAGCTGCCGCTCAATGCCATTGGTTCCGCAATACCGCGACCTTTTGTTGCGTATGAAAGTACGGCAGGAATGCTGTCGGAAGTTGTGTGGAAATTGCTATACAGAAAGCGAGTATATCTTTGTAAACGATATGGGAGAACCCTATCAGCCGAACTATGTAACACAGCATTTCAAGCTCGTCTTGAGGAAAAATCACTTGCGCAGTATTCGCTTTCACGATTTGAGACATACCTGCGCTTCGCTGCTGCTGAAAAATGGTGTGCCAATGAAGGATATACAGGAGTGGCTTGGACACAGCAGCTATAACACAACCGCAAATATCTACGCACATCTGGACACATCGTCGAAAAATACTTCGGCATCGAAGATGAGCAATGTTGTTATCATTGAACCAGGCATCAGCACAAGCGTTTGAAAGAGGATTATGGAGAGAACTGCGGAGAGAACTGCAAAAAAACAGGGTGAAATGGATGCTTTTCATGGGAGAAAAGAAGAAACGCCTGATGCCTCAAATGCTGAGGGATCAAGCGTTTCGGAGGATGGTGCCGGTGGTGGGACTCGAACCCACACGGTGTCGCCACCAACGGATTTTGAGTCCGTCACGTCTACCAATTCCATCACACTGGCCGGTGGATACTGGTTTATTATACAGGAGGTCGGAGCGAAATTCAAGTCCTTTTTCTCACGCCCTGACGCCGTACCGCTCCGCACGCAGGACGATCCGCCGGGCCCAGCGGCTATGGGTGTTGTACTCGTTCATCCGGCCGCCGTCCTCACTGGCAGAGACCAGACTGCCGCTGCCGGTATCCCAGTTCAGGATAGCCCGGGCGTCCGCGTAATCCTGATGGGAGACGCGGAGCATTTCGTTCACCACGGGGATCTGATTGGGATGGATGACGGTCTTGCCGGTGAAGCCATTCAGCAGATCCAGCTCCATCTCCCGGCGCAGCCCCTCTTCCCATCCCTCGCCGGAGTAATACTCCCATACCGGGCCGGACACCACGTATTGAGTGCCGAAAGCCGCCACGATGTCGATGAGGATATCCGCCACCGGGCGCAGGTCGTAGATGGTCCGATTTGCCGGACGGCGCAGGCCGAAGGCGTGGGAGAGGTCGTTCCCCCCCACCCGGATGTTTAAAATGGAGCCAGACACGGTGTCCAGCTGGGCCCGCACCTCCGTCAGAGCCTCCCGGCGAGTCTGCGGGGGAA
>OLSG01003279.1_pt1 | contig 11744 bp, 6 predicted proteins | sample 1673041 | NCBI WGS metagenome assembly OLSG01 (sample SAMEA3136749, study PRJEB25190) | human gut metagenome | reverse complement strand
CGGAAAATTGTGTTGGTCTGGCTCAGAGGGAGCAGAGTATATGTTCCGCCGTTCTGGTTCACCAATTGCTCTCCATAATTCACTACGGCCTCATAATAGGACGTTTTATGGCTCTCATCAAACCCTGCCAACCACATATTCACATGCATCAGCAAAGCCAAGACGGCACCTCGGGAGCCTCTTATCGCTTTCTTATCCAGACTAACTTGTGCCCAAGGTAAATAAGCTGCATCTGGGTCGTCAACCAAAATCTGGTTCAAATCCGAAGCAATGGCCTGCAATACCGTTACCATATTGGTACGTGGCAAAGGTTCCTGATGGTAGGCATCAGTATAATACGGCACATCCCCGAAATTACGGACCAAGAAGAAATAAGCCAAGCTACGCATGAACACGGCTTCGGCCTTAAAGGCTTCGGCCTCGGCTTTAGGTACGGAAGTACGCCCGATTTCTGCAATCAGGATATTGGCCGACTGAATGACTTTATAAAATTCCCGCCACGACATGATACCATCTGCCTGCACATTCCCGTCCCCGGAATAATGTTCACGTAAGCCGTTCAAATCATTATTCGCCAAATCGGTTATGTAGTTCTCGCCACTACTATAGGATTCTATCGGAGCACAGCGCAAGTCGCCTGAATAAAGAATGTAGCAAGCCTTCTGCATAGCAGCAGCCCTGAATTCCGTGTACATACTGTTCACAAAACCGTTGACGCGTTCCGTCGTAGCACCGTCCCACATTTCATCCCCCGACAGTTTTTCATCGCTCGTGGTATCCATCAAGCCGCAACTGCTGAACAATACGGCAGAACACAGCGCGGCCACCATTGTTGATTTTATCTTGAATTGTATTTTCATATCCATTTATATTTATATGTACATGCTTACAAACCTATACTCAGTCCCATGGAGAACGTACGCGCATTGGGATAACCGCCCGATGTATCCCAACCGAGACTGTTCACATTCTCCGGATTGATACCGGAATATTTTGAGAACGTATATATATTCGTCAAACTCATACGGATACTTGCATAGCGAATACGAATGTAATCCGTCCATTTTTTAGGCAAGGAATACGAAAGGGTAATCGCATTGATCTTAAAATACGAGCCATCTTCCATAAATAAGGTCTGGTCTGCCCGGAAGGGGTCGATCACACTGGAATGCTGGTAATCATAAGGGTTAGGATAGTCCGCATGGACATTGGTGGGTGTCCAGAAATCATAAGCCCCAATGGGAGCCAATGCAGCACTTCCTTGCAACCCATCTCCAGACACATTGGGATTATTAAACGATTTAAAATTATCTGCCAACACCTTATTGATGATATCACGACGCAACAAAAACGAGAAACTCGTAAACAAAGACAAGCTTTTGTAGCGTAAATTGATAGACATACCTCCGTTGACACGCGGCTGCGAATTTCCCACAATCGCCTTATCCTTTTCATCGATAATATAATCTCCGTTCAAATCCACCCATATCGGATCGCCAGCCTTGAAATAAGCATTAGGGTTGTCTGCGGATATATTGTTTCCTCCAACTCTCAACCTACGCCCCGTAGCCGGGTCGACCGGAACATCCTCGTCCGTAGCGTATACTCCTTTATAAATATACAGATAATTGGACATCGTGTTGATTCCCAGTTTATTCACGACCTGAGCATTGGAATTGATAATTTGCCGTGCTTCGTCCGGCAATTTGGTCATAATATCCTTATTGATCGCAAAATTGACCATCCAGTCCATGCTCCAATTGCTTTTGGGACGAAAAGGACGAACCACAAAGCCCAATTCGAGGCCATGGTTGACCAAACTGACTTCGGTCGTCGGCACTTTATCAAAAGCATTATGATCCGGTTCCTCGATAGAACTCAACTGATTGTCGACCTGCTTATAATACCAGTCCCCTTGAAAAGTCAAACGGTTGTTCCATAGACCGAAATCAAAACCCACATTCCATTGGGTTGTAGTAATCGGGTCAATATTATTGTTCGGCATATTGGCAAAGTCTATGGGAATCACCGTGGCACCGTTATAGGTGTCCTCCCCTAATAAATAGGTTCCCCATACATCATATTTCGAAGCGGCATATTTTACGACCCGTCCCCAAGACGCACGGATTGCCCCATAATCCACCCAATACCAATTTAGTTTTTTAAAGAATTTTTCTTCATCAAAATTCCAACGCAAGCTTACTCCGGGGTTCACTTGCCATTTCACCCCTCGACCGTATGCTGAATTGGCTTCCGGACGGATAGTCGGCGTAATGACATATTTGTCTTTTCCCCCCGACAGGTTCTTAAATCCTATACTGGGCGCAATATTGAAAGACACGGTATTGTCTTCTGAAGAAGTATAAGCCGAACCGGTCGAAGAATATGCGCCTATAGGCCCCCACAAATGGTCATTGGGTAAACCCGTCTGGGTGACTTCATTTCCATTGCTTCGATTCGAACTGATTTCTCCCGTTACTGTCAAACCGTATTTCAATATGCCATATTCCCCGTAGTAGCTCAAACTGGTCCGCCCATACAACCTGTCGCTGTATTTACTCAATCCATACAACTGAGCCATATTGTTATTCAATATCCCCGGAGTGAATTTCTCATTCTCCGTATTGTTATAAGTATAACCCGCTACCAAGTTCCAACTGATATTCCAAGGCAGACGATATGTCATACTCATGCTTGCATCATAAGATACGCTCGTCGTATTCTGTTCCACCATCATCGCGCCTAAAGCCGCATTGGAAGCCGAGTACATGGAAGGAGGCGGAAGCAATGAGGATGCAGAAGCACCACTGGCCACACCTTTCTGTTGGAGCGCATTTCCGCTACCGGAACCCGTGATACCCAAAGTTGCATTCACACTGACATACATATTGAATTTGTCCGTCGGAGAATAACCCATATTGGTACGGAGGCCATAACGGTTGAAATCCGTGTTTTGGATGATACCATTCTCCGAATAATAGTTTCCGTTTATCTTATAATTGAACTTCGAATCTCCACCTCGTACAGCCAAATTATACGTCTGGTTCACCGTTCTACGGTAAAAATTTCCCTGCCAGTCCATATTATTGTTATAATACGGGTTCAAGCTGTCGGTCAAAGCCTGGTTTTCATTCACATCGTAATAACCGTTCCAACGGGAGGTATCATTCTGAAGAATTTGGTCGATACGGGACAGGCGTTCCCATCGTCCCACCAACACATCCCTCAAACGGGGAGGCATATTCACCTTCATGTCCATAGAAAAGTCTATTTCCGGTTTGGAGGCATGCCCCCTCTTAGTCGTAATCACAATCACACCGTATGCACCACGCGAACCATACTGTGCCGTAGCTGCCGCATCTTTCAATACCGTAATATCCTCAATATCCTCGAAAGGCAAACTGGACAAAGGGCTGACTCCGGATCCGGCCAGCAACCCATTGGCATCATAATCTCCGACATCTTCCTGCGGAATCCCGTCAATCACAAACAAAGGAGCCGAAGACCCCAGAATATAATCCCCACCCGATTCTTCTACCGAAATATTGGATATACCCCGAATCGTGTAGGTTCCGATAGAACCAGGTGCGCCGTTGTTCTGCTGCACATTCAAACCCGCGACACGCCCTTGCAACAACTCCATCACATTCGAAACAGGAGCCGGCGGCAGGTCCTTTGCTTTAACCACCGTAACAGCGGCACCGACATCAGCCCGTGTTTGAGCCTGATAGGCCACGACAACGGTTTCGTCCATGGCATTCACACTCTCTTCCATAAAGACATTCATATTCTTGGAAGCCTTATCCACCTTCATTTCTACGGTACGAAACCCCATATAAGAAAACACCAGTGTGGATTTTTTATCTGCATTCACTTTAAACGCCCCATCCATTCCGGTCAAAGCACCGCGCCCTTTCTTGCCCGAACCATCTCGTACGACTACGGTTACACCGGGAATCGGCTCTTTCCCATTCCCGATTCTTTCATATACATGTCCTGTGATTTCCACAACCTGCGCGTAACCCACGGCAGCAAATAATGGGAACATGCATATCAAGACTACGATATATATTTTCTTCATTTTTCGAACTTTGTTATATCATTAATAATTGTCTCTGAACTCCGGATCTCCACCGGAAAAGACGAAAATAATCTCCCAATGCCCTTCTTTATATATGGAAAAATCAAACGACATCGATGAAGCGACGCGTTGCGTACCATTCATAAGACGGTCGTAACGGAATACTACATGAGCCTTGTCTCCATCCTTATTGGTATATTCAGTCGGTATATCATTCAAAGGAATGGGATAAGCAACCTTATACCGAACATATTCATCTGTCATCTCCATGTCGAAGCCATGCACCAAATGTCCCCAATCCGTTCCGGAAAACTTACGGGGAGAAATCGGCTGATAATCTTTTGTCATAAACCGGAAAGTCAGCGTATATTCCTTTGACTCGTTCTCTACGTCACGTCGAAAAAAGACATTGATATCTTCTGGCTCCATTAACCCGAACAAGGAACTTTCCCCCACCTTATACATCCGGCTCACGCTCGTGGGGTGCACGTAATCTTCAGTCACGATACCAGTCGTTTCATCCATATTAGTAGGTTCATAATCCCGTTCACGATACGGAATCAACCGCAATCCGGTATAATCCTTCCAACCACCGGAATTCGTCACTCGTATATCAAAGACATAACCACTGTCCGGTGCACATTTTACGAAAGAAGACAAAGCATTTGCCCACAAAATCAATTCGCCGGAATGTTCGCGCACCTGCAACAGGCTTCTGTTCTCATAACCTCTTTTGGCTTCAATCTCTTCCAATGAAGTTTCCGTTCCCAGATAAGGTGTATGCCAGACTCTGACCGGAAACTCTTCCGTCAACTCCGGTGCTTCGCTTCCATCCTTACGCACCACACGGGTTATCGAAAAAGTCAGGGGTTGCGTAGAATTGCCGGGACTAAAGTTTTCAGAAATCAAATTATTTCGTCCCAATACCGGGCGATAAAGCGTGGTCGTAAAGCCGGCATCTTTATCGAATGCATCCAAACTCTCCGGAACAAACTTATCTACACAGGACTGTTGCAACATCCCCACTACAACAACTCCCATATACCAACAAACTTTATTCTTCAACTTTTTTCTTTTCATTTCCATAATTATAAAACAACTGTTCAAAATTATTAAAACCGAACTCATGCTCCTTCGATAAGATATGCACCCAAGCGTTGGAAGTGGCCAGATTGAATGTCTCAACCTCCGCATTAACCCATTGCGTAGTAACCTTTGAACCGGAAGTCTCCACCAAACGCATGTAGCGCGACCCCAGTTCTTCCGCTCCGGAAGCAGAAATTCGCCCAGCCTCCATACGCATCTGGTGTCCAAAAGTCAAAGCAACAGGTTCTACAGCCCCACCGACTTCGCTGATATTCTGCATCGTATATTCCCCATCGAAACAATAGGAACAAACCAAAGAATCCAATAGCCTGCGATAGTCATAATTCCGTGCCACAACAATCGTATCAAATTCTTCTGTCGTAATTTGATTGATAATCGTATCCCAAACAGTAAAGGGTTCTATCAAGAAATCTTTTAGAGACAACTCATCTCCCAACTCATAGGAACTACGATATCGGTTCAGGGCATACATAGCCTTTTCAAAGCAAGGATCCGGAATGGCAAACACCGTCATCGGCACATGACGTTCCAAAGAATCTTTCAATCCGGGAAGACTGTCTATCAAAAAAAGAAGAGAATCGAAAGTCACTTGTGGGTGAGCATCCTTATCCGCAAGATAAGCATACAACGTTCCCTCATAAGTTTCCGTAGCCGCCTTTGTCGTCGGTACTTCTCCTATCTCATATTCCTGACAAGAAAACAGCCCGCATACGGCCATGAATAAAATCACATTTTTCAAAAGTATTTGTTTCATGATATTTATCGTACTTTAAAATTCATACCCATTATAACTCGCTCAAAGCAGATTCAATTATTCCCAATACGGATTTTGATGAATTAAACTATTTTGCTTGATGACTTCTTCGGATACAGGCCAGTAAATGCCTCCATTACTTATCAAGTCAAGAAGCTGCGGATTATCTTTGAGTATTTTCTGTCTCCTGACCAGATCATACCACCGATGTCCTTCTCCAATCAATTCCCTACGCCGTTCTTCAAAAATATTATTTATCAGTTTGCGGATATCACTTCCGAAATCCTTCTTGAAAGACAAAGAAGCCAGCCCACGGTACTTCCGGAACTCATTCAATTCCTGAATGGCTTCATCCCCCCTGTTGATAGCGGCCAAAGCCTCCACATGTAGCAGCATCATATCCTCCATCCGAGAAAAAAGAATAGAGGAACCGAATACGGCAAAATCGCCATCCTTTCCTGCCCCGTTCTGCACGACATTTATCTTTTTGAAAACAGGCTTTGAAACGTTCATATCAAAATAGGTCGACTGATACTTATGCGTTATCGTATCCATACCAAACCGCACATCCTTAAAATCTCCATATATGACTGCCAACGAATCCTTCATCACATATAAATCCGGATATAACTTCTGAACGTACGGTTTACATAATGTCCACTGTTCCAGATGTCCGCTTTGCGTCATATCCATATTGTCTTTATAAACAAAATTAAAGGCAACCAGACGATAGGGTGCATAAGTCGTCGTACTACCACAAAACAGTCCGGTCTCGGAAACGACATTCTCCACATCCAGACAAATTTGTTCCTCACCGATGCCTATTTGAGTGTAATTATCCAACACATAAGCGGAATAAGTCTCAGCATCCGCATAATGTCCTGTCCAGGCTGACAAATGTGCCAAAATAGCATAAACGGATAACTTGTTCAACAGTTTCCCTTGCCAAAAAGACGGACTTTGGCGATAATACTGATTATTGTCACTCCCGAATTGGAAAGGAAGTTCCTCAGCGGCAGCCAACAGTTCATTTTTAGCATATAGTAAAACTGAGGAAGAAGGAGATTTTCCTATTTGGGGAAACGAACCGTTGTCATAAGATGAAGTCACCAAAGGCACATCGCCCCAAATCCGAGCCATATAGAAATAAGCCAATGCACGCAATGCACGAGCTTGGGCTACATCCCACTTCAGATTCTGTTCCGAGTAAGCCATGTCTTGCCCAACAATGGCTCCCACATGCTCCATATAAACAGAAGCAGCATTCACTACGGCATAAAACCGTCGCCAGTCGGCTACATGATCCACTAAAGACAGATTGCGGTTCAAATCATTATGTATGATGGCATCCAAATCATCCCGGCTATCGGTATGGAAATCCCCCAAACGTAATTCTCCACAAACCCACTGGGTATTATTATCAGCCAAAGCCGCACGCATCAAGCCATATACTCCCATCAAACCGGAACGGGCATCTTCCAAAGTTTTCCAATTCTGGGTATCCGGCAAGGCATGATGAGATTCTTCGTCTAAAAAATCACTGCAAGAAAACATCCCACAAGCCGCTATAGCCATACATAGGCCACAAAAGAAATCTCTAATATAAAAAACTATCTTTTTCATCTGTTTCTTTTTGAAAGATTAAAAACTACAACGAACTCCCAACGTGACAGAGCGAGGTATCCCCATGCCATACCCCCGATAATATCCGTCAAAATCCACCAATTCGGGATCATCGCCGCTAAAATTAGTAACAGTAAACAGATTATTTCCTGACACATACACATACACACTATGTTTTGCCGTAGGAACAGAATACCCCAAAGTAACCGACCGCAACTTCAAGTAAGAAACCTTTTCTAAATACAAATCCTGATCAGCCCGGTAAGGATGCACCTCACTCAATGCATTGTAGCGCGGATAATCCATCGGGACATTACCGCTTTGCCAAAAGAAAATTTCCTTCACACCTGCCAGGTTATCCCCTTTGTCAAGGGTCGTGAAATCATACTGTTGATAGGCTCTGTAATTCATGGCCGACTGTCCTGCCGCAAAAAAGAACGAAGCCCCCAAATCAAAACGTTTAAATTTCAGTTGAGTCGAAAATCCTCCGGTATATTTCGGCAAAGAATGGCCTTTCAGGACTTTGTCCTCATCCGTTATCTTATTATCGCCATTCTTATCTACCCATTTCGGGTCGCCGGCCTTCAGTTCCACCCCGTTCACCGTCATCTTCCGTCCGTCTTTTACAGGTACTTCTGCATCGGATTGATAGATTCCGTTGTTTTCCAGAACATAAAAACGGTCAACGGCTTCGCCCACCTTCAACAACCTTCCATCCGTTTCTGCCTGTTGAAGCCCATCTGGAAGAGAAGACAATTCATTATGATTGAAAGCAAAATTTGCAGCGACAGACCATTGCCATCCGTCATTAGGCTGATTCACTAAAACTCCGGCCAACGACAACTCCACACCGCGGTTTGTAATCTCCATACCTTGTTTATATTGTCCGTCATACCCATATTCATGAGCCACAGGCAATTTTACGAGCAGATTTTTATCCCTATTAGAGTAAAAAGAAACATCTGCAGACAACCGGTTCTTCAACCACTTAGAACGTATGCCCCATTCTGCCTTATCAGCATAAGGCCATTCTACCCCAAAACCTATCCATCCAAAGGTATAAGGGCGAGTAGCCGTGGCATATTGATTATACGAACCGGAAATCCATGACCCACTCCAACCGATATTCTCTGATGTAGATTGAGGCCCCATTCCGTAACGGTCGGACGGGAGGTAACGGCCGATTCGTGCCCACGAACCAAACAAGGCAAGATCGGAAATCCAACTGACATTTTCCATCAAAGAATGCTTCAAATTCCAATTTAAGTTTGCAGCCGGAGTAAAAAGCCACTTATGGTTCGGGTGTACGGAAGTAACCCCGTCATAGCGAAACATCACACCTGCCGATAAATAGTCTCTCCACCGATAGCCTACATTCAATGAGGAATTCATAAAATGCAATACTTCCTGATCCAAAAAGTTGGTTACTTTATATCCTCCTCCTGAAGTACTCTTATGCATATCATCGTTCCCATCATATCCTCTGGTATAATTATAATGAAAACGATCTTCCTCCATAGCTCCCTTCAAATCAAAAGAAAGCTTATGCCCTTTCGTGAAATCTATATCATATCCCAGATAAAAATCCCCGATAAACCGTCGATTATAGGCCGAATAATTTGATGTAAAGTTCATAGACTCAATGACAGTCGTAGGCCAAAAAGCATTACGTACATCCGTCTCATAATCAAATTTTACAGATACTCCGGCACGTAAAGCACGCCAAAGGTAATTTAAAGCCAGACTACCATTCAATGCAATATTGTCATTGTCATCCTTCGAATCATCCAAGTAAGAAAGATAAGTGTCACTTCCGGACTGAGTCGGAGGCAACGGCGTAGACAAGGACGGGAAATACTCCATCTCCGCATAACGATCCCTTAACGTATTGTTCCGCGAACGTGATACTTTCGTGGCTTGCAGGATCGTACTTACCGTCAAGCCTTTTACGGGCATCATGTTCAAATAGAAATCAATATTGTATTTCGAATAGTCTGTATTATCCGCCATACCCTCATTGGTAGCCGTCCCAATAGCAAACAAATAATTGGCAATACCTTTGCCGCCGGCTACAGACGCATTCACGTTATATTGCAACTGGGGAGTGTTATAATAATCCTCGGCCCAACCCGGTACTCCGAAAAACATAGGATCGGTTCTATCTTTCAAATAAGCAGGAAGATAACGGTCCAAATCCGTACCTTCGGGGTAAAATCCGGCACGGAAATTCCGCTCATCGTTTGCATTCGTCATCCGCACATCCCCGTTGGAGGCCATAGATGCCGTTAAACTGGCATCTACCGTAACATTCGGTCCTCCCCTGTATCCGTCCCGGGTCACAATCCAAATGGCTCCGTTAGCTGCCAACGGGCCTAACTTAGCCAGCTCGTAAGGGTCTTTTATAACTTCTATCGACTCTATATTGGCCAAATGCAAACCGGCCAGAAGATTAGTGGCTGTCCCCAAAGGATTCACGTCATTATTCTTTATACTATATGAATAAGCCCGGTTTTCTATGATAGGAACCCCGTTGACGTATACAGCCGGCTGAGTGGACATCGCATCGACTTTCGAGAACAAAGGGACGGACGTTCCGCGCAAAAACATGGCTTGCTGCGTTCCGGGTTCCCCACTCGGCTCCTGTATGTACAATCCGGGCACTTGTCCTTTTAAATTTTGTTGAAGAGAAATGTACGGTGACCGGTAGACTCCCATCATGTCGACCGAGTCCGGTAGCCCCAAGGCCTTACACGGTTTTTGGGCTTCCTGAAGAAAATCCTGTTTTTCTCTCTTTTTCGTACCGTCCTTCAGTAAGGTATCATTCCTCAAGGCTTCTTTTCGATAAGATGTCACACTACTGCCTGCATCCGATTGTGACAAAGGGTACCTATAGTTCATGCAGTATGCACTTCCAGCATACAGCATGGAAAAACAATATACCGCACAAAACGGATAGGTGATTCGACTGTATCGTCTTCCTTTTCTTTTGTTTTTCATACAAATTTTAGTTAATTCGACATGGTGCAAAAATAAAGGTATATTAAAAGAATGCAGTACAATATTCAACCAAGTTAACCCGTTTTTAGACCAAATTAGAGAAATCCAAAGATAAAAATCATTCAACCAAAGATATTTTTGATTCAGAATCCACGCACAAAGCATTAATTATCAAAATAATACAAAAACCTCTCTATCAGTTTCATTCGGAAACGAATAGAGAGATGCATATCGCCTTTAAGACAAACAGTAATCCCTAATATTTGATAAAACCAAGTCCTCCCCGTCAGACATCCAGTTCACGCCTACGTAAAAATTCCGTCGGGGTGATTCCGAACTGTTCCTTAAAACAGGTGGAAAAATACTTCGCACTGGAAAATCCGGTGGAATAAGCAACGGACTCCAATGACGTCTCCCCCTTTTCTAAAAGTTCGTATGCATGCTTCAGCCGGATATTTTTCACAAACTCTACGGGCGAAAGATCCGTGATAAGCTTTATCTTACGATAAAAAGATGATTTGGACATTCCCACCTCGCGGGCTATCGTGTTCACATCTATATCTATCGCCTTCTTCATATTATGCTCTATAATCGAAATTACCTTATCCAGAAACTTCTGATCCAGAGCTGACATTTTCAACATGGCAGTCCTCACTTCCCGCTCTTCCTTAAAGTCTCTTTGGGCACAACGCTTATGTTCCAAGAAACTTTCCACTCTGGCTTCAAGCACTCTCAGCTCGAACGGTTTAGCCACATAACCGTCACATCCGGCCTTATAACACTCTATTCTATCTTCCGGAGCGTTTTTTGCCGTCAGTAAAATCACCGGAATATGGCTCGTATTAATATCGGCCTTCAAATGGCGACACAGTTCAAGACCATCCATATAGGGCATTCTGATATCTGTCAGGACAACATCCGGCTGCAGCTTTTCTACCAGTTCAAGTACCTTGACACCGTTTTTCGCACTCCCCACAACTTCAAATCCAAGTTCACTCCATCGGATTTTCGCTTCCATTATGTCGATAACTTCTGCTTCATCATCTACCAGAATGACTTTATATTGTTCCATTCTAATTCCCCTCTGTTCAAGATTTTTTTCACACATATAAAATGTTTTTCTGATAGTGTTATTATAGCAAAAATTCCTTTTTAAAGCGAATACTGTTTACAAATTAAACG
>OLSG01003277.1_pt1 | contig 11745 bp, 10 predicted proteins | sample 1673041 | NCBI WGS metagenome assembly OLSG01 (sample SAMEA3136749, study PRJEB25190) | human gut metagenome | reverse complement strand
AACACAAATTCATTTTTTTCCTTCAGCTCAACCGATATAACCGTTCCTCCGCAGACATCAATCTGTCCGATAACTGTGGGCCACATGGGTGTCTGTATAATTACCTCGTCCCCTTTTTCTATTAAGGCTCGTATCACAGGTGAAAGTACCTCTGTTGCACCTGCTCCTATAAAGATTTCTCTTTCCGGATCTGCTGTTATATTACAATAACGGTTAATATAGGTGCTCACCGCTTCTCTCAATTCATAGATTCCCGCATTATGTGTATAATGCGTTTTATTCAACTTCAACGCTTCGACCGCCGCGTTCTTTATTTCATCCGGTGTATCAAAATCAGGTTCGCCCAGCGTAAAATCCAACAAATTTTCTGTTTGGCTGGCTAAATCATACATTTCTCTTACTGGCGATGCTTTCAATTCTGATACTACTTTTGATAATTGCCGCATATCCCTTTTTCCTTTATGTATTTTGTATGTTTTGCATAATTTTTCTAACTATTTATTTGAAAATAGCACAAACATTTCTAACAGTCAATACTTTTTTTGTTTTTTATGTCACAATTTTATAATAATTTTATTTTGCTTTTATTCAGAAAATCATACATATTGTATTGATTTATATTTTTTTTCTGCTATACTATACTTACCAGCCATTTTTCTTATTCATTTTTCTCCTTCCTACAAAAAGGAGTATTATATGGACATCTACAGATCACGTATTGAAATTAATTTGTTTTATCTTGCTAATAATATCCATATTTTAAAAAAAAGATTGAACCATCAAACAAAATTCATGGCTGTGGTTAAAGCCAACGCATATGGACATGGAATTGAAGAATGTGTCAGAGCATGTGATTTTCTGGTTGACTACTACGGAGTTGCAACTCTGGAAGAAGGAATGCGTATTCGAGCTGCCGGTTCACAAAAGGATATTCTGATTTTCGGTAGCATTCACCCTTCCCAACTTCCTATTGTAATTAAAGAACATCTGACCTTAAATCTTCACTCCACCTCCTATGCCCAGTTGCTCTGTGAAGAATTAACTAGACTCAATCAGCCAGCCGATTTTCATATTGAAATTGATACAGGGCTCAGCCGCACTGGAATTCGATTTTCAGATGAGAATGCAAGTACTTTTTCATATATTGAATCTCTTTACCATGAAAATCTGTTTCACATTACTGGCATTTATACGCACTTTGCCTGTTCTGAATCACAAAATGAAGAGGATATTGCATTTACACGGCGGCAATTCCAAATTTTTCAGTATCTTCTCTGCCGTTTAAAAGAAAAAGGGATTCATCCTGGCATTGCTCACTGTTCTAATAGTGGTGCCTTTATATATTATCCGGATTTTCAGTTGGATATGGTACGATTGGGAATGCTGATTTATGGTCAATTCAGCGACAATTACCTCAGAAAGAGGCTTGGATTGAAACCCGTCATAAAATGGACAGCCGCCATTGTAGACATTAAACATCTGGAAATAGGTGATACCGTCAGCTATAACCGAACGTTCGTTGCCAGACGTCCCACTGATATTGCAATTATTTCCACAGGATATGCTGATGGGTATAAACGCAGCAACTCAAATCATTCCCACGTCTTAATCCATGATTTTATCGTACCCGTAATCGGCCTAATCTGCATGGATTTTATGGTGGCTGATATTACCGATCTGCCAGACAAAGAAAATCTGACTTATGCCACATTATTAGGAGAAGAAAATCAGAATTGTATTTCCGTAAATGAACTATCGTTCCTTACTGTAAACGGTGATGTCACTGCTTCCATTTCAAACAGAGTGCAGCGGATATATTTGAGAAATAGAGATGAACATGCGATTTGAATTAAAATGCTATCTGTTTATGATTCTTGGTTCTGCTGCATATGCATCATCCCTTGCTTTTTTCCTTGTTCCAAATCATCAATGTCATGATGTTGGGGTCAAAAGGTATTTTGACCCCTCTGATACCGAATTGCTACGTGCTTTGCACTCTCGCAATTCTAAAAACATTCGTAATCCGCTCATTTTTCTTCAAAAAATGGCTTCTTACTCATGTTTTTGGCGGGTCCCAAGGTCAAAAATCCTCCTGCAAGCAAGCTTGCATCGGATTTATGACCTTTTGACCTTTGTATCTTCATAAATAAACTGCCGTCAGCCACAAAGGAGAGCTTCTATGACATTACAGCAAATGCGATATTTTATTGGTGCTGCTGAATCCGGTTCGATCAGCGAAGCCGCTAAACGGTCTTTTACTGCCCAGTCCAGCATTTCCGGTGCTATTAAAGAAGTGGAAAATACTTATGGGATCACTGCTTTTGTAAGAGACAGCAAAGGTGTCCGCCTTACCAGAAGCGGAGAAGAGCTTCTTATCGAATTTAAAGGAATATTAAACCGTCTGGACTACCTGGACGAAAAATTCAATGGTTCCAAAGACCGTCCTTTAGGTTTATCTGTTTCCTCCCAGCATCATATCTGCGGTATGAATTCTTTTGTATCGATCATCAACAGCCTGAATACAGGTGCCGGACCTTATCACTGCGGTTTTCACGAATGCCGCACATCTGAAGTTATGGACCGGGTAGAACGCGGTCTGGATGATCTTGGCATCGTTTTTGTTACAGAATACAGCAAGGGCCAGATGATGCAGGAGTTAAGGAACAGAAGCATCATTTTCAATCACATTACCTATCAGACTTCCCATGTATACATATGCCGAAACCACCCTCTTGCTGGCAGCCGTGAAATCGACATGGAAGATCTGATCCAGTATCCTTTTATCACCTATGACCGGTCTTCAGATACGAATCCCGCTTATACTGACCTGATCGTTCCTTATCATCAGTTAAACAGGGTGATCCAGGTTTCTGACCGGGCTGCTTCTTATTCTGTTATGCGTTACTGTCAGGGATTTGCTGTAGGAAGCGGCTACCGGCCATTTGATGATAACTACAGCGATATCGTTTCCATTCCTATTAAAAACGGGCTGCGTCTTGAAATAGGTTGGATCGTACGCCAAAAATATACTCTTTCTGATACAGCCAGCCGTTTTGTGGATCTTTTAATGCAGATTGAATCAGTTGTCCTGTGACCTTAAAGACGGTTTTCGTAAAAAGCGATGGAAATCCATCGCTTTTTGACGTATTCGCAGAAAACACTTCCTGTGTTATGTTTAAATCACAAAAATAATTTCTGCACAGACAGAAGAAAGGGGTATCTTGTATGGAAAAGTTAAAAGCTGTTATTAACAAGTACTGGAAGGTTTATGTTGTAGCCTTGATCCTTGCTACGGTATGCGACCTGATCGGTACACTTAAGTTCAATATTGGAATTGGTACACTTACCTTATTTCCAATGGTATTTGCCACGATCTTTGGAGGACTTTTAGGACCGGATGCCTTTAAGCTTTTCAAAACAGAAGAATCAAAGCTTGGAGGAAGCCTTGTTTTAGTAGCCCTTGCACCTTTTATGGCAAAAATGGGAATCTCAGCAGGCGGAAATCTTGCAAAACTGGTTGCTGTAGGACCTGCGCTTCTGCTGCAGGAATTTGGTAATCTGGGAACTATCCTTCTTTCACTTCCACTTGCCCTGCTGCTTGGCCTGAAAAAAGAAGCTATCGGTGCCTGCTATTCCATCAACCGCGACTCCAACCTCGGATTAACCACTGATATCTTTGGACCGGATGCCCCGGAAACCCGCGGAACCTTTGCTGTATATATTGTGGGTTCTGTTATTGGCACCGTTTTTATCAGTGTCCTGGCTAGTATCGTAGCTTCCTGGAATATTTTTGATCCTATTGCCCTTGGCATGGCCTGTGGTGTAGGAAGCGGATCAATGATGACTGCCGCTGCCGGAACATTAGGTGAGATCTACCCGCAGCAGGCTGAAAATATTATGATCATGGGCGGCGCCAGCGATATGCTTACTGGTATCACCGGAATTTATATGGGAACATTCGTAGGTCTTCCTCTTACTAAAAAACTGTATGCAATACTGGAACCTAAAATCGGTCACAAAAACAATAAGGAGGCTAAATAATGGTCAGAAAATACTTTTTACAGCAGCTTGGACTGCTCCTCATGGTTTCTGTTATCATGGTACTCACAAATATACTGGGCTACAAAATGCCGGTAGGTGATTCCATTGCCGGGATCCTGGTATTATGCGCCATTGCTCTTTTCGGACTTACAGTAAGTAAATTTATGAGCCAGTTTATAAAGCTTCCGTCTATGATGTATGTATCTCTTACCGGACTGCTTCTTGCATGCCCTATCTCACCGGTAAAAGACTTTGTGATCGGTGTTACATCCCAGGTCGCATTTATGGCTCCTGCCACTGCATTAGGCGCATTTGCCGGAATCTCACTTGGAAAAGACCTGAAGGATTTTGCTAAAATGGGATGGAAACTGGTGATCATCACCTTATTTGTAATCACCGGAACATTTGTTTTCTCTGCCTTAGTAGCAGATGTTATCTTAAAACTTACAGGTGCCATTTAACATGAGCGAGGTAAATTTATATGGAAAAATATGATATTTTAATTAAGAACTGTCAGGTTTTAAACCCTGATATGACGGTTTCATCTACCTGTTCTGTAGGAATTAAAGACAGCTGGATCAAAAAGATCGGTCCTACAGATGAATTGATGGCTGACAGCTCTGCCAGTGAAATAATTGACGGCAAAGGAAAACTTGTCATGCCCGGCATGGTAGATGGCCATACACATACCTGCCAGCAGCTTTTAAGAGGACGTGTTGCCGATGAATATCCTATGGTATGGACCCGTTTCCTGGTTCCTTTTGAAAGCAATCTCCAGCCAGAAGATTCTTATATCAGCGGCCTTCTGGCATGTCTGGAAATGATCAAAAGCGGAACAACTGCTTTTGCTGATTCCGGCGGTGTACATATGGACCGGGTTGCAGATGCAGTCATTGAATCTGGCATGAGAGCTGCCATTGCAAAATCAACCATGGATATGGGAAATGCCATTACCGGTGCAATGAAAGAGACAGCTAATGAAGCTATCGAAAATACAAAGAAACTGTATCAGAAATATCAGGGGGCTGGCGATGGCCGTGTTGATATCTGGTTTGCTATCCGTCAGGTAATGACCTGTTCCAGGGAACTGATCGCCATGGTAGGTGAATCTGCTAAAGAATTCCATACCGGCATTCATGCCCATCTGTGTGAACATAAAGACGAGGTCAGCTTCTGCCTGCAGAATTACAAAAAGCGCCCTGCAGAATTTCTGGAAGAAATGGGTATTCTTGGCCCCAATCTTCTTACTGCCCACAATGTAATGCTGTCAGACCACGATATTGCACTGATGGCAGAACGTGGTGTGAAAATGATTCATTGCCCAAGAGCCAACCTGTCAAACCACGGTTTTCCAAAAGCTCCCCAGATTCTGGAAGCCGGTGCAAGCCTTGGCTTAGGCTGCGATGGTGCTGCACCTTCCAATCTGGATATTTTTGACGAAATGAAGGTTCTTCGCTATGCCATGATGGCTTACTGGGGACTTCCATCTTTTAATCCTGTAGTCATGACCTGTCCTACACTTTTAAAAATGGCCTCCCAGGGCGGTGCAAATGCTCTTGGACACGGTGATATCCTTGGATCCGTTGAAGAAGGCAAGAAAGCTGACCTGATCCTGTTAAATATTGACCAGCCTCACATCACTCCAAGCCAGAATCTGGTAAATACCATTGTAGATGCTGCAAACGGACATGATGTGACCGATTCTATCATCAACGGCAAGATCGTAATGAAAAACCGTGAGGTCCTTACTCTGGATGAAGAGCGTATCCGCTTTGAAGCTGAAAAGCATATGAATGATATTATTAAACGGGCATACTAAGATATAAAAAAATGGCGGCGCTGTTTCCTGTTTTGGAAACGGGCCGTCATTTTTACAGCATTTTCTGATCATATATAAAGCTGCTTTACATTTTTTCTTTTTTTATTACCGGTTCACCACATTCACCGGATTTCCAGCTAAAAACTGTTTAAGATTTTCCACAGACATGTCCATGATCCTCTGCCTTGCTTCCTTTGGCGCCCAGGAAATATGAGGGGTAATGATGCAGTTTTTAGCTTTCAGAAGAGGATTGTCACCCTTAACAGGCTCTGTACTTACCACATCCAGTCCTGCTGCGTATACTTTTCCACTGTTTAATGCATCTGCCAGATCTTTTTCCACAATCAGCTGTCCACGGGAGTTATTAATGATGATAACTCCATCTTTCATCCTGGCAATATTATCTTTATTGATAATGCCTTCTGTAGACGGGAACAATGGGCAATGAAGCGAGATCACATCTGATTTTGCAAATATCTCATCCAGTTCCACATACTCAGCAATATCACGTCCTTTATCATTTGGATGGGAATCATAAGCCAGTACATTCATACCCATTGCCTTTGCTATGGTTCCTGTTTTCTGTCCAATACGGCCAAAACCGATGATCCCCAGTGTTTTTCCTGCCAATTCTATCAAAGGATAGTCCCAGAAGCACCAGTCCGGAGCATTCTCCCATCTGCCCTCTTTTACAGCTTTATCATGATGTCCGATGCGATGGCAGATCTCTAAAAGAAGAGCAATGGCAAACTGTCCTACACAGTCCGTTCCATAAGTAGGAATATTGCTGACAACGATCCCTTTTTCTTTTGCATAATTAACATCGATCACATTGTAGCCTGTTGCAAGGACACTGATAAACTTAAGATCCGGGCATGCGTCCATGGTTTCTTTTGTGATCGGAGTCTTATTAGTAAAAACGACCTCTGCATTGCCAATACGCTTCACTGCATCCTCTGCCGGTGTCCTGTCATAAACCGTCAATTCTCCGTATTTTTTCATCTCATCCCAGGAAAGATCTCCCGGATTTTCTGTATATCCATCAAGTACAACTATTTTCATCTGTATGTCTCCTTTGTATGTAATGTACTTACAAAATCTTTTTATACTATAGTCTTATTGTTTCTTGATCCCGTCCCTGTATTTCGACGGCGAAACCCCGGTGACATTTTTAAATGCCCGGTTAAAGTGGGCGGCGTCTTCGTAGCCCACTGCCAGGGCAATGTCTAAAAGCTTCAGGGACGGATCTTTCATCAGTTCTTTGGCCTTTGTCATGCGCAGCTGCAGTATGTAATCTCTCACTGTCATATCCAGCTGCTTTTTAAACAAACTGCTGAAGTAATTGGGGTGGAGATGGAACTGGGCAGCAATGTCTGAAAGGAGAAGCTGTTCAGAACAGTGCTTTTCCATGTATTCCTGTGCCTTTTTTACCACATATTCTTCTTTCTTTTCCTGCTGTTTTTTCAGCTGTTCCATATAAAGCTGCAGGATCTGTTCCATTTTCTGTTTTAACTGACTGATGTGGGGCTGATTTTTAATCTGGGCAGCCAGGTCATTATCTGACAGCTTGTAACCTGCTATAATAGGGATCAGGGCTGTATTTTTCTGCATTAATGTGTAGAGAAATGCAGAAAATACCTGCTTAAACTGTTCTTTAGTCACAGCTTCCTGGGATAAATGAGAAAAGATTTCCTGGATCTTATCTTTTGTGCCCTCTTCGTCCATGGACAAAAGCCCGGCTGAAAGATGTTCCATTTCTTTTTCCAGATCTTCTTTTGTATAATAAGGTTTTTTGGCCGGAATATCAAAATAATCCCCCTGTGTTTCCGGACGCACACAGCTTACCTCTTCTGACTGCAGCTTTACGGAACTGTCTTTTAACCGCGGGATCAGCAATCTGAGCATGGACACAAAATTCTGGATATTCACAGGCTTTAACAGATAATCATAAGCCCCCAGCCTCAGGGCATTACGGATATAGGTATAATCATCATAGCCACTGAGCATGATCACCACACTGGGAATCTGGTTTTTGCTGATCAGCTCCAGAAGACTGATGCCGTCCAGCTTGGGCATGCGGATATCCGAAATGATCACATGGTAGTAATCTTCTGTAAGACGTTTTAAAGCATCACTTCCATCGCAGGCACTGGATATGACAAAGATATTTTCAAAATTTTGCTTTATAATACTCCCAAGACCATCTACAATGTTCTGGTCATCATCTACTAATAGGATCCTGTACATCCTGTTCCTCCTTCTTCGCCCGCTCTTCTTCCATATCATCACTCATGTTATCACTCATTTTCCATGGAAAACAAAGCATGATCATAGTTCCCATTCCTTCAGCACTTTCAATGGATACCTTATACTCCGGACCATAGTTTAAGCTGATCCGCCTGCATACGTTGCGAAGTCCGATGCTGTTGCTGGAAGGACTGTCTATATCATGGCGCAGCATCTCTAACTGTTCTTCACTCATACCACATCCATCATCGGAAACCTGGATATAAAGGCGGTCATCGTCTCTGTATCCCAAAATATCAATATGCAGGATCTGATGACTGTCTGTAATACCATGGATCACTGCATTTTCCACAATAGGCTGGAATACCAGCTTTAAAACATGGCAGGAATACAGCTCCCTGTCAATGCAGATGTTAAACTGGATCCGTTCATTGTACTGGTATGCAAGAATAGCCCGGTAGATATTTAACTGATGGATCTCTTCTTCCAAAGGCACTTCTTTTGTGGTATTCCGAAGACCATACTGGAGATTCTGTCCTAAAAGCTCTGCCATGGTTGCAGTCTCATAATCCTTACACATATAAGCTTTCATGTGCATGATCTCCAGGGTATTATATAAATAGTGGGGATTGATTTGGGTCCTTAACAGCTGCAGTTCTGTTTCCTGCTTTTCCTGCTGTTTTACAAATACCTCATGGATCAGAAGGTCAATACGCTTCGACATTTTATTAAAGGAGTATGCCAGAGTCTGAAATTCTTCCGGAAGACCTTTACCTGAAACCTTATTTACATGATCCAGTTCAAAATTATTGCAGGCTTCGATCAGGCGGTTTAAAGCCTTTAAGATTCGGCCTACCATTTGAAAGATCATAAATACGATTCCGCTTAAAATAATGCTAATAGGGATGATATTTAACATCTGGATCTTTCCCATATTTCCAAAAATGTCAGACAAAGGAGTCTGTAACACCAGAGTGTAGCCATTAGCATGGCCGATCACATTGTATACACAGGAGTTTTTATTACTGTGCTTTAATTTTCTGCTCTGGTAATTTTCTTTTCGTTCTGTTTTTTTCAGATTTTCTTTTACAAATCCCTGATAGTTTTCTTCCTGTTCTATATTTCCATACAAAAACTTCCCGTCTTTATACACCGCAAATCTCTGATTAGGTGCCTGACGGTTCTGCTCAAAATAATTCTCCAGATAAGAAGTATCTATTCCTGCCACGCAATAGCCTACGATCTTGATCGTATTCAGGTCCAGAATGCCTCTGCCAATACACAATGAACCGCCGTCACGCATATTCATACCCGATCCTCTAAATTCCTGTGCAGGTATGAGAAGAGGCGTACCTGTTTTATAAGCAGAAATTTTTTTATACCATTCTGCCTTTTCCTTATTCAGAAAGCTAATGCCATAATTTGCTCCTTTTGAAGTATATACGCCATTTCCTTCAAGATCATAAAGAGCAATAAAGCTGGTAGAGTCTGTTGTGAAACGGTTCTGGGCCTGAGTATTAAAATATGAATAAAAACGGAAATTTTTAAGGATGGGGCCTTCCCTTAGTGTACTGCACAAATAGGGATCATTATTCTGGGCATATAACTGAGCCGGAAAAAAAGTGGCCTGTTCCAGCTCTTTTACAGATATCTCCACCCGGTCTAGTAGCTGCTCTCCTATCTGAAAATACCGGTGGGTGGCCATATTATAATTCTGGTAGGCACTTACAGTTACAAGATAACATAAAAATGCCATAGTAAGGAATATCTGCAGGCCTGCCAGAAGGATCAGCCATTTTTTAATCGAATCTGTTTTTGTCATATTTTTCTTTACTTCATTCCAATTCACCATATATTTTTTCACTTTCTACCTTTTTTTATATACCTATCGCACCTCTTTATATAAAAATATACAACAATCTTTGAAAATGGCAAGTAAAATTTGAATATGGTATTTATAATTTTCCTGAAAAAGCCTATACTTTGGCTACAAGTTAAGGCTGTACAAAAACCATATGTGAAAGGGGAAACATTATGAAAAAAAGATTTACAGCATGTATGATCGGAGCCACTCTTTTAACAGCTGCACTAACCGGTTGCTCAGGAGGAAAGACCGCTGATGCTCCTGCTTCCAGTACAGACCAGACCACAGCTGCCGAAGCTGCCAGCACAGATGCTGCTTCCGGAGGCAAAGTAGCCATTGAGTTGTTCCATCAGAAACCGGAGAACGTAGAGCTTTACAACACTCTGGTAAACAAATTCATGGAAGAAAACCCGGATGTACAGGTAAACGTTACTCTGGCAGAATCCACCACAACTACACTGATCTCCCGTGTAGCAGCAGGAAATATTCCTCAGTTAGTATCTGTATTCCCATGGAGTGCATCCTATAAAGATATGTTCAGGGAAGGTCTTTTCATGGATCTGACGGATCAGGACTTTATGAAACGTGTAACTCCTTCCGTTCTGGAACGCTGCGAAGTGAATGGAAAACAGTACTCTCTTCCACTGACCACCAACTCCTTTGGTCTGTACTACAACGTAGATATTTTTAATGAACTGGGACTTACCATTCCAAAGACCATGGATGAAATGTGGGGTGTATGCGACAAGTTAGTTGAAGCCGGCATCCAGCCATTCTCCTTCCCGGATAAGAAAGCAGTCCGTATCAACCAGCAGTTTGACCGTATGCTCATTGGCTGTGTGGACCATGACTTCTATAGCAAGTGTGATGAACAGATCAACGGAAGCTACAACATTAAAGATGATCCTAATATCCGCAAATATGCAGAAACCATCTTAAAGCTGCGTGAATATGCAAATCCTGATTCTCTTGGATATGATGACGAACCTGCTTACGAAGAATTTACCAGTGGAAAATCTGCTATGTACATTGATGGTTCCTGGGCAGTAACTACTTTCGAGACCATGAATCCGGACCTGAATTTCAACTGCACCGCTATTCCTGCTATTACAACTGATGATTTCTGGGTCGCTGGTACTGTTGATACTGCTTATTGTATTTCTGCTGACTGTACACCAGAACAGCAGGATGCATGCATCCGCTTCCTTGATTTCCTTGTACGTGAAGATATTGCACAGGAATTCAGTGACGGTGACAAAAACCCAACTCTGATCCAGGGCGTTGAATACAACGTTCCACAGCTTAAAGAGATCAACGACTACATTAATGAAGGCAGATTTGCTCCTTCTTTAGCAAGTATCTGGACACAGGATTTAAGAAACAGCCTGGTTGTATCTGTACAGGCCCTGATCTTAGATAAGGATGTAGATACCTTCTTAGACGAATTCCAGTCTTTAGTAGAAGAATACTATACTCCTGCTGAATCTGAATCCTAATTTTTCAATTCTTATGTATTCCTGGGATCTTTCTGTGATCCCAGGAATACATTCCCAAAAAACGGAGGCAGCATTATGAAATCAACGAAAAACCGTGATCGCAATATCACACACTTTTTATATGTACTACCGAACCTGATCATGTATTCTTTTCTCTCTATTGTTCCAATTGTCCTTGGGCTGTATTATAGCTTTACCAACTGGAACGGCATCGGTAAGAACTATAAATTTGTAGGCCTGAAAAACTATATTAAAATTTTATCCGACAATCGTTTCCG
>OLSG01003270.1_pt1 | contig 11759 bp, 9 predicted proteins | sample 1673041 | NCBI WGS metagenome assembly OLSG01 (sample SAMEA3136749, study PRJEB25190) | human gut metagenome | reverse complement strand
AGCCGCCGGAGCGGTGCTTAAGCCGTTAGGCGGGAATTGTGCGGTGTTGCCTTAAACATATGGCAGCATCCACGGGATACATCAATGCTTATACAAAATGCCGCACCCATACCAGGTGCGGCATCTGTTTTATTCGCTTTGGTTATTTCGCGTACTCGGTGGCGCGGCTTTCGCGGATCACGCTGACCTTGATCTGGCCGGGGTAATCCAGCTCGTCCTCGATCTTTTTGGCAACCTGGCGGGCCAGCAGGATGACCTGATCATCACCAACCTTATCCGGCTGGACCAGGATGCGGACCTCGCGGCCTGCCTGCACGGCGTAAGAGCTTTCAACGCCCTCAAAGCCGTTGCACAGGGCTTCCAGCGTTTCCAAACGCTTGATATAGCTTTCCATGTTTTCACGGCGGGCACCGGGGCGGGCTGCGCTGATGGCATCCGCTGCCATAATAATGAAGGCAAGCACCGTCTTGGGCTCCACATCGCCGTGGTGGGCTTCGATTGCATGAATAATCTGCGGGCTCTCGCGGTACTTCTTGCAGATATCCACACCGATCTGCACATGGCTGCCCTCGATCTCATGGTCAAGGGCCTTGCCGATATCATGCAGCAAGCCTGCGCGGCGTGCCAGCTGAACGTTCACGCCAAGCTCGCCAGCCATCAGGCCGGCCAGCCATGCCACTTCCAGAGAATGGCTCAGCACATTCTGGCCATAGCTGGTGCGATACTTCAGGCGGCCGATCAGCTTGACCAAATCGGGATGCAGGCTGTGGATACCAAGGTCCATCACAGCCTTTTCGCCCTCGCGCTTCATCTGAATTTCCAGTTCGCGGCGGCACTTATCCACGGTCTCCTCAATGCGGGCCGGGTGGATACGGCCATCGGCGATCAGGCGCTCCAGGGCCATGCGGGCCACTTCACGGCGGGTCTGGTCAAAGCTGGAAAGGGTGATGGCTTCCGGCGTATCGTCAATAATGAGGTCACAGCCAGTGGCAGTTTCCAGAGCGCGGATGTTGCGGCCCTCGCGGCCAATGATGCGGCCCTTCATCTCGTCAGAGGGCAGCGGCACCACGCTGACGGTGGCTTCACTGGTGGCATCGGCTGCGCAGCGGGCAATGGCCTGGCCGACCAGCTCACGGGCGATGGCATCACATTCGTCCTTCATGTTAGCCTGATAGGCGCTGATCTTCATGGCCTTTTCGTGGGTCAGCTCATCGTCAATGTTCTTCAACAACACGGCGCGGGCATCTTCCTGGGTCATGGCGGCGATGGTTTCCAGCTTTTCGGTCTGGCGCAGCTTGAGCTGTTCCAGCTCGTCCAGGCGGGCTTCCACCAGCTCGCCGCGCTTTTTCAGGTCCTCTTCCTTGCGCTCCATGGCGGCGGTGCGCTTATCCAGCGCTTCCTCCTTTTGGTCCATGCGGCGTTCCTGGCGGCTGATCTCCGCGCGGCGGTCCTTGATTTCCTTGTCGGCGTCAGCTTTCAGCTTGAACGCCTCGTCTTTGGCCTCGATGATGGTTTCCTTGCGCTTCTGCTCGGCAGCCTTGATGGCATCGTTCACGATGCGTTTGGCTTCCTCTTCGGCAGAGCCGATCTTGGCTTCGGCGGTACGCTTCCGGTTTTCCCCGCCAAAATAATAACCAAGCGCCCCGCACACGGCAGCGGCAACGACAACCAGCACCCACATCAAAATTGGGGGCATGGCAGTTTCACTCCTTACAAAACTCAAATCTAATGCAGGAGGGCGCAGCACAAGCGGAACGCTTTTATTTCTGGCATACCTGAAAAGCCCGGGCAGCCCGCGCCTGTTTTATCTGGCAGCTACCATGGGTACACTGCCAGCATCTTACAGCGCAAGGGGCTGACCTTTGCGGTTCAAATACTGCCTGCGATATTCTATACAAAATGGGGCGATAATCCAAAGCATACCCAAAAGCGGATACACCTCAAGCCCCATATACACAAATAAAACGAAAAAACGCCAAATTTGCGGCGGTAAAACAAATATCTGAAAAGCGGCGTTCCCGATGGGCGACACCCTTAAGTCCTATCTAATATTGTAGCTACATTGCAGGAAATTGTCAAGGAATTGTTACAACACCGTGAACGTTCCCACCTGGCACAAAAATTGGCAGAAATGCACCTGCGGGGCCGCCTGCCAGCTTCAAAGCAGGGGCCCTGTCTGTATTCTTATGGCAGTACCGCATAATTCTAAGTGCCGATACGGCGAGCGAGGTTCGGCAGATGCCAAGCCAAAAGCGCAGATAATACTGGATGCTGCAAAGGTGAGCGCCGCCAGTGGCGGAAACAGCGAACCGAAGCAGGGGCAGCGGTCGCAGAGTGCGAGGGGCTTTTGCCCCCGAAGCACGATGCGGGTACCGCAACCCGACATTATCGAGCATTTTGGCAACGCAGATGCCGTGCCGCAGCTGCCGGAGCGGTGCTTAAGCCGCAAGGCGGGAATTGTGCGGTGTTGCCCAAGGTGTTTCTACAGGGGAATAATGCCGTTCACTTTCCCCACCCGCTGCTTTGCACCATGGTTTCATCGCTCAGCATCCACAGGGCTTCCACATCGTTCAGCTGCTCGATCAAAGCCTGCCCTTTTTCTACCGGCATGCAGAACACACCGGTGGAAAGCGCATCCCCCAGGCCGCTGTCACTGCTTACAATGGCAACGCTGTTCATGTAGCGGGCAGGCTGCAGGGTGGTCAGGTCAATCAGGTGGTGGTAGCGTACACCGTCCACGGTAAAGTAACGCTGGTAGTCCCCGCTGATCACAAGGCTTTGCCCCGGCTGCAGCTCCACGGTATCCACATAGCTTGCGGTAGCGTATTGGCCGTCCTGATCCGGCCAGGGGTTATCGACCCCGGCAACCCAGGGCCCGCTGTTGGGCTTGGTGCCAATGGCGCGCACATTGCCACCCACGTTCAACAGGGCGCTGGTCAGGCCGCGGGCTTCGGCTGCCTGGGCGCATTGCTCCACCGCATAGCCTTTGCCAATGCTGCCAACGTCCAGCTGCAATTCCGGGTCTGCAAAATACACCGTCCCGGTATTCTGGTTCAAAATCAAATCATCCATATTGCAGTGGGCAGCCGCAGCCTGCAGGTCGGCGGTTTTGGGCAGGATATCGGCGCTTACCTCGGCTCCATCGCCCGCGGCGGTGCGGGCATCGTGCCAGTAGCGCAGCACCGCCCCGGCAGCGGCATTGCAGGCACCGTCCGTTGCCTGGTACATCTCCTGCGCGAAGGTCAGCAGGTTCATAATCTCATCCCCAACGGCAACGGGGGCAGCGGCGGCTCCGGCGTTTACATCCGCCAGGTTGGTCATGCCGTCATAGTGGTTGTAAATATCATACAGCTGGTTATACCGCAGCAGGTCTGCATGCAGGGCGGTCATCTGGGTGTTCCAGTCGGCTTCACTGTCGGCATAGCCGCTGATGACAGTAACGGTGTCAAACACATCCCACCAAGTTACGCTGTAGCGCTGGGGGCTGGTGGTTCCAGTTGCCGCACAGCCGCTCAGCAGCAGGCAGAGCGCCAGCACCGCACAGGTCAGGCGGCGCTTCATGCCTGGCCTCCCACGTGTTCATGCTCGCGGTTCAGTTCGGCCAGCAGGGCAGCAAGGGTCCAGCCGCGGCTGGTGGGGGTTACCATGGCGCGCAGCGGGATCACCGCCCCGCCGCGGCGCACTTCATCCACAAACTGGCCCAGATCGCCGTTGTCATGCCGCAGCCCGCTCACAATCATGGCCGGGCGCTCCGGTACATCTGGGGCGGGGGCGACTTCACCGCCAGTGTGCCGCCCGGTGCAAAGGGCTTCCATGGTGGTGCCCAGGTCGGCGGCGGTCAAAAGGCGGACTTTCAGGCGGCTCAGGCGTGCAGCGTGTTCCACCGCGGCGTGCTCGGCACTGCCGGGGGCAACCTGCCACAGCAGCACACAGCGCGGTTCCTGCTGGATTCTGGCTTTCATAACAATACCTCGTTATGCCTGCCCGCAGCCGGGCAGGCAGCAATCATAAAATCAAAATGTGCGGCGCAGGGGTCAGTCCCGCGCCGCACGGTGGAAAAGGTTCAATTACAGGTCAGGGTGATACTCTTTGCAGGTGCATTTTTTCCATTTCAGGCCGCTGCCGCAGGGGCAGGGATCGTTGCGGCCAATCTTGGTCACGCGCACAGGGGTGGCACCCTTGGCACCAGCCTGAGCCGGTGCGCCTTCGCCGGTGGGCTTGGCAACCTGTTCGCGTTTCGGCTCCTGGTTCTGCTGGCGCACTTCAATGGTCAGCAGCATGTGTACGGCATCCTCGCGGATGGTGGCGATCATCTCGTCAAACATGGCAAAGCCTTCAATGCGGTATTCCACAATGGGGTCGCGTTGGCCGTAACCGCGCAGGCTCATGCCCTGCTTCAGCTGGTCCATGTTGTCAATGTGCTCCATCCACTTGGAGTCAACATTGCGCAGCAGGCAGATACGCTCCAGTTCGCGCATCATGGGGGCACCGTACTTCTGCTCCTTGCTTTCCAGAATGCTCATGCCGCGCTCATACAGCACCTTGGCAACATCCTCGCGCTTCAGATCATTCAGCTGCTCGGCAGTGTAGTTAAAATCAGTGGGCAGGCACAGCCAGTTCAGGTAGTGGCGGCGCAGGGCAGCAAAATCCCAATCGTCGGCGGTTTCGCCGCTCAGGAAGGACTCGCAGGTCTCGTCGATGGACTGCTTCATCATCTCGTGCAGCTTGTCGGAGATATCCTCGCCGTCCAGCACCATCTGACGCTGCTTGTAGATGATCTCGCGCTGCTGGTTCATGACATCGTCATACTGCAGCACCTGCTTACGGATGGCAAAGTTGGAAGCTTCCAGCTTTTTCTGGGCGCTCTCGATCGTGTTGGTGATCAGCTTGTTCTCGATGGGCATGTCCTCGTCCAGGCCCAGGGTATCCATCAGACCCTGCACGCGCTCACCGCCGAAAATGCGCATCAGGTCATCTTCCAGGCTCAGGAAAAAACGGGATGCACCGGGGTCGCCCTGACGGCCGGCACGGCCGCGCAGCTGGTTATCAATACGGCGACTTTCGTGGCGTTCAGTGCCAATGATGAACAGGCCGCCAGCTTCGCGCACAGCCTCGGCTTCGCGCTTGACTTCCGGTTCATATTCTGCAACCAGCTCGTCAAAGCGCTTGCGGGCAGCCAGAATATCAGCATCCTGGGTGTCGGCATGGCCGTCGCACTCGGTCATCAGCATTTCAACTTTTGCTTCATAGGCTGTGTCCGGGGCAGGGGGAATGGGCAGGCCCTGTGCCTTGGCGCGGGCTTTGGCGTGCTCGTATTCGTCCTTCAGCACTTCCAGGTCGGCATTCATCTGGCGGGTCAGCTCTTTGCGCAGGGTGGCCTTTGCCATATAGGTCACGTTGCCGCCCAGCATGATATCGGTGCCGCGGCCAGCCATATTGGTGGCGATGGTCACCGCGCCCTGCTTACCGGCCTGTGCAACGATTTCGGCTTCGCGCTCATGCTGCTTTGCGTTCAGCACATTGTGCTCAATGCCGCGCTTTTTCAGCAGCTTGGAAAGCGCCTCGCTCTTTTCCACGCTGACGGTACCAACCAGAACGGGCTGGCCCTTGGCGTGGCATTCGGCAACCTGCTCGATCACGGCATTATACTTGCCGTTGATGGTCTTGTACACGCTGTCCGGCAGGTCCTTGCGGGCGCGGGGCTTGTTGGTGGGGATGGATACGATCTGCAAGCCGTAAATTTCGCTGAACTCGTCTGCTTCGGTGGAAGCCGTACCGGTCATGCCGCCCAGCTTTTTGTACATGCGGAAATAGTTCTGGAAGGTGATGCTGGCCAAAGTCTTGCTCTCAGCAGCAACGGTCACGCCTTCCTTGGCTTCAATGGCCTGGTGCAGACCGTCATTGAAGCGGCGGCCATACATCAGACGGCCGGTGAATTCATCAACGATGATGACCTCGCCGTCTTTCACGATATAGTCGGTATCACGGTGCATCACACCGCGGGCCTTGATGGCACCGTCAATATAGTGGCGCAGGGTCATGTTGTCGGCATCGGCCAGGTTCTCAACATTGAACCATGCTTCGGCTTTCTTAACGCCGCTTTCGGTCAGGGTGCAGGTCTTGTGCTTTTCGTCCACAACGTAATCACCGTCAACCTGTTCATCGGCTTCCACTTTGTCGTCCAGTTCAACGATGACAGACTTTTTCAGCGTTTTGGCAAAGTCGTCCGCGCGCTTGTACATCACGCTGGAATCTTCGCCCTTGCCGGAGATGATCAGCGGGGTACGGGCTTCATCAATCAGGATGGAGTCCACCTCGTCCACGATGGCGTAAGCATGGCCGCGCTGCACCATGCTGGCCTTGTAAACCACCATGTTGTCGCGCAGGTAGTCAAAGCCAAACTCGTTGTTGGTGCCGTAAGTAACATCCGCCAGGTAAGCCTTGCGGCGGTCCTGCGGCTGTACGTCATGGATAACCAGGCCGACCGTCAAGCCAAGAAAGCGGTAAACCTTGCCCATCCATTCGCTGTCGCGCTTGGCCAGGTAATCGTTGACGGTAACAACATGCACGCCTTCGCCGGTCAGGGCATTCAGGTAAACGGGCATGGTGGCCACCAGGGTCTTGCCTTCACCGGTCTGCATCTCGGCAATGCAGGAACGATGAAGCACAATGCCGCCGATGATCTGCACCGGGTAGGGCTTCAGGCCCAGCACACGCCAGTCCGCTTCGCGGCAGACGGCGAACGCTTCGGGCAGGATATCGTCAAGGCTGGCCCCGTTTTTCAGCTTTTCTTTCAGGTACGGGGTTTTGGCCTGCAATTCTTCGTCAGTAAGTTTCTGCATTTCGGGCTCAAGTTCCAGCACCTTGTTGGCAATGGGTTTGATGCGCTTGAGCTCTTTGTCGGAAAAATTACCGAACAGTTTTTCCATAAAAGACATAAGTAAACACCTGTATTTCTGCCGCATGGCGGCGAATGGATCAGCAGGGGAACCCCTGTTGGATACAATGCTATACTTTAATATAATACACCCGCGCAGGGTACTGTGTCAAACCTGCGCGGGTGTAAAATGCAAATATTAAACTGTTTCAGCGGCTTTTGTTGAAACTTGGCCGGTTATCATGCGCTTGCAGCGCTTTTGGCCTGCTTTTCGTTGCTGATGAACAGCAGCACCAGCATCAAAAAGATGCAAACAAAGCCGATGGCGTCCCACACGGTAAAGGGGGAACCGAGCACCAGCGTGCTGATGATGGCCGCCGTAACCGGTTCCGCAAAGCTGAACAGGCTGGATTTCTGCGGCCCAATGTACTTGACGCCGCTCATGTAACAGCTGAACGCCAGCACGTTGCCGATGAGCACGACCGCCGCAATACCGGCAATGCCGGCCGCGTTGGGTACGTAGTTTATCCGCCACGGGCGGAACACCAGCGCAAAGAAGGTGCCGCCCATCAGGAATGCCCAACCCTGCAGCATGGGTGTGGGGTACTGTTTTTGCAGGTTTTGGGGCCATATGGTGTAAATAACAACGCAGAACGCGCTGATAATACCAACGACCAGCGCAGCGGGCGAAACCGCCATGTTGGTCAGGCTGCCGTGGGTGGTCAGCATAAATACACCACCCAGCGCCAGCACAATGGAGAACACCTCAAACAGCCGCGGCGCACGCTTTTGCTGGATGCAGACCACCAGCAGAATCAGCACGGGGGAAAGATCCTGCAAAATGGTGCCCACACCGGCGCTGGAAAGCTGGATGGTCAAAAAGTAGGTGAACTGGCAAAAGCTGACGCCAGCCAGGCCATAGATCACAAGGTCGCGCGCGTTGCGCCAGCTGCGCCAGGGGTTCACCAGTTGGCGCCAGTTGCGCACACCGTAATAGATGCACAGAATCACACCGGCCAAAAACAGCCGGATTGGCACCAGCCAGGTGGAATCCATGCCCTGGCGGGTAAACAGATACTGCCCCACGCAGCCGGAAACACCCCAGCACATGCCGCCGAACATGGTCAGCAGAGCGCCTTTTACGCTATCCGTCATTCGTTACGATCTCCTATCCCAAAACTTGTTACAGTTCGTTCAGGCAATACTGCGCAGCGGCCAAAACATCCGAAACAACGGGGGCACCGGTGGCACGCAGCTGCTGTGCGCTCTGATGCCCAGCGGTTTGCAGCACACACCGCACGCCCAGCGCCTGGGCAACCTCAAAATCGTGGACAGAATCCCCGATCATAATAGCCTGCGCCGGTACGGCACCGCGCTGCTTCCGTTCAGTCAGATAAGCCAGGCCGACTTCCACTTTGCTGCGGGCGTAAATATTATCCAACCCCAGCAGGCGGTCAAAGTAGGGGCGCACTCCGCGCTCCGTGACCTGCTGTTCCAAAACCGGCAAGTTGGAAGCCGAAAGAATGACCTGCTGCACCCCGGCACCTTTCAAAAGGGAAAGGGCGGGCACAGCACTTTCTGCCAGCGGGCAGGCCCCGGCGCGGGCCAGGTAATCCTGCATGTAATCATCGGCAAGCTCTTTGTAGGAGTTTTTGGAAAAATCGAACCCTGCGCGAATATAATAATCTTCAATCGGGAAGCCAAAAATCTCACGGTACTGGGCAAGGCTGTATTGCTGCGGGTAATGATAGATGCGGAGCAGACGGTTGAGCGCGTCCACACAAAGGGCAACATCATCCAGCAGGGTGCCGTTCCAGTCCCATAAAACAAGGCTCGGTTTCATGGCAGCTCCTTTTAATGAATACAGGGAAAGCGGTTATTGTTCTGCAAAAATTTTGTTCAGGGATTCGTTGCTCTCGATCAGCTTGACCAGGGCAACACCCAGCACACAGCAGCTGATGATCTCACCAACGCCAACAGCAACGGCGTTGAATACCGCCATGGTGGCCGTGGGGGCAGAATCCGAGAAGAACACAGTGATTTCAAACGCGCCAACGATCAGTGCATTGGCGATAACAGGAGGGAAAGACGCCGGAATTGCCAGCCCTTTCCAGCGCACATTGCGCAGGGCATAGGTGGCAAGGCAGGCAATCAGGGTGGCGGCGGTGCCAAACACCACATCCACCATGGTGGAACCCAGCAGGTTTGCCAGCAGGCAGCCCAGGGTAACGCCCACAATGTATTCGGCCCCAAACACCGGCAGCAGGCAGAATGCTTCGGCCACGCGCACCTGTACCGCGCCGTAAGAGAACGGCTGCAATACCAGGCAAAGCACGGTGTAAACTGCGGCGATCATGGCGCAGCGTACCAGGGTTTGATCGGACAGTTTGTTTTTGCTAGTAGACATAAAATTACACTCCGGCGGATAGATTTTGACCGCGCCCAAGACCGCCAGGCTTGGGTGGGTTTGCGCCTGAAAACCAGGCGGAGCCTAAAATCCTAAGTTGCTCAACAAATTGTTATTATAACAAATGAAAATGGGGGATACAAGGGGGAAAGGGGCATAATATTGCAGCAAAAGAGCAAAATACTGCCTTTGCAGACAAAAAATCCCGCACCGGGCGGGCTGCCGGTGCGGGGAAAAATGATAGAGAGGTTTGTTACCAGGGCGCGTTATCCAGCGGGCAGTGCATGTCTGTGCGGGCGGCGCGCATTTCCACATAGCAGCCGCACTGCATGCAGGTCCCGGCGTTAAGGCTGGGGCAGGTGCGGCAATGTTCCAGCCGGGCAGTGTATTCCGCATCCGGGGTGCGCACACGGCGGGGCATGGTGGCGCGGTAGCGCACCACGCTGGCGTAATAGTCGTTTTCGTCCGCCATATCCTGCAATAAGCAGCGGCGGCAGCGCTTGGGCTGGGCTTCCATTACTGGTTCACCACAAAAGCGGCTACGCTGCACGGCGGCAGGGTGGCGGTAAAGCCGTCTGCCGTCAGGCTGGTGTTCAGTTCCGCGGGGACAACCTGCTCCGGCGCGGCAAAGGTGTTGTGGGCGGCGGGGGCACCGGCCAGCACGCGGGCTGTTACACCGGTGGGCTTGGCCCCGCCCAGCATGCAGGTAACAGGGATAGCTGCCGTATCGTTCAGGTTGGCCGCAGTGACCAGAATACTGCCGTCTGCCTGCTGGCTGGCACTGACATGCAGATCGGGCACCGCCTGGTCATCGTGGTTCAGCAGGGTGGTCTCTGCATAGCTTTCCAGCTGCTTGGCACCCTGGTGGCCCTTGTACATTTCAAATATATGATAGGTCGGGGTCAGCACCATCTTGCTGCCTTCGGTCAGGATCATGGCCTGCAGCACGTTGACCATCTGGGCAATGTTGGCCATGCAGACGGTATCACAGTGGTTGTTGAAGATATTCAGGTTGATGGCCGCCACCAGCGCATCGCGCATGGTGTTCTGCTGGTAAAGGAAGCCGGGGTTCGTGTCCGGTTCCACATCGTACCAGGTGCCCCATTCATCCACGGCCAGGCCCACTTTGCGGTCACCCTGATACTGCTTGATAATGCGGGTGTGGTTCTCCACCAGCTCTTCCATCTGCAGGGTCTTGTGCAGGGTGGTATAGTATTCCTCATCGGTAAAGTCTGTGGCCGAGCCCTTGTGCTGCCAATCCTCATGGGGCACGGTATAGTAATGCAGTGATACCGCATCTACGGCCTGCCCGGCGCGCTCCATCACGGTTTTGGTCCAGTGGTAATCCGCCACGTTGGCGCCGGATGCGATCTTGAAGATTTTGTGCTCCGGCGAGTAGTTGCGCAGGTAGGTGGAATATTGGCGGCACAAATCGGCATAATACTCGGCACGCATACTGCCGCCGCAGCCCCAGGCTTCATTGCCAATGCCCCAGTATTTTACGTTGAACGGTTCGTCCTGCCCGTTGGCGCGGCGCTCTGATGCCATGGGGGAAATGCCGCCCATGTTGCAGTATTCCACCCAGTCCGAAAATTCCTGCACGGTGCCGCTGCCCACATTGCCACTGAAATATGCTTCGCAGCCAATCTGGCGGCACAGCTCCATAAATTCATGGGTGCCAAAGCTGTTATCCTCGGTCACGCCGCCCCAGTTGGTGTTTACAATGGTTTTGCGGTTCTCCTTGGGGCCAATGCCGTCACGCCAGTGATAGGTATCGGCAAAGCAGCCGCCCGGCCAACGCAGCACGGGCACATGCAGGGCTTTCAGCGCGGATACAACATCATTGCGCATGCCGTTGGTGTTGGGAATATCAGAAGCCTGATCGACATAAATGCCCTGATAGATGCAGCGGCCCAGATGCTCCGAAAACTGACCGTAAATGTTGGGGTTGATGGTGCCGACCGAACGGTTGGCGTTCACAAAAATACATGCCATAAAAACACCTCACAAAAGTAAAAAAAATACCATAGGCAACACCGCACAATTCCCGCCTTACGGCTTAAGCACCGCTCCGACGGCTGCGGCACGGCATCTGCGTTGCCAAAATGCTCGATAAGACATCCAGTATTATCTGCGCTTTTGGCTTAGCAGCTGCCGTGCCTCGCTCGCCGTATCGGCACTTAGAATTATGCGGTATTGCCCATAAAAAGCAACATGAAATAGGAACCTAAAAGCACTATAACAAACCCCGTTCGTTATGTCAATCTCCTATAAATAAAAAATAAACCCTGCATTCCGGCAGAAGCACAAAATGCAGGGCAGATAAAAGCAAACAAAGAAGCAAATAGAAAGCAAGAATAAGCGAATTTACAAGGAAAAGCAGTTGACAGGAAGGCTCAGCCTGCATACAATGCTCCGAACTCCGAACTCCGAACTCCGAACTCCGAACTCCGAACTCCGAACTCCGAACTCCGA
>OLSG01003265.1_pt1 | contig 11781 bp, 5 predicted proteins | sample 1673041 | NCBI WGS metagenome assembly OLSG01 (sample SAMEA3136749, study PRJEB25190) | human gut metagenome | reverse complement strand
TTCATCACAGTAGTATGCAGGGATTCTGTGGCCCCACCAGAGCTGTCTGGAGATACACCAGTCACGGATATTCTCAAGCCAGTGAAGATAAGTCTTGCTGTAGGATTCAGGAACAAATTTCAATTCGCCTGTTTTGATTGCATTAATTGCAGGCTTTGCCATTTCTTCCATAGCAACAAACCACTGAGGTTTGATCATCGGCTCTACCGTTGTCTTACATCTGTCATGGGTACCAACCGCATGTGTAATATCTTCGATACCGCAGAGATAACCCTGGGCATCAAGATCTGCAACAATCTGCTTTCTGGCCTCATAACGGTCAAGGCCTGCATATTTGCCGCCAAGCTTGTTGATGGTACCATCATCATTCATCACATTGATCTCAGGCAGATTATGTCTCTTACCAACCTCAAAATCGTTAGGGTCATGGGCCGGTGTAATCTTAACGGCACCTGTACCTTTGTCCTTATCCGCATGTAAATCGCCTACAACAGGGATTTCTCTGCCCACAAGCGGAAGAATAACATTCTTGCCGATGAGATCCATATAACGCTCATCCTCCGGATGAACAGCAACCGCTGTATCGCCCAGTAATGTCTCAGGACGGGTTGTGGCAATTTCGATAAATCTTCCCGGCTCACCGGCTACCGGATACTTGATATGCCAGAAATGGCCGACCTGTTCTACATGTTCTACCTCTGCATCGGAAATCGATGTCTTGCAGACAGGACACCAGTTGATGATTCTGGAACCTTTGTAGATATAGCCTTTTTCATATAATTTGATAAATACTTCCTGTACTGCTTTGGAACATCCCTCATCCATTGTGAAACGTTCTCTCTCCCAGTCTGCGGAAGCACCCAGTTTCTTTAACTGATTGATGATCTTTCCGCCGTACTCCTCTTTCCATGCCCACGCATGTTTTAAGAATTCCTCACGGCCGATATCGTGTTTGTCGATACCTTCTTTTTTCAGCTTGTCGATAACCTTAACCTCTGTAGCGATAGCTGCATGGTCAGTTCCCGGCTGCCATAATGCTTCATAGCCCTGCATTCTCTTGAAACGGATCAGGATATCCTGCATGGTTTCATCCAGCGCATGTCCCATGTGAAGCTGGCCGGTTACGTTTGGCGGCGGCATAACAATAGTAAACGGTTTCTTGTCCGGATTTACTTTTGCATGGAAATATCCATTGTCCATCCATTTTGTGTAAAGACGCTCTTCGATTCCCTTAGGATCGTAGGTTTTTGCAAGTTCTTTGCTCATAATGTCCTCCTGATATTCTATCTCTGTAATAAAAGTATCTGCGGATCACTCCGCTGTAAAGCAGCCCACAGCTCTATAAGCTTATTCGATTAAAAAACGCCCTTTACACGCATTATACGTGCAAAGGGCGATATAAATCGCGGTACCACCTTAGTTTATCTCTCATTCCCTTAACGCGGGATACGTGAAAGCCTACCATGCGCGTATATGAATCTCAGTATTATCATACCACTCACTTCAGCCTCCCGGCTCCAAAGCTACCTTCAGCGCTTCTGTTCCCGGGAAACCTTCCAGCTTATAAGCTTCCCTCTCTGTGGGGCATTACCGCCTACTCCTCTTTTTCACAGCCTTTTTCTGGATTCTACTATAATGAAAAAAGGCTTTCTTGTCAAGAATGTTTCTCCGGATTTCACAAATTTATGAGGGTTACTGTTCACTCCGTTCTCAGCAACACGCTTCGCGATGCACAGAATTTATGCTAATCGCATAAATTCGCGCGGTATGTCTCGGGTTTTCTGTGACCTTCGCTCACAAAAAACACCTCGCGGGATTGTTACCAATGAACAGTAACTTATGAAGCATCACTGCCAATCAGGACTTTTTTTCCCTCAAAGGCAAATCCATAATGACGGATTCTTTCCAGAGGAATTCCCCGGGCTTCCAGCTCCGTATCATATTTTTTCTCTCTGATCTGGCACAGAGCATTCTGAACACTTACCTCCAGATCTTTCTCTTTTGCAGGATTACGCACTTTAAACTCCATGATGATCCCATCCAGATTTTCTGCAAGAGGTTCCATCATTACATCATACCTTCCAAGACCGCTTTCCTTATTAGAAGTAATCCTGTACTTATCTGCCAGATCCACGACCAGTCCCAACACAAATCCATGATAAAACCGCTCCGGTTCTGTATGCTCTGACGGCTTTTTTCCAACATCGAAACTGCTGAATGTCTGTAATGCCACCTGATTCATATACTGGTTCATGTAATCAAGATCTCCCAGAAGCAACGCCTGTTTGAAATTCTCATAGGAACTGCTCTCTTCCGGAAACCAGCTCTCCACCATATCCTCAAACATCAGTTTTACTTCATAGTTGGTAATCTTAAGTCCATACAGATAACGTCCGCTCTTTCTGTCCGGCACTTTTTTCTCCACTTTCAGATATCCGCTGGCAAGCAAAAGACTCCAGATCGCCCCCTTTTTCTTCTGAAGCTGTTCAAAAACAATCTGTTCATCCATCCTGAACATCACTGTTTTTCCCTCCAGCAGTTCTTCAAAATCCATTTTCAGTTGTGGTGAGCCCTCACGTATCAGCTTGGAAATCAGACTGTTCTCACTGGTTGCAGCCCAGTAAGTATCAAGTTCCCCTGTATCCAGAAACTTAATGATCGACCATGGATTATAAATATCTGTACTCTTCCCAAAGGTAAAGCCGTCATACCACTGCTTCACTTCTTCCTTCTGTCCGGCTTTTCCCATCTGTTCCAAGGTCTGAAACACCTCTGACTCCGTAAAACCAAAAGAAGAAGCATATTTCTCTGAAGTTGTAGTCACAACCTCCAGATTATTCAGATCTGAGAAAATGGATTCCTTACTCACTCTGGTAATCCCAGTCATCAGCCCACGTTCCAGATATGGATTTGTCTTAAACGTACAGTTGAATAAACTTCTTATAAAGGTCGTAAGCTCCTCCCAGTATCCATGCACATATGCCTCCTGCAAAGGTGTGTCATACTCATCCAGGAGAATCATCGCTTTCTTTCCATAATAACGGTACATACAGATTGCAAGCCTGTGAAGTGCCATGGCAGCCACCGCATCTGACATATCCGGTCTGATATATGTGAAATATTCTCTCTCCTGTTCATTAAGTCTATCACTCTGTAAAAGAAAATAATATTTTCCATAAAGGTCCAGAAGCACCTGGATGATTCCATCTCTGGCATTCCCATAATTCTCAGCCTTTATCCCTGCAAAGCTGACAAAAATCACAGGGAACGTTCCCTGTAAATCCTGATATTTCTCTTCCTTCCAGATATCCAGATTCTCAAACAGCTTTCCGGAATCCGCATGCTGATTGGAGAAAAAATAATCCACCATACTCAGATTTAACGTCTTTCCAAAACGTCTCGGGCGCGTAACCAGTGTTACATCATCCTGATTCTCCCACCATTCTTTAATAAAAGACGTCTTATCCACATAAAACGCACCACTTCTGATCAGCTTACCAAAATCCTGCATTCCAATGGAAATTGTTGAATTCATAGATACTTCTGCCTCCTTTCTGGTGTCATACGTATATTTTTCCCGCATTGTCGAACAAAATTTTATCAATAATATCCTTTGCATTATTTACGGAAAGATATCCGTCCTCTATTTTTTCTCTCAGAACACTGCACAGTGAAAAACGGAATGCAAGAAGGGAACCATAACTTTCTTCTACTGTCCACGTATCACATCCCCAGCAGATTTTATCAATCTGGGACATCTCGATCAACTGATGCATTACTCGTTTTGATGCAGTGTAGGATAAGATTGGAAGCCAGGTCAGATCCGGATACAGATTCGGATATCCGTCTACTATGGAAAAGAGATCATCTACCCATGGAAAGCCGCAATGCAGCAGTACGAATTTTGTTTCCGGATTATTTTTTATCACATTGTTCAACTGCAATATATTCGTATCTATGACTTGTCCCATTCCTGTATGACATTGTAACGGAAGTGACACTTCCGCCGCAATTTCACATATTTTCCAGAACAAATAGTCCTGAAAACATCTGATATCTTCCTGGGTTATATCCGACTCTTTTAAACGGAATACCCTTTCAGCCTGCTCCCGCGTCACTTTTTCAAAATGAAGACTACGCTCATAGGCCATCGCTATTTTTAAGGCCACACAGCCCTCACTCTTTTTTTGTATGATCCACTTTCTGACCCACTCCACATAATCCTGTAAATTGTCCGGCAGCTCACCGAAGTTCTCTTCCAGTGATACACCGTCATGATTGCGAAGTCCTTTTTTATAGCCCAAAAAGAACAGATCCAGTCGAAAAGCAGGCGTAAACAGTTCCGGTCTTCCATTGTCAGAGCCCGGATTCCAGTAGGTATCTACGATTACTTTTTGATACTTACACTTATTTTTCAGCACATCCATGTAAAAGTCGGGATTTTGATGCGCTTTTCTGATCTCATTGGAAATCTGATCCCAGTTCTGAGCTGTGATCGGCTCCGATATTCCATACAACTCTCCGATAGCCTTTTGAAGCCAGACAAAATAAGATTTATATCGTGTTTTTTCCAGATATGCAGTCCTGCTTTCTGCTGTTGTCCCCGGAGTTACCTGCTGCCATTGTAAATACGTATTATTTATCAGCTTATCCAGATCAAAATCCACCATCGCCTGTTCCGGCAGATGATGTGAATGCGTGTTCCTGATTTTATGATCGGATATATAGCTCATTAATTCCTGCTCTATCTGATTTGCTGTTCCCATGATAATATTCCCCTTTCTTCCTCTTATCCATTCTATCCGTTTGACTACATATTTAAAAACCACAGAAAAACAATTTCTTCTTTTCCGCAATAAAGCGACAGATCGTTTATTCCACACTTTTCAGGGATTCTACCATGTCAATCTTCTTTAATTTCTGATGCATAAACAGATTTACGATCATGGAGAATCCAATTGTCAGCAGTCCGCAGTACAGGAAACTGACAGGATTAATATTTCTTCCGAACATGACTGCATCCACTTCCACAGTACGGATAATATACCTGTGCAAAAAGATTCCGAATACAGCCCCTGCCAGCACGCCTATGAAGGTAAGAATAACATTCTCCCTGTATACATAGGCCGAAACCTCAGTATCATAGAATCCCAGCACCTTCAGGGTTGCCAGTTCTCTCTGGCGCTCCGTAATATTGACATTGTTCAGATTATACAGGACTACGAAAGCAAGCATTCCCGCAGAAATGATCAGCACTATGATTACCGTATCCAATGCTCCCAGCATTCTGTGAAGCTGAGCCTCCAGACTGCTGGTATAGCTGATGCTTAACGCAGCCGGATACTTCAGGATCTCATTTCCCACCTCAGATTCTGATTCTTTGTACTCCTCTTTTACTGTGAACACAGTTGCAGAATAGTTCGGCTTCTCCCCGAAGGTCTGTTCATAGACATTTCCTGTCATATAAATATAATGTCCCATGTAATTCTCTGTCACTGCTGCGATCTTTGTCTCATAATTTTTCCCATCCTTTGTGATGGTCATGCTGTCCCCCACTTTCAGTCCTGTCAGGGTTGCCGTCTTCTCACTGATCACTGTACCTGCATCCGTCAGCTTATATTTCTCTTTTGTCTTTCTGTCCTGAAGCGTTACATCCTTATTAAAGGTCTCAAGATTCTCAGGCACATACACATATACGCTGATATTGGATTTATTTCTGGGAACACTCATCTTGGTAAACTGCACATGGGTATATCTCTCGATCTGGCTGTTATTTTCCAGAAATTCATCCAGTTCCTGTCTCTCCTTATCTGTAGCATCCTCATCATCAATGATCGTTCCTGTGTAATGCTGAAGTTCCTGATACTGCCGTCTGGCAATATCCATAATGGAATCCCTGAGTCCAAAACCCACCAGCATCAGCGCCATACTTCCTGAAATACCGAAAATCGTCATAAAGAAACGTTTTTTATATCGGAAAAGGTTTCTCAGCGTAGATTTCCATGTAAAATTCAAATGCTTCCAGAAAAGCGGGATCCGTTCCAGCAGGATTCTCTTACCCTCTTTGGGAGCAGGAGGACGCATCAGTGATGCCGGAGTTTCCGCCAGTGCCCTGTAACAGGAGAAAATGGTGGCTCCGACAGTACACACAGTTGCCGCACCTGCTGCTATCATTGCAAATTTAAATTCATAACGGATCTGGATATTGTTCATCATGCCCTTGTACATAATGCCATACCCGTTAATAATAACCAAAGGCAGGATCTTCTCTCCGATCAGAATTCCCAGAATACTGCCTCCCACTGTGGCAAGAAAGGCATACAGCAGATATTTGGATGCAATCGCATACTTGCCGTATCCCAGAGCCTTCATTGTACCGATCTGGGTTCTCTGTTCCTCCACCATTCGTGTCATGGTAGTCAGACTTACCAGTGCAGCCACCAGGAAAAAGATAACAGGGAAAACCTGTCCGATACTTCTCATTCTGTCTGCATTATCCCCATAATCTGAATATTCCGGTAGATCATTGCGGTCCGTTACCATCCATTCCGGCATACTGATATCATCGATCTCATCCTGAGCATCCTGAATTTTCTTCTCACCGTCTGCGATTTCTTTCTCTGCATCCTTCTTGCCGTCTTCGTATTCTTTTTTACCTTCTTCCAGATCCTTCTCAGCTTTTTTGATGTCCTTTCTGGAATCCTTCAGCTTCTGTTCGTTCTCTGAGATTTCCTTCTCTCCATCCCTCAGTTTCTGTTCATTGTCGGCAATCTCTTTCTCGCCGGAAGCAAGCTTCCCTTCATTCTCCCGGATCTGTGCTTCTCCCGAAGCAAGTTCTGCCTCCTTCTCCTCTAACTGAGCCTGACTGGAATTTAGTTTTGCTTTTGCAGCATCGATCTGTTCCTGTGCTGACTCAAGCTGGGCTTCTTTTTCCTGAATCTCTTTTCTGGCTGGTTCCAGCTTCTTCTCCTGAACCTTCACCTCTTTCCATCCTGCATCAATCTTTGCCTGGGCATCGGGAAATGCGGCCTCCTGCTGGTTCAGTTCTGCTTCCTTTGCATCAAGCTGGGCCAGTCCGCTCTCCACCTGGCTTAAACCACTCTCCAGTTCACTTCTTGCTGCTGCGATCTGGTTTCTGGCTGCTTCCAGCTGGGCTGCCTGACTGTCCACCTGCTCCTGATAAGCGGAAACCTGTGCTGCCAGAGCCGCCAGTTCTTCCTCTGAATATACTCCCGAAGCTGCTGCTTCCTCATACTGTGCCTGCAATGCTGCAAGCTGACTTCTGGCACCCTCAAGCTGAGCCTCTCCTTCTGCAAGTTCGGCCTCCTGCTGCTCAATCTGCGCAAGTCCCTGATTGCAGCTTTCCTTTTTGGCATTTAAGTCCTGTCTGGTTGCTGCAATCTGCTCTCTGCCTGACTGAATCTGCGCCTTTCCATTGTCAAGTTCCTGCTGGCTCTGGGTAAGCTGCGTCTTTGCATCTGCAATCTTCTTCTCACCGGCACTTAACTGGTTCTTGCCATCCTCAAGCTGAGCCTTTCCATCATCAAGCTTTGCCTGGTTTTCGGAAACCTCCGCCCATCCGGCATTCAGCTGTTCCTTTGCAGATGCGATCTGTGCTCTGCCACTGGCAATCTGCTCTTTCGCACTGGCAAGCTGGGATCTGCCGTCCTCTAACTCCTTCTTTGCATCTGCAAGCCGGGCTTTTCCGTCCTCCAGTTCCTTTTTTGCGTCTGCAAGCTTTTTCTTGCCATCCTTATATTCCTTCTTGCCATCTTTTAACTTCTTTTCGCCATCCTCCAATTCTTTTCTGGCATCCGCAAGCTTCTCATCAGCCTCCTTCTTGCCGTCTTCAAGTTCCTGTCTGGCATCTGCAAGCTTGTCATTAGCTTCCTCTACAATCTCATCATATCTGACCTGACACCGTTCTGCCTCAATCCCCTCCACTTGCTCCTGCACTCGCTCTATCAGGGAATCATAAGCATCTGTATAGCTGATCAGATCCTGTGCCCCATGAGCCTGCACATAGATCTGTGTATAAACCTCCTGGTCAAAATCCTCAGGGAGCACATAGGCAAATCCATTAACCTCACCGGAACCCAGAGTGGAATTTCCGCGATTATAGGATATGTAAAGCGGACTCTCTCCTAAACCTACAACTGTGTAATCTGTCTTTTTCAACAGTTCGCTGTCTCCGCCCTCTTTCAGAGTAATCTGATCTCCTACCTGATATCCATTGCTCTCAGCAAAAATACAGTCAAGAAAAATCTCTCCGCTTTTTTCCGGAGCTTTTCCCTCTGTCACAGAGATCCGGTTCATGGTTTGATCCACAGCTTCCACATGGAGTACCTTCTGCTTCTCGCCTTCTCCACACATTACATCTGTACCATAGGCGCCCTCTACATTCTCTACTCCGTCCACCTGCTTAATGGCAGCTACATCATCCTCTGTCAGTCCCATAGTTCCCAATACTTTGATATCCATAAGATTGGTTTCATCATAATAGGCATCACCTGAGAAGCGCATATCCGGTGACGAGGCCTGTATCCCGGAGAAAAACGCAACTCCCAGAGCAACGATCATAAATATGGAAATAAACCTAGCCTTACTTTTGCGTATCTCCATCCAGAAATCTTTATGCATTGCTTTCATATTCATCACCTACCATTCTATCTCCTCTATGGGTGTAGGATGGTCATTCATCGTCATCCTGGAAACCTTGCCGTTCTTGATCTTGATCACACGGTCTGCCATAGGTGTCAGCGCCGAGTTATGGGTAATGACGATTACTGTCATTCCACGCTCCCTGCACATATCCTGCAAAAGCTTCAGGATTGCCTTACCAGTCTGGTAGTCCAGTGCACCTGTAGGCTCATCACACAGTAAGAGCTTGGGATTCTTCGCCAGTGCCCTGGCAATGGAAACTCTCTGCTGCTCACCACCGGAAAGCTGTGCCGGGAAATTGGTCAGTCTGTCCTTCAGTCCCACTTCCTCCAGAACCTCCCTGGCATCCAGCGGATTTTTACAGATCTGCAATGCCAGTTCTACGTTCTCCAGCGCTGTAAGATTAGGCACCAGATTATAGAACTGGAATACAAATCCAATATCATTTCTCCGATAGCCGGTAAGCTGCCTGCTGTTATATCTGGCAATATTCCTGCCATCCACCAGAACCTCTCCGCTGGTAGCCTGATCCATACCCCCAAGAATGTTCAGCACTGTCGTCTTGCCCGCACCGCTGGGACCAACGATCACTACGAACTCTCCCTTGGCAATCTCAAAGCTGATCTCATCCACTGCAACGATCTTTACTTCTTTGGTTCCATATATCTTGGAAACCTTATCCAGTTTTACATATGCATCTGTCATCTCGCTCATCCGCATTTCCCCTGTAATTTTATTTTTGCTACACCGGTAATTTTATTTTGTTACAATTATTAACGATTCTTTTGACCCCGATTTATTTCCGCATTCATTTACAGGCAGGTCAAATTCTGACCTGCCTGGTAGTCTTAATGGTTATATTTATTGTAACATATTACACCTGTAATTAAAAATAAAATATTCATAAAAAATCCAGATATTCCAAAACCGCCTGATCATCTCAGGCGGTTCATCATTTTGACTATGCACAGCACATGCCCCTTTCTTCTTAATTGTATGTACCAGAACATCTTATATCTTCTTTACCCGTTATTATTTTACATTAAGCTGATGACGAAAATATAAAAGTGGGACTAAACATACATCATCTGACCTCGAATCTTTATTTTTACCTATGAAACTTTCTTTCATTTCTGTCAGGGACCTTTTGCCTGATATAAAATCAACCCCAGGCAGCTTTTTTTATTTTATCACCGCCTGAAATTATTACGCCCAGTACCATCCATATAATCTGGTACCATCTTTAGTTGTACAGTATGCTCTCACATAATAATTTTCATTCTTATTTAATTTTCCGGTTTTATCTGTATAAGATGTAACATTTCCATTTTTTATAGTTTTGATTTTTCTGTACTTCCGGGCATTTTCATCATATCTGTACAGAATATATCCCTGTGCGCCTTTTGCCTTTGTCCACTTAAACGTAAGGTTTTTCCCCTTCTTCTTTTTAGAAATATCACTTACATTCCCCGGTCGTCCCTGGACAGTCACTGTATTACTCTTCTTACTGTACTGGTCTGTATATATTCCGGCTAATGTTCTTACCCGGACTTTGTATTTCACTGTTCTCCCTGCAGGACTCTCAAGCTTATATGACGTAGTGTTCTGGTCAACTTTGCTTACACATTTATATTTTTTTGTGGCTGTATCATATCTGTAAATATAATATCGAAAAGTATATTCTACCGGTGTCCAGTTTAATGTAGCATTACCATTTTTTTCATCATAAGATACTTTCAGTTTCGGTACCGGTACTGCTGTCGGTGCTGGTGTTGTCTTACAGGTCAGATTATGTTTCTTTGCATATTTTTCCGCATAAGAGCCCTTATCCGCGTAAATAGTAATGCCAGAGGCACCATCAAAAGCATCGTCACTGATTGCTGTTATACCGGAAGGCATAATAATACTCATATTTTTGCACTTTGCAAAAGCTTTTGACTCAATCGTTGAAGTCTTCCTCTCAATGAGCACTTTTTTTACATTTGAGCATCCATAAAAGGCTTTCCGTCCAATCACTTCCACAGCAGACCACACTCTTACCGATGCCATTGTATCATCACAATCTACACAGAATGTTCTGGAATCTCCTTCACTCCAGTCATCATAATAAGAAGTACCGTCTTTATCTGTCAGAACATAATCATCATTATCCGTAATTTCCATAAATACCCTGTTCTTGTCTGCAAAAGCCTTAACAGACTCCGGAATTCCATTATCTCCTGCTCTGAATATTACCTTTGTATCCGCGTCAAAAGAATCCTGTTCTATTTCTGTGTCAAAAGAATCATAGTAGGAAACACCTGTATACTCCCACAGCTTCGGACAATTATAAAATGCCCTGCTTTCCAGCTTCGCTCCCTGATCAAAAGAAACTTTTCTGAGATTTTCACAGTTCTCAAAAGCAGATTTATCAATGCGGATATGATTTTTCCTTCTGTCAGCTCCCTCTTCTGCTTTCACAGTCTTTATGTTTATACATCCGTAAAAAGCTCTCTCTCCAACCTCTGAAACTACTTTTCCATTATACTCATAAGGTATTATGACATTCTCTGTATCTGTTCCCTTTGTCAGGCGGTATGTATCAGATTCTTTAAGATATTGATATGTAAATCCATTCGCATCCGCTTCCCCTGAGGATACTCCTGTTGCTTCATCCAAAAATCCGTCTGTATCTGCATCTGATTCCATTTTATCCTGAAATGAATCAGTTTCAGGATCCTGGCTATCTGTCTGGAATTCCTGTTTCTCTTCTTCTGCTCCATATTCTTGTACTTCCCCATCAGAAAACGCTGCAGATTCTGATGCATAAACCGGAGCACCGGATAAACCAAGTGCTGCTGAAATAACAACCGCTATGAACTCTTTTCTATTCATAAAAATTCCTCCATTCCGTGATATTTAACCGTTAATGTTAATATATCACAAGATGGAGGAATTTTTGTAATTATGGCATTAAATGTATTTTGATAGACATGAATCTTATTCTTCCATCTTGTTCCCCATAAAACAAAGAGTCTGCAGCATTTAACCTGTCTTTTTTAATCTGCAGATCCTCAGGAAATAATCATTGCATAATTTGTGATCACTCTGGTCCACCGCGTATCAATAACTGGTCTGTTT
>OLSG01003261.1_pt1 | contig 11791 bp, 10 predicted proteins | sample 1673041 | NCBI WGS metagenome assembly OLSG01 (sample SAMEA3136749, study PRJEB25190) | human gut metagenome | reverse complement strand
TTTTGACGAAAAGCGCCCTCCCCGGCTCCCCCTTTCCCCGCGTCCAAAGGAGCCTCCATGCAGTTCTACAATACCATGTCCCGAAAAAAGGAAACGTTCACGCCCGTCCGCAAGGGGCTGGTGGGCGTCTACGCCTGCGGCATCACGGCCTACGCCCTGTCGCACATCGGACATGCCCGTTCCGCGGTGGCGTTCGACATCCTGGTGCGCCTGCTCCGCTATAAAGGCTATGAAGTCACCTTCGTCCGCAATTTTACCGACGTGGACGACAAGATCATCAAGCGCGCCAACGACGAGGGCGTTTCCAGCACCGAAATCGCGGAAACCTACATCAAGGCCTACCATGAGGACATGGACCGCCTCGGCGTGATCCGCGCCGACATCGAGCCCAGGGCCACCGAGCACATTCAGGAAATGCTCAACCTCACCGAGCGCCTCATCGCCGACGGCAAGGCCTACGCCACGCCTTCCGGCGACGTGTATTTCCGCGTGCGCTCCTTCCCCGGCTACGGCAAGCTGTCCGGCCGCACGCCCGACGACCTGCGTTCCGGCGCGCGCGTCGTGCCCGGCGACGAAAAGGAAGACCCGCTGGACTTCGCCCTCTGGAAAAGCGCCAAGCCCGGCGAACCTTACTGGGAAAGCCCGTGGGGCAAGGGACGCCCCGGCTGGCACATCGAGTGCTCGGCCATGAGCGAGAAATACATCCCCCTGCCGCTGGACATCCACGGCGGCGGGCTTGACCTCATCTTCCCCCACCACGAGAACGAAATCGCCCAGACCGAGGCCGCGCTCGGCAAGCCCCTCGCCAATATCTGGATGCACAACGGCTTCGTGCAGGTCGATTCCGAAAAGATGTCCAAGTCGCTCGGCAACTTCAAGACCATCCGCGACATCCTCGAAAGCTACCTTGCCGAAACCCTGCGCTACTTCCTCGCCGGGAAGCACTACCGCAGCCCCATCGACTTCTCGCTCGACAACATGGACGAGAGCGAGCGCAGCCAGAAGCGCGTCTACGAATGCCTGCGCGAAGTGGACAAGGCGCTGGCCCGCGAGAACTGGAAGCCCGGCGCGGCTCCCGCCGAGCTGGTGGAAGAGCTGAAACAGCAGGATCAGTCCTTCATGGACGCGCTGGAAGACGACGTGAACACCGCCGCCGCCATGGGGCACCTCTTCAACATGGTCCGCATCGCCGGGCGCGTGCTCGAAGACAAAAAGCTCCGCAACAGCGAGGGCGGCCGCGACATCCTCAAGGCCTTCCGTGACGCCACCGCGAAATGGGACACCCTGCTCGGCCTGTTCGCGCAAAAGCCGGAAGGCTTCCTCGCTTCCCTGCGTGAAATCCGCGCCCGCCGCAGGGGATTGGACATGAACAAGGTAGCCGGGCTCCTCCGCGAACGGCAGGAAGCCCGCGCAGCCAAGGACTTCGCCCGTTCCGACGCGGCCCGCGACGAGCTCGCGGCCCTTGGCGTGGAAGTCCGGGACACCCCCGAAGGCCCTGTATGGGATATCATCTGAACGCACGCTACGGTGCGGCCGGGAACGCTCCCGGCCGCCTCTGGCGCGGCCTCGTCGCCGTGATCCTCTCATTCGCCCTGTTCCTGCAGGGCGCGATCCCGGTGCAGGCCGCGCTTTTCGGCAGTTTCGGCGTCAAGGACGAAAAAGAACTCGGACGCAAGTTCGACGTGCTCGTCCGCTCCCGCATGCCGCTTGTGGAAGACCCCGAAATCAAGGGCTACATCCAGTCCATTGTGGACCGCCTCTCCAAAACCTTCCCCCCGCAGCCCTTCCCTTTCACCGCCAACGTGCTGCTGCACAACAGCATGAACGCCTTCGCCGTGCCGGGCGGTTCCGTCTTCGTCCACACCGGGCTCATCATGCAGCTTGACCACGAGTCCGAACTCGCGGGCGTACTCGGCCACGAACTGGCCCACGTCACCCAGCGCCACATCGCCACCCGCATGGAGCGGGCGCAGGCCGTCACCATCGGCAGCCTCGTCGGCGCGCTGGCGGCTGCCCTCTTGGGCGGCGGGCAAGGCAGCGGGGCCATCTTCGCGGGCAGCGTGGCCGCCGGGCAGGCCGCCATGCTCAACTACAGCCGCATGGATGAAACCGAAGCCGACCAGATCGGCCTGCAATACCTCACCTCGGCGGGCTATCGTCCGCAGGGCCTGCAAGGCGCGTTCGAGAAGATCCGCCGCAAGCAGTGGGCCTCGGGCATCGACATTCCCGAATACCTGTCCACCCACCCCGACGTGGGCGGCCGTATCAACGAGATCCACGCCCGCATCCAGGGGCTTCCCGCCGCCGTACGCAACCGTAAGGACGACGACACGCGCTTCAACCGCGTCAAGACGCTGATCTGGGCCCGCTATGGCGATCCCGACGCGGCGGCCCGGTTCTTCGCCAAACAGCTTGAAGGCAAAAAGCCCGATTGCCTCGCCTACATGGGGCAAGGCATCCTTGCCGAACGCCGCAATCAGATCAAGGACGCTGACGCGGCCTTCTCCAGGGCGCTGGCCTGTGCGCCCGGCGACGCTCTCGTCGTACGCGAGGCAGGGCGGTTCTATTACAACAAGGGCGATGCCCGGGCCGGAAGAACACTGCTCCGGGCGCTGGAGCTGGACCCCAACGACATCATGGCCCAGTTCTTCTACGCCCGGCTGCTGGACGGCAGCGGCGACAAGGCTTCCGCCCACAAATACTATCAGCAGGTCCTCCGCAGGCTCCCGCAGGACGCGGAAGTGCATTACTACTATGGACGTTCGCTCGGCGAGGCGGGGAAGGTGTTCGACGCCTACCTGCATCTCGCCTACAGCTCTCTGTATCAGAACGACAAGCGCAAGACCGAAAGCTGGCTCAAGCAGGCCCGCCCGCTTGCCCGAACGCCCGTAGAGCAGGATCAGCTCAAGCGCTTTGAAGCCATCTACGCCGAACGCCAAGAGGTGTGGAAATAAGTGGGGGAGTAGGATGGATGCTTGGGGAGGCCGCGCTGAAGGGGTTCATCCCGGCGGCGGTAATGCCTGAACGCCCCTCTTTCTGAGAAGGATATTCCCATCAAAAACGGTTCCGCGGCGGGGCGAGCCCGATGCGGAACCGTTTTTTTGTATCTTCAATGGAACTCTCGGGAAGGAACGGAAACGGAAGGCGTTCCCCGAGAGCCAAGGGAGCGTCTTCAGTGGGCGGTGCGTGCCTACAGAGAGTTGAAGTCGCGCAGGTTCGAGCGTCCCTGAATACCGAGCTTCCGGTAAATGCGGCGCAGGTGGACACGCAGCGTCGTCTCGGTGATGTTGAGCTTCACGCTGATTTCCAGATTTTTCATGCCGGTCTGCACCAGTTCGGCGACTTCGCGTTCGCGGGGCGTCAGTTGTTCAAACGGATCTTCCTGAATGATCGGCACAAACGCCTCTTCCAGCGACCGCCTCGGCGTCGTGACCATCAAGTGCCGCAACGGACGCCGGATCAAGTACACGAAGAACAAACCGAGAATGGCACCGATGGTCAGCAAATGCATGAACAGCGCATGTGAACTGAGATAGCTGTTATGGATATTGTCCGCAAACTTCCACAGCAAATACCCGCCCATGGAACCAAACAGCGTCAGCAGGAAAAGTGCCCTGGATAACGTGCGGAACAAGAAACCGCTCCTCTGGAAGAATTGGTGCAGGACAAACAAGCCGAACGCGGCGCAGCAGCCGGAAGACAACTGCATGATATAAAAGGCTACGGAATTCAGCGGCTGGGAAGGGAAAACCGAGGTCAGCAGGGAACCGCATCCGAACAGAGACAGGCCGAGCATAGGGACCAGCAATGAGTGGCTCGGGAAGAAGGCGATCAATGACGAAGCGAGAAACGCCCCGGAAATTTCTCCGGACATGATGAGAAAGGCATGTCGCTCCAACGGCGGATTGAGCATCAGGTTGAAGGACACCATCGGACAACCAATTGAGAAATCAAGTAAAATCTGAACACCATACATAATTGGGAACACGCACAGAACCAGATAGACGCTTCCCTGCTTGGAGAGAATATCCAGATAGGAAAGGCGGCGCAGCAAAAGCCCGCGCAAGAGGACGCCCTTCAAGGCGCGAACAGGCGTTGGCGGTGGTGGCGCCGGATACGCCTCCGGATGTCGTCTGAAGGCGGCATGGCGAAGAATATCAACGGGATCGCCAGAATGGGAAACAGCATCCTGAAATGGGCCAGCGACTCTGCCGGGGCCGTATCCAAAAGCAGGGAAATAAGGATGCTGAACGTGATTGCCAGGCCATAGGAGATGCCGCTCCAAACTCCGGGCAGCAGGGTCACAAGCACAAACCAGATCAGGCCGAACAAAGCCGAAACCGTTCCGAGCAACCACGGCATGAGGCCATCCAGACAAGGCGGCAAGGAAAACGTCAATACCAACAGCAGCAGGATGGCGCAGAGTTGAGCGAGGATGAGAGGCGTACTTAAATAAATGCGCTCTCTTAAGGCCGGAGGGAGCAACGCATAGCCGGCGTTGGGAAAGGGCTTCCGGCGAAAGGCCACTCGATCCAGCGGAAACGCCAGAAAGAGACGCTCCATGACGGGACAAAGCGCGAGCAGCATGACCATTTTAAAGAAAATACTTCCCGACAGCGTGCCGAAGAAACCGAACGGCGTCGGCATACTGACCGCCTCAATGTAGTCGCGAAGCCACAATGTGTGCATCGACGGAAGCCAGTCCCATCCCGCGGACATAGCGAAACCGAGTGCCGCCGTGAAAGCTTGAACGCAGCTCATTACCTGTTTCTCCCCGGAAGGAGCGGCAGACGGCGGATAGGTTATGATTTCATCAAACTCGGAAACATTGCGTTCCTGATGTCTCATGTCAATATCCATCTTTGGTGTAGAGGGTCCCCCGAGCGCGGTATTCCCACACTCCCCTCATGGCCCGGCGCTGTCCTACGCCGAAGCCCATCCAGCGTGTTGCCCCTCCGGCATCCAGCCGATTACGGAAACAGCACCCATTCCGTATGTCCCGGAACGTGTTCCCGAAGTTGCGTCCCTATGCGAATGTGCCCACAAAAGCACATGCGCTGGCAAAGATCAACAGAAAAACTATATCTAATATGCTATTTAACAATTTTCCCCTCTTCAAGTAATGGACGCCTACCAAGGATTCTGCAACAAAGAACCGATCGCCACTGTAGCCGCCGAGGAAAACCGTGCCTTCCAATACCCCTGCCGAAATCAGCCCCCTCCTGTCGCAACTTGGCCCTTCCGGGCCTGAAGGGCTCCGGCGCTGTGCCCGAAATGCCAGCACGCGCTGGAAAATCCTGCTCCCGCTCTCCGTTTGTTTCCTGCTCGCCGGGCTTGCCGGGCTTTTCCTCAGGCCGGATCGGCGGCCCGATCTTCCTTTGCTCCAGAAGCGCTTCGAACTGCTCATGACCTGGACGCTTCCCGAAATCCATTGCGATGACATGCACCTTTCCGGGCTGCACAAGCAAGGGAAGGAGTGGCTTGCCACCTATCGCTTCGTGGTCTACGCCACACAGGGCTCGGAAGCCTCTCCCGTCATCAGGGCCCGCCTGAAACGGCGTTTTCCCGAATGCGGCGAACTGCTCTTCCAGACCGGAAAAGCCTGTACGGTGGAAGAACGTGTCCGTTTCGTCCCCGTCCAACAACACGGCCTCGTCCCGGAAAAGGTCATCCTCGATTACCCCGAGCTCCTTTCCCAGATGTGACCGCTCCAGCCGGCTTTCCTAGGGAGCCCGGCATCAGTTAAGCACGAGCGGCGACCAAGCTTCAAGCTCCCTCCGGACGGCCTTCCAGTTGGGCAACAGCCGCTCAAGGACGGCGTAATACCGCTGGCTGTGGTTATGTTCCTGCAAGTGAGCTATTTCATGAAGTAAAACATAATCGAGGCACTGCGGGGGCGCTTTGATGAGATGCGTATTGAGCGTAATCACCCCGCTTCCCGTGCAGCTCCCCCAGCGACGCCGCATCGTGCGCACACGCCACGTGGGAACCGCCGTAAGCCAAGGGATACGGGGGCATAACGCTGCTAACCTGTACGCTATATGCTTTTGTATTTGTGTCTTATACCACAAGAAAAGCTGTTTGTGTACCGTCTCGGGATCGTCCGAATCCACTCTTAACTGAATAAGTTGTGATCTTCCAGTAACAACGGACTGTCCAATTTTTTCATCGGAGGACAAAAAATTTTTTTTGACGCCGCATACAACGAGTTGAAGCCGGCAGTAGGTCCCTAAAAAAAGATGCTCCTCACCATCTGTGTAATACAACGGAGACGGCTGTGGACAACTCTGTATTTCACGTAAACGATCTAAAATCCACCCCCCTCGCGACTGAATGGCGGCGAAAGCCTCTTTTCGAAGCAGGAACGGGGGAAGGATGACTTCCACCTTCCCCGCGCGGGTCACCCGGATAAGCGTGCGCTTGCGCCGGGGCGATCCGCGACGGATGGTAAAAGCGATGGATTGGCCGTTCCAGAGAAGGTGTTCGACACCTTCCTCCGGGCCTTCGGGTGATTTCTGGGCAAAGCAAGAGAACCGCACGGAACACTCCTTAAAAACAGGGAAAGGGCACCATAAGCGGAATAACAAAAAGAGCAAAGGGGTGTCCCTTATAGCCGGATACGTTCCTTGAGGGAATCATAAACAGGGGGACAGTGCAGGAGGTTGGCTACCTTACAGGCGATCAGCCCCGCGAGCAAACTGCCCGGAAGGCAGGTGTACGTGCCCGACATCTCCGTAACGAGGACAATGCCCGTCAGCGGCGCGCGCACCGTTGCCGCAAAATAGCTCACCATGCCGAACAGCACATACGGCTGCACCGAACCGGACGCCAGCCCGTGCGCGGCCAACGCCGAGACGGGCAGTTCCGCCCAGAGCCTCCCCCACAGCGCACCGAGGCACAGAATAGGCATAAGGAGGCCGCCCGGAATGGACGCGACGGTGCTGTACTGGGCGAACAGATACTTGAACGCGAGCAAAAGGATAAGCGTCTTCAGGGCCACATCGTGCTCGCCCACAAAGATGATCAGGCTCTCGCCCCCGCCGATCAGCAGAGGCGCGAACAGCGCGAGGCATCCGGCGAGCAGCAGCGGCGGCAAGGCCCTCCAGCGATCCGGGATCAGCGTCTGTCCGGCCTCCCTATCGTGAAGCCACAGCAGGGTCTTGTTGTATCCCACGCCGAGCACCCCAAAGACGGCGCCTTCCAGCGCCACGATCCAGAAAGAGGACAGCGGAGGAGCTTCGAACCCCGCAAACGGAAGGATGCGCCCCATGCCGAAGACAATGCGGATCATGAGGTGCGCGCCGATGGCCGACGCACACGCCGCCACAATCAGCGAGGTATCCCGCCGGGACTTCATTTCCTCGAAGGCGAACAGCACCCCGGCGGCGGGTGCCCCAAAGGCGGCGGCAAGGCCCGCCACGGCCCCGGCCACAACATAGGGGCTTCCGGTCAGGGCATGGGGAGCCGCCGGCCTCCAAAGCGCATGAAACCCCGCGCCCACGGCCCCGCCCATCTGGATGCTCGGGCCTTCCCGGCCAAGGGCAAGCCCGCCGAACAACGCCAGCCAGCTCCCTAAAAATTTTGCGAGCAATACACGCCACCATGTAAAGGAAAGACGCCCGGCCAGCGCCAACTCCGTCTGCGGAATACCCGAGCCGCTGATGAGCGGCTCCTCCCTGACGATGCGCCTGAGGATCGCAGCCAGCGCAACCAGTACGCCGAACCAGATCGGTACCGTCCACCATACCTCGCGCCACTCTTCCAGCCAAAGCGCCACACGCGCCGCGGCCCGATCGTGGGACAACCGGAGAAGCCCGACCACGCACCCGGCGCAAAGCCCCGTCGCCAGGCCGCGCATGGCCAGCATGGGCAGGACGGACTTTGCGGATGTGGAATGAATCGGATTGGACATGAAACGTGCTCCTTGTTCCCGCCCCCCGCACGCCGGAGGAACGAATCTTTATGATGAGACAACCTGCTTTCGTTTGATACTATTTATTCCATATTGCCTTATAGGTGAATATTCCGTACTTCTGCCTACAGGCATCATTAAAAACAGGACAGGCCACCCTGTCAAAGGAGACTATCATGTTTTACGACCTGCTCGTGCATGTGGATCTGCCTGATGAATCCCGCTTCGTCATGGCTCTCGGCAATATCAACAACTATCTCGCCGCGCTGAACGGCGAACCCTGCACCGTCGTCCTGCTCGCCAACGGCGGGGCGGCCCGCTTCCTCGCCCGGAAAGACAACGCGCAAACCGAAGCCATCGAGAAACTGGCTCAGGCCGGGGTTTCCTTCCGCGTATGCGCCAACGCCATGAAGAAGGTCCCCATCACCAAGGAAGACCTGCTCCCCTGCGTCGAAGTCGTGCCCGCCGGCGTCGTGGAAATCGTCCGCCTCCAACGCGAAGACTTCGCCTACATCAAGCCGTGATCACCAAAACAGCCGGGGCCTCGTTGTCCTGAAGGCCCTTTCCCCTCCACCGAAACCTTCGGCGGAGGGCTTCCTTTTTATGAAGGCGACATGAAAAAACACATTATCATAGGCACCCTCTTCGCGTTTGTCCTGCTCGCCTCCGTGGCGCGGGCTTCGGAAACCGTCGAGCGAACCGATTTGGCGGATATCTTCCAAGGCTTTGACGGCACATTCATCATGTATGACGAAGGGGCCGACCGCTATACGGTCTTCAACAAAACCCTGAGCGAAACCCGCCTTCCTCCCTGCTCCACCTTCAAGGTTTTCCATGCGCTCATCGGGCTGGACAGCGGCGTTCTGGACCGCGACGACGCCCGCACCCTCATGAAATGGAACGGCAAGCCCTCTTCCATCGCCGCGTGGAACCATGACCAGACGCTGGCCTCGGCCATGCGCCATTCGGTGGTCTGGTATTTCCAGCGCGTCGCAACGGGCATCGGAGAGGAACGGATGCAGCGGGGGCTGGACCGTATCGGCTACGGCAACCGCGACATTTCCGGGGGGCTGACCCGGTTCTGGCTTCAGTCCTCGCTCAAGATTTCCCCGCGCGAACAGGTCGGCCTCCTGCGCGCCCTCTTCAACGGCTCCCTGCCCTTCGCCGCCGAGGACATCGCCGTCGTCAAGCGGGACATCACGCTGTCCTCCGGGAAGGGCGTGCGCTTCATGGGCAAGACAGGCTCAGGCTCGGACGACGCCGACAGGGGCATCATAGGCTGGTTCGTCGGCGGCGTGGAAACCCCGCACAACCGCTGGTCATTCGCCGTGAACATCCAAGGGCCGGACGCCTCCGGCGTGCGGGCCCGGGGCATCGCCGAAGCGGCGCTCGAACGGCTCAGCATCCTGCCCTAGCGTCCCTGCCCCACCGAAAGGCGGTTGCGCCGCCGCCCCTCAAAAGTTACAACTCTTTCCGGCAGTTCACTCGCTCACCATTCCCATGTCACACGCGGGAATGGTGAGCGCGCTCGCAAGCGCGAACCGTTTTTCCGCCGTGCGGCCTGCCTCCCTATCCAGATCTCCACTCTAACCCACTGAAACGTCATGAACAAACCTTTCAAGCAGGATTGGCGCTACGCGCAGGCCAACCGCGAAGCCCTGCTGACGCTGGGGGCCTACGGCCTGTACTTCGTCTGGTGGTACGCGTGCGCCTACGGGCTCGGCGACGGCGACCCGGAAGGGTATGACTACATTTTCGGCCTTCCCGCATGGTTCTTCCTGAGCTGCATCGCGGGCTATCCGCTGCTGTCGGCGCTCCTGTGGTTCATGGTCCGCCGGTTCTTCAAGGACATCCCCCTTGATGAGGAAGGCGGCGCGCCCAAGCGGGAAGGCCTTGAAGTCACCGACGAACGCCACCCGGAGGCATTCTGATGGCCGAGCTCAACACCATCGTCCCGGTCGTCATCTACCTGTCCTTGTCCTTCCTCGCCGCGCTGTGGGCCCGGAAACAGTCCCAAAAGACCTCGGACTCCCACGGGTTCATCGAGGAATATTTCATCGGCGGCCGCTCCATGGGCGGCTTCGTGCTCGCCATGTCCATCATCGCCAGCTACACCAGCGCGAGCAGCTTCGTGGGCGGCCCCGGGGTGGCCTACAAGCTCGGCCTGAGCTGGGTCCTGTTGGCCATGATCCAGGTCCCCACGACCTTCCTCACGCTCGGCGTGCTCGGCAAGCGCTTCGCCATCATGGCCCGCAAAACCCGATCCGTGACCCTGACCGACTTCCTGCGCGCCCGCTACCGCAGCGACGCCGTGGTCGTCCTCTGCTCGCTGGCCCTGCTGGTCTTCTTCATGGCGGCCATGCTGGCCCAGTTCATCGGAGGGGCGCGGCTCTTTCAGGCCGTGACCGGCTATCCCTACATCGTCGGGTTGGCGCTGTTCGGGCTCACGGTCATCCTGTACACCGCCGTGGGCGGCTTCCGGGCCGTGGTGCTCACGGACGCCATCCAGGGCATGGTCATGGTTTTCGCCTCCGTCGTGGTGCTCGTCGCCGTGGTCAACGCGGGCGGCGGCATGGAACGGTGCGTCGCCACCCTCAAAGCCATCGATCCCGGCCTGATCACGCCCACCGGCCCCGGCGACGCGGTCCCGCAGCCCATGATCCTGTCCTTCTGGGTACTCGTGGGCCTCGGCATCCTCGGCCTGCCGCAGACCTCGCAAAAATGCATGGGCTACAAAGATTCGCGGTCCATGCACGACGCCATGATCATGGGTACGCTCATCATCGGGTTCCTCCTCCTGTGCGTGCACCTTGCCGGGACGCTCGGCCGCGCCGTCATCCCCGATCTGCCCGCAGGGGATCTGGCCATGCCCACGCTGATCATGAAGCTGCTTTCGCCCTTCTGGGCGGGCGTGTTCATCGCCGGGCCGCTGGCGGCAATCATGTCCACGGTGGACTCCATGCTCCTGCTCGCCTCCGCCGCGATCATCAAGGATCTGTACATCCATTACGGGCTGAAAGGCGACGCGTCGCGCATGACGCCCGCACGCCTGCAAACCATGAGCCTCGTCTGTACCGCCGTCATCGGACTCATCGTTTTCGCCGCCGCCATCGAACCGCCGGATCTGCTGGTCTGGATCAACCTCTTCGCGTTCGGCGGGCTTGAGGCCGTTTTCCTTTGGCCGATCATCCTCGGCCTCTACTGGAAGGAAGCCAACGCCTCCGGCGCGGTCGCCTCCATCGTGGCGGGAGTCGCCTGCTTCTTCGCCCTCAGCATCCTCAAGCCCGGCATGGGCGGCATCCACGCCATCGTGCCCACGTCCATCGTCGCCTTCGCGGCGTTCGTCATCGGCGCGAAGTGCGGCCGCCCGGCTTCGGAGGAGATTATCCGCCTGTTCTGGGGCGAAGGGAACGGGACAAGCTGAACTCATGAAACTCTTGGGGAAGGGAAACGCTTCTGAGGGAAGGGGGGAGAGCACCCATGCTTCCCCCCCTTCCCTCCATCGCTCCCTTTCCAAAAGACTTTTCCATATATCGAATCCCCGCTCAGAGTTTTTCCCGAGCGGAACGCCTTTGACCGGCTCTGAAATATGAAGAAGGCCTTGCCCCAAAGCCGGGAACAGCCTATCCGATCTACAAACACCTTCCCTTTCCAGACTTGCCACGGGTTGATCCCTTAAAAAGGATTAACCCGTTTTTCTTTGTCTTTTCAAAAAGATACCCTCACATCCCATTTTTCTCCTCCCCTCTGACCTTTCCTCTTATTGACAAGATTCATCATACATCATATTTCGTTAATCAACGAATTAAGAGGGACGTACAACGGAACTCCTTCCGCGCCGCCTCCCCACCAGCCAAAAAGTTTAGGGGTATGTGGGGA
>OLSG01003259.1_pt1 | contig 11794 bp, 5 predicted proteins | sample 1673041 | NCBI WGS metagenome assembly OLSG01 (sample SAMEA3136749, study PRJEB25190) | human gut metagenome | reverse complement strand
CCCGACACCGGCGTCATCCGGGTGAACGGCGAGACCATGTGGGACGCCGCCGACCCTGCCACCCAGCGGGAGAGCGAGGTGCGGAAAAAGCGCCTCCACTTCGGCCTCGTGTTCCAGAACTTCAACCTCTTCCCCCAGTACACCGCGCTGGAAAACGTGATGCTGGCGGGGGAGCTTCTGGCAAAGGAGCAGCCCGACTACAAGGCCAACAAAAAGGCCATCCACGCCCAGCTGGAAGCACAGGCCCGTGACCTGCTGGCCCAGATGGGCCTGTCAGAGCGGGCAGGCCACTACCCCCACCAGCTTTCCGGCGGCCAGCAGCAGCGGGTGGCCATCGCCCGCGCACTGGCGCTCCACCCGGACATCCTCTGCTTCGATGAGCCCACCAGCGCCCTTGACCCGGAGCTGACCGGCGAAGTCCTCCGTGTCCTGCGGGACCTCGCCGACCGAAAGACCACCATGATCATCGTCACCCATGAGATGCACTTCGCCCGGGACGTGGCCGACCGCATCCTATTCATGGACGGCGGCGTCGTGGTGGAGGAAGGCCCGGCCCGCCAGCTCATCGACCACCCCCAGGAGGAGCGCACCAAGCAGTTTTTGGCGCACTACTCTGAATAAGACAGGCTATGGCCCTCCCCGCTCGGGAGGGCTTTTTTGCGCCATTCACGCCGAAAACACCACGATTCGCGCAGTTTTTATTTACATTCTCCGGATTTTTTGGTAAGCTTGTATCGAAAAAGGCTGATTCTTCAAAAGACGAACAGACCAAAGGAGGACGGACTATGAGACTGAAGAGCGCACTCCGGCGGGGCGTGGTCGCCGCCGTCATCGCGGGCATCGTGGTGAGTTCCGGCATCCCGGCCTATGCGGCCCGGTGGGACATCGCCAACGGCGACATCACCGTGAAAGCGGGCGACACCGAAGGAACGAACAAGGTCACACAGGGCGAGACCATCGACAAGGACGACACCAACACCGTCATCACCGGCGAGTCGGATAAGAACACCGTCACCATCGACACCTCCAAGGGCGACGTGGACGTCGCCTTCGACGACCTGAAGATCGACGTCAGCGGCAAGGCCGAGGGGGACGTCAGCGGTGACGGCCCTGCCCAGGAGAGCAAAGCCGCCGTCACCGTGCAGGGCGACCACGATGCGACCATCGAGCTGGACGGTGACAACGAGCTGAAGAGCGGCGGTTATAATGCGGGTCTTGAGAAGAACGAACACGAGTCGAAAGGCACTCTGACCATTAAGGACGACAAGGGCAAGGACGGCTCCCTCACCGCTGAGGGCGGCATCGGCGGCGCAGGCATCGGCGGCGGCATCGAGAGCACCGGCAGCAACATCACCATCCGGGGCGGCACCATCGAGGCTGTGGGCGGGAGCAACGCGGCAGGCATCGGCGACGGTGCAGGCCGCGCGTCGGACGACACCGACGACCCGAACCCGGGAGACCTCTACATCTGCGGCGACGCCGAGGTGACGGCCAAGGCGGGAAGCCAGATGACGGACGCCAAGGCCCCGGCCATCGGCGGCAGCTACGGCGAAGTACCCACGGAGAACCTTTCTGACGATGAACATAAGGTGACGGGAGGACGGCTGACCCGTCTGAACGCGGACGGCACCGTGATGGAGGGGATGGGCTACGACTACACCTCCACCCCCAAGCCCCAGCCGGACGACGATGATGATGACGTCCCGCCCCCGGCACAGGAGAACGCTCCCGAACCCCTGCCCGGCGGCATGGTGGTGGGCGGCTTCTTTTCCAGCCGGGTCACCATCCAGCGGTGGGATTCTGCTTTGGCCATTATTGAGAGCACCGACCCCATGCCCGGCAGCTTAAAGGCCGGCGACGCCGGAGAGGTCCTCACCCCGGGGGGTGTGGTGCTTATTGAGAGCGCCGCTCCCCGCTCCACCGTCACCACCGACATCTCCAGTCTCCGGGAGGACGGCGTGGAGGACATCTTCTTCCGCTATGAGGACACCATGACCCACTATAGCGTGGACAAGATGGCCGACGCGGCGGGCGAGGACGCTGACGTGGAGCTGAAGCAGAACAGGGAGGACATCAGCCTCCGGCTGGACGGCGAAACGCGGGACGACCTGTCAGAGCGCTATCTGGAGTGGGTGCCGGTGCAGACGCCAGAGCCGCAGGAGTGGCTGATATTGACCCACGAACTCGCGAAAAAAAGGGACGACCGCCCGAGTTTGGATTGGTGGCTCGAGCCTGAGAGAGAGGAAACGGTAGAGCAAAAAACGAGTGAAGAACTCAGACGTGAACTCGACGAATTACTGAAACAAGAGCGGGAGATGGGCTTCCAATTTGCGAAAAAAAGGGACGACCTCCCGAGTTTGGATTGGTGGCTCGAGCCTGCGAGAACGGAAACGCCGAGAATCGGGCTTGAGGAGACCCTGAAACAGCTGGCTTCCCGATTTGAGGCCATCGCTCCCGAGGAGGATAAGCCACGGCTTTTCCTGCTGGAAACCACCGTCCCGGATGGCACAAAGTATACCAATCTGTTGGAGAGTGACCTGCGGAGCTATGCCGACCTTGGTGACGACTGGGACGACCTGCCGGATACCCAGGGTGAGATAAAGCTCTGGCTGCCGGAGGACTTGGGGCAGCCCAAAGAAATAAGCATCTCAAAGGAGAGCCTCTGAGCCGCAGCGACGGCATTGCATGATACACAGAACGAAAGGAGATGTACGATGAGACTGAAGAGCGCACTCCGGCGGGGCGTGGCCGCCGCCGTCATCGCGGGCATCGTGGTGAGCTCCGGCATCCCGGCCTATGCGAAAACATGGAACATCGCCGACGGCGACATTACGGTCAAAGGTGCGAGCGATGAAAGCGGAAACTATAACAATGTCAAGCAGGGTGAAAAGGATTTCGAGAAGGATGAGGGGGAGACCGTCATCACCGGCGAGTCGGATAAGAACACCGTCACCATCGACACCTCCGAGGGCAACGTGGACGTCACCTTCGACGACCTGAAGATCGACGTCAGCGGCAAGAAGGAGGGGGACGGCAGCGGCAAGACCGAGGTGGATGGCAGCGGCAAGACCGAGGGGAACGTCAGCGACGAGACCGAGGGGGACGTCAGCGGTGACAGCCCAGTCGATGCGGGCAAAGCCGCCGTCACCGTGCAGGGTGACCACGATGCCGCCATCGAGCTGGACGGCGCCAACGAGCTGAAGAGCGGCAGCTGCAATGCGGGTCTTGAGAAGAATGGCAATGAGTCCTCCGGCAAGCTGACCATCAAGGACGACAACGACACCAAAGGCTCCCTCACCGCCGAAGGCGGCGAAGACGGCGCAGGCATCGGCGGAGGCTACGAAAGCGGTGCCGGAAACATCGAGATCACCGGCGGCACGGTAGAAGCCGTGGGCGGTGAGGGTGCTGCCGGTATCGGCGGCGGTGTGTACGGCCCGGGCCGCGACATCGAGATTTCCGGCGGCAAGGTGTCGGCCACGGGCGGCAGCTACAGCGGCGACCCCCGCCCCGGCGCGGCAGGCATTGGCGACGGCGCGGGTGCGTGGTCTGAGATAGACCCGGATGCGCCGCCCAGCAATCCCAATCACATCATCATCTCCGGCGACGCCGAGGTGGAGGCCAAGGCAGGCGCAAGCACCGGCGGCAAAACTGCGGCCATCGGCGGCGGCATAGTCGGCGAGATCCCCAATGACGCCCTCTCTGACGACGACCACAAGGTGACGGGCGGTAGTCTGACCCGCTACGACCCCGACGGGAAGAAGATGGAGGACTACAGCTACGACCGGCGGACGCCCTCCCAGCCGGAGCAGCCGGACAAGCCGGAGCAGCCGGACAAGCCGGAGCAGCCGGACAAGCCGGAACAGCCAGATGATACCGAGGACGACGAGGACGACGACGAGGACGACGCTCCAAGCGTGCAGGTCGGCGAGGTGCCGGACCGTGTGAAGCAGATGTACGAGGCCATGGGCGTGATCACCCATCCGGATGGCACACAGGAGCTTGCAGATGTGACCACGGCAGAGTATGACCCGGTCAACAAGGTCCTGCGCTTCGATGCCCACGGTTCGCTCTTTTGGATGACAGGCGACTCGCTGCGGGAGCTTGCAAAGGAGGTCGATGAACTCCGCGTCCGATTCCTTGATGGGGAAGGGCAGGAGATGGAGGCCGTCATTCCGCTGGCCCGGATCAAAGATCTGGTCGGCGCGAAGGGTGCGTTCGAATTCGGGCTGTACCATGAAGGAATTTATAGATTCCATGTTGTCGGGCAGACAGGATATGATAGAGAAATGTTCTCGCGTGAGAGAGAAAAGTTCTTGTATGAGAATGTCTTGCGCGAAAACGGCAAGGAACTGGTCCTCGTGTACCACGTTGGCGATGAGGAAGAGAAAGCACAGGAGACTGCCCGGGTGGAGGAGGCCATCGCCCGCCGCAGGCAGGAGAAAGAGCAATGGTGGGGAGTTGTCATCTCCGGTCTGGAAGGCGGCTCCCTGAGCGGACAGCCCGGGCTGACTCAGCCGGGAACGGGTGCCGTCGGTGACCTCAGCGGGCTGACGACTCTCTCGCCGGACAGCCTTACCACGGCCCAGCAGCCGAAGCAGCCCGCCTCCGACCAGACGGTGTGGAAGACATTTACCGGTAACATCGTGAAGCTCGCGGGCGGGAAGCAGGACAGCAAGAAGGACGACCCGGCCCCCTCCGTCGGTGACCTCAGCGGCCTCCCGACTCTCTCGCCGGACAGCCTTACCACGGTCCAGCAGCCGGAAACAAGTGGTCAGCCGTCGGAAACAAGCACCCAGCAGCCGGAAGCAAGCGCCCAGCAGCCGGAAGTAAGAGGATGGGTAAAGGACAGTCAGGGTAAGTGGGTATGGCTGTCGGGCCAAGAGAGCGGCCAGCAGCCAAACTGGAAACCAAACTGGAAACCAAACAAATGGGTAACGCTCCATGACTATGGTCCGTGGGATCCCTTTCATGAGTCCGCATATTATGACTTATATTATGACTCCACATATTCTGACTCTGCATGGATGTACGATTATGAAGGCTGAGAGCGCGCGCTGAGAGGGAGTGCAGCAGGAGGGTCCTGCGCAGGGGCAGACCTGCCGCCCCCTGCGCACAATCACCAAAAACCACCGATAGAAAATAGCAATGTTGTACGAAGAAATCTGAGAAAAACCCCTTGCAAAATCACGATGAGCTGAGTATAATACCACTCATGAAACGAAAAACGTCCTGCCCCTCGTCCGGCAGGGCGTTTTTGTCGGTAAAGATCCGGCAAAGAAATGTTAAGTGACCGCCCGGGGAGGGGCTTTGTATGACAAAAGACATGACACAGGGCAGCCCGCTCAAGCTCATCCTTGCCTTTGCGGTGCCGCTGATGCTGGGCAGTCTGTTCCAGCAGTTCTACAATCTGGCCGATACCATCATCGTGGGCCGTTTCGTGGGCGTGGATGCGCTGGCGGCGGTGGGCAGCGTGGGCGGCCTGAACTATCTGGTGCTGGGCTTCGTCAACGGCATCGCCTGCGGCTTCTCCATCCCCATCTCGTGGACCTTCGGCGCGAAGGATTACAGAGAGATGCGGCGCTACACCGCCAATACCGTCTGGCTGAGCCTCTTTTTCGCCGTCGTGCTCACGGTGGTGACGGTGGCCCTGACCCGGGCGGTGCTGGTCTGGACCAACACCCCCGACAACATCATCGACATCGCGGACATCTACATCCGCACCATCTTCTGGGGCATCCCCTTCACCCTGCTGTACAACGTCACCAGCGCCCTCATGCGCGCGCTGGGCGACAGCAAGCGGCCTCTCTATTTCCTGCTGGTGGCCAGCGCGCTGAACATCGGCCTCGACCTGCTCTGTATCCTCGCCTTCCGGATGGGGGCGTTCGGTGCGGCCTTCGCCACCGTGTTCAGTCAGGCGGTGGCGGGCATCGGCAGTCTCATCTACATCGGCCACCACTACCCGGAGCTGAAATGGAGCAGGGAAGAGGGCCGTCTGAGCGCCAGCCACTGCCTCAAGCTCTGCAACATGGGCATCCCTATGGGCCTGCAGTGCAGCATCACCGCCATCGGCAGCGTCGTGCTGCAGGGCGCGGTGAACGGTCTGGGCAGCAGCATCGTGGCCGCGCAGACCGCAGGCAGCAAGGCCGCCCAGTTCCTCTCGGTGCCGCTGGAGAGCATCGGCACCGCCATGACCACCTACGCCAGCCAGAACATGGGCGCTCACGACCTCAAGCGTGTGGACCGGGGCGTCAATACCGCGCTGGGCATTGGCTGCGTCTACAGTGTGGCATCCTTCCTCATCCTGCGTGTGCTGGATGTGCCGCTCATCAGCCTCTTCCTCGAGAGCAGCGAGGTGGAGATCATGGCGAATGCCCGCAGCTTCATCTTCTGGAACAGCGTGTTCTACATCCCGCTGGCTGTCCTCATCATCTACCGCTACACCATCCAGGGCCTGGGCTATTCCAGCCTTGCCATGTTCGCGGGCGTGGCCGAGATGGTCGCCCGTGCCATGGTGGGCTTCTGGTTCGTGCCGCTCTGGGGCTACTTTGCGGCCTGCATCGCCAGCCCTGTGGCATGGTTCTTCGCCTGCTTCTTCCTCATCCCGGCCTACTTTGCAGTGCGCAAGCGCCTGACGAAGGAGCTTGCCGCAGCGCGGGTGGAGGATTGACCCTCGCCTACAGCTCCCCTTCGGGGGAGCTTTTGTTGTATTTACAAATCCCCCCAAAACCGCTATACTATATATAGTTGTGTCAAAACGAGGAGGCGGGACGATGGAGCAGGAGCTGGAACGGCTGGAAGGCACGGTAGAGGACATCATCTACCTGAACGAGGACAACGGCTACACCGTGTTCGAGGTGTCGGGCGGCGGTGTCGTCACCGTTGTGTGCGGCGTGGTGGGAGAGCTCCACGCCGGTGAGAGCGTCGTCTGCCGGGGCAGGTACGAGAACCACGCCACCTATGGCCGACAGTTCCACGCACAGGAGTGCGAGACGGATATGCCCAAAGACCTCGAGGCCGTCTACGCCTTCCTCGCCAGCCGGTCGCTGCCCTACATCGGGGCTCGGACGGCGGATAAGATCATTGACAAATTCGGCGCGGCGGCGCTGGAAGTTATCGCCAACGACCCCGCCCAGCTCACCCTCATCCCGGGCATCTCGGCGGACAAGGCCGACCGCATCCAGCAGGAGTTCAAGCGGATGTTCGGAATGCGGGAGCTCATCGCCTATCTGGCTCAGTTCGAGATCAGCCCCCGCCGGGCGATGGAGGTCTTCCGCACCTTCGGGCCGGGGGCCATGCAGGCCATCCAGCAGAACCCCTACCTGCTGTGCGGGGAGCCGCTGCAGCTGGACTTCCGCCATGCCGACAGCATCGCCCAGTATTACCAGATGGCAGGGGACTGCGCCCAGCGGCTGGAAGCCGCCCTTCTGCGCACCCTGCGCCACAACGCCGGCAATGGCCACACCTGTCTGCCCCGGGCGCAGCTGCTGGAAACGGCGTCGAATTTCATCCACCAGCCCCCCGAAAAGCTGGCGGCGGCGCTGGACAGCTGCATCCAGACCGGGAAACTGGCGGTGCGGATGTTCGACGACACACCGTATATTTATCTGCCGGATCTGCTGGCTGCAGAGCAGGACATCGCCGACCGTCTGGCCATGCTGACCAAGCGTGGGAAGCAGACGGCCCACGGCCTCGACAAGAACATCCAGATTCTGGAACTGGCGCAGGGCTTTGCTTACGCGCCGCTCCAAAAAGAAGCCATTCGCAAGGCCATGACCGAGAACTGCCTTGTCCTCACCGGCGGCCCCGGCACCGGCAAGACCACCACGGTCAACGCCATCCTGCAGCTGCTCGAGAACGAGGCCGAACGGGTAGCCCTCTGCGCTCCCACAGGCCGCGCCGCCAAGCGTCTGAGCGAGCTGACGGGCCGGAAAGCCTCCACCATCCACCGCCTGCTGGAAGTGGACTACACCGGCGGTGTGGTCAGCTTCATCCACAATGACAAGAATCTGCTCAAGTGCGACGTCGTTATCCTCGACGAGATGAGTATGGTGGACGTCAAGCTGTTCCAGGCCCTCATTGCGGCACTGCGGTACAGCTGCCGTATTATTATGGTAGGCGACGCCGACCAGCTGCCCAGCGTCGGCCCGGGCAATATCCTCGGCGAGATCATCCGCTCCGGGCTGGTGCCGACGGTCTGCCTCAACGAGATATTCCGGCAGGCCGCTCAGAGCCTCATCGTGGAGAACGCCCACCACATCATCTCAGGCGAACCGCTGAAAAAGGGCGGAAAGACGGACGATTTCTTCTTCCTCGAAGCCGACGGCGACGCAGCCCAGAAGCTGGTCTGCGATCTTGTGACCACCCGCCTGCCCCGCAGCTACCAGTTCGACCCGGTGAAGGATATTCAGGTGCTCTGCCCCACGAAGCTCGGCCCCACCGGCACCCAGGCCCTCAACGCGGAGTTACAGGCCATGCTCAACCCGCCCAGGAAGGGCAAGCCGGAGCTGCAGAGCGCGGCCCGGGTCTTCCGGGTGGGGGACAAAGTGATGCAGGTGCGCAATAACTACGAGATAACGTGGCAGCGCATCGGCGGGGAACAGGGTGTGGGCGCCTACAACGGCGACATCGGCATCGTGGAGTCCATCGACGTGCGCAGCCGCTCCATGGTGGTGCGGATGGACGACCGGCGGCTGGTCTACCCGGCGGAGAATCTCAACGAGCTGGAAATTGCGTATGCCATCACAGTACACAAAAGCCAGGGCAGCGAGTTCCCGGCGGTCATCCTCCCGGCGGCGCAGGTGCCGCCCCGCCTGTGCTACCGCAACCTCTTCTACACCGGCGTCACCCGCGGGCGGAAGCTCTGCATCGTGGTGGGCCGGCGGGACGTGGTGAACCGGATGATGTCCAACATCCGCCAGAACCTGCGCTACAGCGGCCTGGCCGCCCTGCTGGCCCAAGCTCTGCCCCCGGAGCAGGAGAACCTTTAAGGGTTTCTTTTTGGATACACCTGTGTTATACTATAATGTGTTTTGATGACCCGCGCCCGGAGATGGGCGATGGAAATAGAGAATGGGCAGCAGAGAAAGGAAATATCACGATTATGGCACAGAATGACATCGGTATCGATCTTGGTACGACGACCATCATCATCGCGCAGGAGGGGCAGGGCGTCGTGCTCAACCAGCCCAGCGTGGTGGCGGTGGATACCCGCAAGAACTGCGTGCTTGAGGCCGGCGACAAGGCCCTTGCAATGGTGGGCCGCACGCCCAACTACATCTCCGCCATCTTCCCGCTGAAGGATGGCGTCATCAGCGACCACACCATGACCCGGGAGCTCATCTGCCGCTTCGTTAATCAGGTCTACAGCTCCCACATGGTCAAGCCCCGTGTGGCTGTCTGCGTGCCTGCCGCCATCACCGGCATCGAGAGCGACGCCGTGGTGGAGGCCGTCATGGCTGCCGGTGCGCGTCAGGTCTACCTCATTGATGAGCCTATCGCCGCAGCTCTCGGCTCCGGCATCGACATCACCGTGCCGGATGGCCGGATGATCATCGACATCGGCGGCGGCACCACCGACATCGCCGTGCTGAGCCTCGGCGGCAAGGTCAAGGCCACCAGCGTCCGCGTGGCCGGCAACCACTACGACGAAGAGATCCTGAAGTTCGTGCGCAACAAGTTCAGCATCGCTATCGGCCAGCGCACCGCTGAGAATCTGAAAAAGAACGTGGCCTGCTGCCCCCAGAAGGCGGATTTCAACGAGACCATGGAGATCAAGGGCCGCAGCCTGCTCACCGGCCTGCCCGTGCGTGTCAATGTCTCCACCGCCGACCTCTACGAGCCGGTCATGCGCCTGAGCGAGCAGATCGGCACCGCCGCCCATCAGGTGCTGGAAAAGACTCCTCCGGAGCTGGCCGGCGACATCTACCGCAACGGCGTCGTCCTCACCGGCGGCGGCGCACAGCTCCACGGCCTGCCTGAGTACCTGAGCCAGGAGCTGAAGGTGGAAGTGACCGTCTCGCCTGACCCCGTCAACTGTGTCGCGTTGGGTACGGCCATGAGCCTGCGTCTGGGCGACAAGCTGGAGACCGGCTTCATGGACGCCACCCCCCGCATGGGCCGCCGCTGAGAGGGAAGTGCTGTTCACAGAACCGTGAAAAACAATATGATTTTTGTTCATAGTTGTTGAATCGACCCGGAAAATATTGTATAATATCTTCAAATCGCTTTTTGCCGCCCGCCCCCCGGGCGGCAAAGAAAAAAGTAAATAGGAGGAAGACCATGGATTTAGGTTATGATGTGATCGTTACCATAACCGGTATTGTGCTGGTGTTTCTGATCCTCGTCCTGCTGATGGCCATCATCACGCTGGAGGGCAAGATCTTTGACGCCATGAACGGCAAGAAGGCAGCTGCCAAGGCTGCTTCTGCTGCAAAACCGGCTGCTCCTGTGAAACAGGCCGCTGCGCCCGCTCCTGCAAAGGCTGCTGCCCCGCAGGTCGAGGCCGGCATCCCCGGCGACGTTGTGGCAGCCATCATGGCAGCCATCTACTCTATGGGCAACGGCAAGTATGTGCTGAAGGCAGTCCGCCGCGGCAAGAATGGCTGGGGCAAGGCTGGCGTCAACGACACCACCGCACCCTTTTAACACAGGAGGAAAAACATGACTCAGTTTATTGAGACTCTGGTCGGTATTTTCCAGAGTTCCGGTTTTGCCAAGTTCGGTGAGCCGGGCGGCTGGCTGTACGCAGTGATGATCTGCGTAGGCTGCTTCCTGCTCTACCTCGCTATCGTCAAAGAGTTCGAGCCTCTGATCCTGCTGCCCATGGCTTTCGGCATGATCCTGGCCAACCTCCCCGGCAGCGGCGTCATCCATATGCAGTACTTCGTCGGTGACGGTCTCGAGCACCCGATGTGGGTCGAGATCCTGAACAACGGCGGTCTGGCCGATATGCTCTATATGGGCGTCAAGCTGGGCATCTACCCGCCGCTGATCTTCCTCGGCATCGGCACCATGACCGACTTCGCACCCCTGATCTCCAACCCCAAGAGCCTGCTGCTGGGCGCTGCCGCTCAGTTCGGTATCTTTGGCACTTACATGGGCGCTCGTCTGCTGGCCGCTACCGGTCTGGTGGACTTCACCCAGAAGCAGTCTGCTGCTATCGCCATCATCGGCGGCGCAGACGGCCCCACCGCTATCTTCGTCACCTCCCGTCTGGCTCCTGAGCTGCTGGGCTCCATCGCCGTCGCGGCCTACAGCTACATGGCTCTGGTGCCTGTTATCCAGCCGCCTATCATGAAGGCTCTGACCTCCAAGAAAGAGCGTACCGTCGTGATGAAGCAGCTGCGCACCGTGACCAAGACCGAGAGGGTCATCTTCCCCATCATGGTCACCATCATCGTCTCCCTCATCGTGCCGGATGCCGCCGTTCTGGTCGGTATGCTGATGCTGGGCAACCTGATGAAGGAGTGCGGCGTCGTGGACCGTATCCAGAAGACCGCCGGCAATGAGCTGATGAACATCATCACCATCTTCCTGGCTCTGTCTGTTGGCTGCACCACCTCTGCAAACACCTTCCTGAACAGCCGCACCCTGTTCATCATCGTGCTGGGTCTCATCGCATTCTCCTTCGGCACTGCTGCCGGTGTTCTCTGCGGCAAGGTCATGTATATCCTGACCGGCGGTCAGGTCAACCCCCTGATCGGTTCCGCTGGCGTTTCCGCTGTGCCTATGGCTGCCCGTGTTTCTCAGAAGGTCGGCCAGAGCGAGAACCCCTCCAACTTCCTGCTGATGCACG
>OLSG01003256.1_pt1 | contig 11808 bp, 13 predicted proteins | sample 1673041 | NCBI WGS metagenome assembly OLSG01 (sample SAMEA3136749, study PRJEB25190) | human gut metagenome | reverse complement strand
TGGCTTTGGATAGGTTTCCGAGTGAGAATCCTTTCCGGTCTCCACCTGGTCGGCGTTGTGCATGCAGGGCCGAAGCGGATATTATCAAGAATAATAATATGTATAGGCTATGCTTCATGAGGGGCAAAGATAGTGATAATGTACCAATATGAACAATGTGCCAATATGCCAATTAATATTAGTTATATTTTTATTGGCATATTGGCACATTTAGCTAAGCACCTTAATGGCACGTTTGCACATTGGTTATAATCTCCATGCCTTTCTTGATAGCCGCCTCGTTCATCGGGATGAGCTTGTGGTGGCGTTCGGGCAGGGATTTCTTTAAGCCTAACAAAACGTTTTCCAGTTTCACCATCGGAACGATTTTCAGTAGTCCGCCAAGGATCAGCATATTGAATGCTTTCTCGTTTTTCATCTCGGTAGCCGCGTCCATCGCATCCACACGATATACACTGACATCGGTCCGTTTCACCGGTGTATGGATTCCGTATCCGTCATAAATAATGATACCGCCTTTTTTCACTTTGTTTTCGAACTTCTCCATCGAAGGTTGGTTCAGGATGATGGCAATGTCATATTCGTTCAATACGGGAGAGCTGATGCGGTCGTCGCTCAGGATGACGGTTACGTTGGCTGTACCGCCTCGTTGTTCTGGGCCGTAAGAAGGCATCCAACTGACTTCCTTTCCTTCCATCAGGCCGGAATAAGCCAGGATTTTACCCATTGACAAAACCCCTTGTCCACCGAAACCTGCTATTATAATTTCTTGCTTCATTGCTTCAAAAATTAATAATTACTTATTATTCCTTATTCTTGAGATCTCCTAACGGATAGAACGGGAACATATTCTCTTCCATCCATTTGTTAGCTTTCTCAGGTGTCATTTTCCAACCGGACGAGCAGGTGGAAACGAATTCGACAATCGAAGTGCCTTTGCCGGCCATCGAGTTTTCGAATGCCTTGCGAAGCATCTTTTTAGCCTTGCGGACGGCTGCCGCAGTATGTACGCTCTGGCGGGTGACCAGGCAGGTCCCTTCCAGTTGTGCAAGCAGGTCGCCGATCTTCAAAGGATAACCGTTTAGGGCGATATTACGGCCATACGGACAGGTTGCAGTCGGCATTCCTTCCAGTGTGGTAGGAGCCATCTGACCGCCTGTCATACCATAGATGGCATTGTTGACAAATACGATCACGATATTTTCTCCACGGTTGGCAGCATGGATTGTTTCGGCGGTACCGATGGCAGCCAAGTCGCCGTCGCCCTGGTACGTGAACACCATCTTGCCCGGATTCAGTCGCTTGACGGCTGTCGCGATGGCAGGCGCACGTCCGTGGGCCGCTTCGATCCAGTCGATATCCAGATAGTTATAGGCAAAAACGGCGCATCCGACGGGAGAGATGCCGATCGTTTTATCTTCCATCCCCATTTCGGCGATCACTTCGGCAATCAGCTTGTGTATCACGCCGTGGCTGCAACCGGGACAGTAGTGCATGGGATTTTCATTCATCAACCTGGGTTTTCCATATACCAGGTTTTCCGGTTTTATTATTTCGTTAATTTCCATACTATGAATAATTTTTCAATGTGCTTATATTAATAATGTGGTAATTTGCCTATGTGCCAGTTAAGGAATGCGTCAACAACAATATGGATTGGCACATTGTCTGATTGGCACATTGCCACATTATTAACTTATAAATCTCATCAGATATTGAACCAAGCGGAAACAGATCGCCGCGCCACCGCAATACAGGAATGGCAGCCGGTTTTCAGGGAAGGCGAAGTAGCAAACAACTGCTGCCACTGCCAAAACCATGAATAACCAGGTCAATATCGTATCAATTTTACTTCCGCGAATCATCGTTGTTAATTTATGATTTATGAATTATGTATCACAGATCAATCATAATTCAAAATTCTTTTTCAGCGCATTCAGCACTTCATCCGGCGTGAACACGATACCTCCGAGACGGCCGAAATGTTCAACCTTTACTTTGCCGTTTACGGCCAGACGTACGTCTTCGACCATCTGTCCGGCGTTCAGTTCGACGGAAAGCATGCCCTTTACTTTCTCGGCATAAGCGGCGATCGCTTTTGTCGGGAACGGCCACAAAGTGATGGGACGGAGCAAGCCGAGCTTGATGCCTTCCGCACGTGCTATTTCCACCACCTTCTGGCAGATACGGGCAGAAGAACCGAAAGCGATCAGCAGATATTCGGCATCTTCGCACTGGAACTCTTCGTAGCGGACTTCATTTTCTTCGATCTTCCGATATTTAGCTTGGAAGCGGATGTTGTTTTCCTCCATCTTTGCCGGGTCCAGCTCCAGTGAAGTAATGACATTCGGTTTACGGCCGGCTGTCTTTCCCTGTGTGGCCCATGGGCATTCGGCTATGATTTCTTCCTCTGTACGGCGTGTATGGAAAGGAGGCAATACCACTTTTTCCATCATCTGCCCGATGATGCCGTCTGCCAGGATAATGGCCGGATTACTGTATTTGAAAGCGAGTTCGAAACCCAGTCCGACAAAGTCCGCCATTTCCTGTACGGAAGAGGGAGCGAGCGTGATCAGGCGGTAGTCGCCATGTCCGCCGCCTTTGACGGTCTGGAAATAGTCTGCCTGGCTGGGCTGGATTGTCCCCAGGCCGGGACCGCCACGCATCACGTTCACGATCAGACAGGGCAGTTCGGCTCCTGCGATATAAGATATACCTTCTTGTTTCAGACTGACACCGGGGCTGGACGAGGAGGTCATCACACGTTTGCCCGTACCTGCACCTCCATATACCATATTGATGGCTGCCACTTCACTTTCGGCCTGTAGCACGACCATTCCGGTTGTTTCCCACGGCATTTCGGCCATCGGGGTTTCGAGTATCTCCGACTGCGGAGTGATCGGATAGCCGAAGTAACCGTCCACACCGTAGCGGATAGCCGCATGGGCGATGGCCTCGTTACCCTTCATTAATTTTACTTCTTCTGCCATACCTTATATTTAATTGTCAATTGACAATTGACAATTTTGTTTTGTGATTAATATTCTGATTCCTTTTTCTGTTTGTTAAATTGTCAATTGTGCATTGTCAATTGTCAATTCTCTTCTTGTAGATGGTCAAACAACCGTCCGGACAAACCAACCCGCAGCTTGCACAACCGATGCAGTCATCGGGGTTTTTCATGTACACATAATGGTATCCCTTGTTGTTTACTTCACGCGGGTGCAATTCGAGAACATCCGACGGGCAGGCTACTACGCAGAGGTTACATCCTTTGCATCGCTCTGTGTTTACAACAACAGCTCCTTTTATCTTCGCCATAATTTATTATATTTAAAAACTAATGTAACACTAACTATCTCATTTGCGACTGCCAAAGGTAGTAAAAACTTTACAGAAAGAGCCTTTTTTAGAAACTGTTTTGATTATTTCACCTCGAACGATATTGTCTTTCGATTGCCCTGGTCGTCGATCAGCGTCAGGCGATGTTTGCCGGGGGAAGCGGAGAAGCTGATCTGGTGGTGGTCTGTCGTTTCGCCGGCATACGTGTCGTCGAGATGCCAGTAGAGGATGGCATCCGGACGGGCGTGGGCAGCTTTGAAGACAAACTGCTCCCGTTTGCCGGAGAAGCCTTTCGGAAGATAAAGGATGGCGTTATGCTCCGGATAGATCAGTTCGATCTGCCGGCCCCTGTCTTCGCCACATCCCGGTTTGACAGGAGGCAGGGGAGCGTAGTCGATATGATAGTTCCGGTAATAATATTCTTCGGAAGGAGGCAGTACGAACCACGGGCGTGCGATCATCCGGCCGACCGATTCGCACGAGCTGTTCACCCGGAAACGGCCGTCCGCAGAAAGATGGACAAGCCGGTGGTAGGGGCAGACTTCCGTCTTGTCGGCCGAGCGCGGCATGTAGAGCGTGTCTACCCGGTCACAGATAGCGGATGCCTTGTGCCCGCTGAGACGGCAGATGGCCATCGGGAGGAGTTCGTCGTAAGGCATGTCGAACCAGCCGCTTCCCGGAAGGAGCGAGAACAGGTCGAAGAGGACGGGAGCGGCATTGCCCACGCCTGTCAGTCCCGGCCGGCCTTCTCCCGAAGCGTTGCCCACCCATACGCCGACCGTATAGCGCGGGGTTGTCCCGATCGCCCAGGCGTCCCGCCCGCCATAGCTCGTCCCCGTTTTCCAGGCCACCTGCTTCATGGAGCCGAACTGCTGCCAGTCCGCCTCTTCTTCAGGGCGGTTCAGCGCCGACATCGCTTCGAAGGCGAACCAGATGGAGGCGGCGGAGAGGAACGGCTTGTCCGTAAGTCTTTTGTCGGCGACAGAGCGGACCGGATCGGCCGGAGGAGCCGGGTAAGGAGTGAGCGGATGAATATCCGCCGGGTCATACCGCCCGTTGTAAGTCCGGTAATGTGCGAGCGTACGCGCCAGTGAAGCATACATGCCGGTGAGGTCCCATAACGTCCCTTCGGCGCCTCCCAGGATCAGCGAAGCCCCGTAATGTTCTTCGGAAAAGCGCAGCGTGGTCATGCCCGCCTTTTTCAGCAGCGACATGAACCGCCCCGTGTTGTAGGCCGAAAGCATCCGTACCAGCGGGACGTTGAGCGAACGTTCGATCGCCCGGTGTGCCGGGACCGCCCCGTAGAACGTCTTGTTGTAGTTTTGCGGCGAGAAGCCGTTCAGGTTCAGGGGGACGTCTGAAACGAGCGTGCCGGGGAGCAGCTGCCCGTCGTGCAGCATGGCGGCATAAAGAAAGGGCTTCAGGATGCTGCCCGTGCTGCGTGGCGAAGTGATGATGTCTACCTGGTTCCCTTTGCGGGCGTCGGCCTTGAAAGTGACGTTTCCCGCATAGGCCAGCACCTCGCCCGTTTCGGCATCGGCGATGAGGGCGGCCAGGTTATGGATGTGGTTGGAGGCGTAGTCGTGGGCGTAGCGGTTGACGATCTCCTGTGTCTGGCGTTGCAACATCCGACGGAGGTCGTGATACGCGTTCCCGGAGCGTCGGCCGCCAACCGTTCGAGCAGGTGAGGGGCTTCGTCGGGCAGAGGCACGGGCGCTTCGGGAAGCGGTTCGAGGAGCGACAGCCCGTATTCGGTTTCGTCCAGTATCCCTTTTTCCTTCAAGGCGGTCAGGAGCTTGTCGCGTTTGGCTTTCAGCCGTGCCCGGTTACGTCCGGGATGGATCAGGGCGGGCGAGTTGGGCAGGACGGCGAGTGTGGCGCTCTCGGCCCACGAGAGGTCGGCAGCGCTTCGCCCGAAATAACGCCAGGCCGCCGTCTCGATGCCTATCACATTCCCTCCGAACGGGGCGTGCGAGGCATAGAGGCTCAGGATCTCATGTTTGCCGCAGACTGTTTCCAGGAGAAGGGCATAGCCGGTTTCGACCATTTTTTCATACAGGGTACGGTCGCGGTTGCCCCGCGCGATCCGTGCCAGTTGCATGGTGATCGTGCTCCCCCCGCTGACGACCTTGCCCCGGCTGGGGTTGATCCGCATGGCTCGGACGATGGCAACCGGGTCTACTCCCGGATGCCGGAAGAAACGTTTGTCTTCGTAGGTCAGCAGGCAGGTCACGAACTTGCCGGGAAGACTGTCTGCCGGAGGGAAACGCCATTGCCCGTCCGGTGCGATCCGTGCCCCTAACAACTGCCCGTCGGAAGAATAGAGCAGGGTGGAGCAGGCCTCCGGAAAGAGTGTCCGGGGGGCGGTCAGATGCAAGACCGTTCCTATCAGCAGCTTTATGAAAAACAGGTGGAAGACAATCATTCGCCATTTGGTTTTACTCCTCTAAGTTAGTCATTATTTTCGCGATTTCCAACCATATTTCCTTGAATTTTTCTTCGTCCGTGTGCAGGCTGAGGGCATTTGCGAGGCGGAAGAACCAGTGGAGCGTCGTTGCCGGCTTCAGCCCCTTTTAAAGTCTATGTAGATACGTTTGCTGATGTGGGCCGATTGGCAGAGGGTGTCGATGCTGATGCCCTCTTCGATCCTTTTCTTGTCGATGAATTCGGCCACTTGGCTGATTAGGCCGGAATTTTTGAAGTCTTTTGTCATGATATGAGTTATAATTAGTTAAATAGCAGGAAGTTTCCGGTTGTCCGGTTCCCTTATGTGGGAACTTTTGTTTGCCGGATAGTCCGTATTTTTATGCTGCTTATGACAGCGAGTGCAAATGTATAATTAATTTTAATAGTATTATGGAAAAATCTTTCAGCCTGTTTGCCAATTTCAAGCAAACAACCCCATCGGAGATCACGTTGGACCGTGTTTACCGGCTCATCACTACCGACTCCGACTTGCGTGACCGTACCGAGAAATTCCGCTTCTACCTCCGGGTAGGAAACAAGCAAATGTCGGCCTGCGAAAAGACTTCATGCCCCGCCTTCACTCCCGCCGTGCGATGCGAAGGAGGCAGGAAGCGCATGCATATCAAGGCTTATACCGGTTTGAGCCTTTGCGATTTGGATCATATACCGGAAGAACGGATGGCGGAGGCTTTTGCGGCGGTCTGTGCCGACCCCCATGTCCTTTTGGCCTACCATACGATCAGCGGACGGGGGCTGCGCGTCATTTACGCTTTTCTCTTTGAAGACGGCAGTTCCGTCGCGGACGCCGACCCTGCCGATCGGAAGACGCTCCGGGTCTATCAGGAGGGCTACCGACAGGGTAACGAACTTTTCGCCCGCCTCGCCGGGCTGGAATACGACAGCAGTTGCAAGAATCCCGAACGGATCAGCGGTACGGCTTATGATCCGGACGCCTATTACAATCCGGAAGCCCTGCCGCTCCAGGTCAAGCTGCCGCCTGCTCCCTCCGCGAAACCGGGTCGGCCGAAAGGACGGAAGGTGAAACCGGGACGCTATACCGCAACGGCGGGCAAGGCGGCCGAGGTGTCCGGAAAACGGCTGGAGGACGAAGGAATCCGCTATGAGCCGGGCCACCATAACGAATATGTCATGCGCACCGGCTACCTCTTCAACCTCTATGGCGTGCCGGAGGCGGAGGCCGTCGCATGGGCGATCGAGGCGTTTGCCGATTATGGCGCGGAGAACGTCGAGAGCACCTTCCGTTCCTGCTACGCGGGAGAGGAGGAGCATGGCTCCGTGCGCCTGCCCCGGAGCGCTGTCGGCAAAGGCAGACAGGAGGCAGACGAGGCGAACAAGCCGGCCGAGGTGGAGGCGATCGAGGCGTTCCTGCTTTCGCAGGCGGAGTTCCGCCACAATGTCATCACGCACCATTGTGAAATCCGCTGGACGGAGGAGGCCGGCTTCCTGCCGCTGACAGACCGTGACGTGAATACGCTTTGGGGGCGGATGAACAAAACGGTGGGACGCGTCTATCTGACGGATATATACAATGTGATACATTCCGAGTTCGTCCCCCTCTTCAACCCTTTCCAATCCTATTTCGACCATTTGCCATCATGGGACGGCGTGAGCGACCCTATCGGCGACCTGGCCGATACGGTGCATGTCAAAAGCGACCAGGCGGAGTTTAGGGACTATTTCCGGAAATGGTTTGTCGGCATACTGCCCGCGCTGCTCGACGATACGGTCGTGAACCATGAGATCCTGGTCCTTATCGGCGAACAGGGGCTTTACAAAACCACCTGGTTCAACTTCCTGCTGCCACCCGAACTGCGCTGCTATTTCTATACGAAGACGAACAGCGACCGCCTGAATAAGGACGATCTCTTTTCGCTTACCGAATTCGCCCTGATCTGCTTCGAGGAGCTCGACGGCATGCGGCCTGCCGAGTTGAACCAGTTGAAGGCGATGGTCACCATGCCCTACGTCAACGAGCGGGCGGCCTACGGGCGCAACAAGGAACGCCATCCGCATATCGCTTCGTTTTGCGGCACGGGCAATAATGTCCAGTTCCTGACCGACCCGACCGGCAACCGCCGCTGGTTGCCTTTCGAGATGTCGCAGATCCGGGATCCGCATCAGCATGCCATCCCTTACGAGCTGGTCTATAGCCAGGCCTATGCCTTGTGGAAAAGCGGTTTCTGCCACTGGTTCTCGCAGGAGGAGATACGGAAGCTGAACATGCATAACAGCCGCTTTGAAGTCCCCAACCTCGAAGAAGACCTGATCCGTACCCATTTCCGCAAACCGTTCGAGGGCGAGACGGGCATCTTCGTCACGGCGGCCGATATCCTGGAGCAGATCAGTTCATGCCTGCGTTACCCCCTGAGTCCGAATAAAATCGGGCGTATCATGGCGGGGCTGGAGTTCGAATCGATCCGGTATAAAGGGAAAAGGGGCTATGTCACTGTGAAAAAGACCGGGGAGGATATCGACAGGGAACGGAGATCCTGCGCTTTGGGATTGTGATTTTTTGCTTCCGGCCCGTTTTTTTGACACAATTGGCACATTTGACATAGGGTTGTAGAAATATATATACGCGAGATAAATAATTAATTATTTAATATACCTACATAGGTATATATATACCTGAATATATATTATTACCTATATATAGTTTAGCAAACCGATGTCAAATGTGCCAATTGTGTCAAATCCCGCAAGGGCCGTCTTCCGGCATTTCCATGATTGCCGGCCTGCGTTCCTGCAAACGTCGGCCCGCATTCCTGCAAATGCCGGGCGGCAATCATGGGAATGCCGGGCGGTGTGGCAGGGTTATAGCTTCCCGATCTCTTCGGCCGTCAGCCCCGTGCAGCTTGAAATGGCGGCGGCATCCATGCCCATCCGCTTCATGTTGGCGGCGGTCTGGTGCAAAGCTTTCGCTTCACCTTTTGCGAGGCCTTCTGCCTTTCCTTCTGTGAGCCCTTCCCACTTGGCATTCTCGATGGCGTCTTCCAGGATCACGACGTTGGTGAGGTGCTCTTCGTAGGCGTGGCGTTCCCCGCGTGTCATGGAGTCATCCTATGGTTCTCCCAGATATTCGAAAATCAGTGCCACCTGCCGGGAGGTGAAGAGCCGTTGTTTCGTGTAGTAGCCGGTCTGTCGCAACGCTTCCGTGAGCGGGCGGTTCAGGCGTATCCAGGCGGCGAGCCGGTTCAGTGCGGCCTGGGAGGTGATCTCCGGTGCATAGGCCTGTGCCAGTTCGCTCTTGCTGTAGGGACGGATTTTCATGATTTTTCTGTTTGATTGTATGGTTATAAAGATACGGAAAAAATCTGGGATACGGAAGTGTTTCTGCTCATGAATCGGTTATATATTTAACCTTATTCATGGTTGGCTCACACTGTCTCATCCTGTCTCCCGATCGCCTTTTGCGCCTGCCGTATCTTTGTCTCAGAGATTAATAGCAGAGAAGTATTCATTTAAAAAAAGTAAGGTTATGCCATTAAATTACAGTATTGTTTTGTTGGGCAATCCGCGTAAGCCGGACGATCCGAAGAAAGCCTACGCCCGTTCGCAGGTCAGCAAGGAGCTTACGTTGAAAGGGCTTTCGCAACGTGTCGCGGCCCAGACGACCGTGAGCCGTGCGGATGTTTCAGCGGTGTTGATCAGTGTGGTCGAGAATATGATCGAGGCCCTGCGCGACGGGGAGCAGGTCGATTTCGGCGAGTTGGGCAAGTTCCGTTTGCAGGCGACCAGCCGGGGAGCCGATAGCGCGGAGGTGTTTACTGCCACCAATATCACCGGAGTCAATATCCAGTTCGTTCCCGGCGACGATCTGAAAAAGATCTTCAACGGTATGAGTTTCAATCCCGTACCCAGCCGTGCATCCGTACGTGCCGTACTCCGTGCCGAGAAAGCAGGCGAGACGACGGTCGACCTGTCGAAGAAACCGAACGAAGGAGGCGGGAGCGGAGGCGAAGATGACCGGCCGGGAGAACTTTAAGCAATTGATAATTGACAATTAAAAGCAAGAGAAAAGCGTAGGGCGGGACCCTGCCCCATGCTTTTCAAATCATAAATCATAAATCTCATCATGGAACAAAAAAACGAAAAGAAATCTGTCTGGGGAGTGCTCCTCAAAGTGATCATCGCCGTAGCCAGCGCCATTGCCGGTGCGCTCGGCATAAGCGCCTGCTCGTTATGACGGCGGGATGTTTCTATCAGAATTATCGGGAGGTACGCCTCCTGATAATTCATTGCAGCGCGACGCGCTATGACCGCGATTTCCCGGTGGAGGCCTTGCGGGCTTCACACAAGGCGAGAGGATTTGCCGATATCGGCTATCATTTCTATATCACCCGCGACGGCTATCTCCACCGTTGCCGTCCCGTCAACCAGATCGGCGCACATGCAGCCGGGTGGAACGACCGGAGCATCGGCATCTGTTATGAAGGCGGCCTCGATGAGGCGGGAACCCCTTCCGACACCCGTACCTACGCCCAGAAATGTTCGCTGCTCGACCTGCTCCGCCAGCTCCGGCGGGACTATCCGGAGGCGAAGATAGTGGGACATTGCCAACTGAGTCCTTACATCCGCAAGGCCTGCCCTTGCTTCGACGCCAGGGAGGAGTATGCGGGATTGGAAGAGGAAGTGTCAAGAAAATAGACAGTGGTGTCTAATTATTAGACAGTCTGTTCGAACTGTAGGATGTATATTTTATTGATTATTTGCTCGTTATGCTATTTGGCATATTTTTTGTTATTATTGAAGCAAAACAGTTGGATATGAAAACGATTTTGCGAAATTTCTTTAGTGTGCTCCGCCGGTTCAAGACGGCTTCTGTTTTGAATGTGCTGGGGTTGAGCATTGCTTTTGTGGCGTTTATGCTCATTATGATGCAGGTGAATTATGATTATACGTTCGACCGCAGCCACCGGAACGCCGATGCTATCTTCCGGGTGGATATCGTGCACGGAAGCAAAGGGTCGCAAGCCATTATCTGCCGTCCGTTCGCGCGGGCGTTTGCCGGGTCTTCGCCTCTTATAGAGGAAGGATGCCTTTTGAGTGCTTGGACCGATAGCCGTTTTTTCTATATAGAGGATGGCGGACAGCGGACGAGCTACAAGGAAGATGCGTGGAACGTGACTCCCGGAGTCTTGGAAGTGTTCCGTTTCGATATGCTCGAAGGAAGCGAGCGCTCTTTGGATGAGCCCAACAGCGTAGTCCTTCCGGAAAGCATGGCGAGAAAGATCTTCGGTGACGAATCGGCGGTAGGCAAGCAGCTGATCTCTGCCAATCCTATGGAAGATGCGAAAATCGTGAAAGGCGTGTATAAGGATTTTCCCCGTAACTCTGCTTTGAAGAACGTCATGTACACGTCGATGAGTCCGAAGGAAAACTATGATAACTGGGGAAACTGGAATTATTTTTTCTTTGTCCGTCTGGGCGAGGGGATGGATAAGGCTGAGGTGCTGGACAATTTCAAGCGTAATTTTAATGCGAAGGAAGCCTTCGGCAATGAGTTCGAATGGGGGGAGGAGAATAGCTTGGATCTCCGCCTGACCTCTTTGCCGGATGTCCATTTCCTGAATAACGTGGATTTCGATTCGATGCCGAAAGCGAGCCGCCAGACGTTGCTGGTACTTTTCTCCATCGCTTTTGTCATCCTTATTATCGCCGGTATCAATTTTACCAATTTCAGCACGGCGCTGACTCCTATGCGCATCAAGAGCATCAACACGCAGAAGGTGCTGGGCAGTTCCGACCGTACGTTGCGTGGAAGTTTGTTGGTAGAGGCGGTCTGCGTCAGTCTGTTTGCTTATCTGCTTTCGCTTCTTTTCTTATACATAATCCCCAAAACACCGGTAGTCTCGCTGGTGGATGCCGACATCTCGTTCGGGGCGCAGCCGATGATCATTGCCGGCACGGCCGTGATCGCGGCGATCGTGGGAGTGCTGGCCGGCCTTTATCCTTCCTACTATGTCACCTCTTTCCCGC
>OLSG01003241.1_pt1 | contig 11862 bp, 9 predicted proteins | sample 1673041 | NCBI WGS metagenome assembly OLSG01 (sample SAMEA3136749, study PRJEB25190) | human gut metagenome | reverse complement strand
GGTGAGAGTTATAGTTTTAGGGGGCGGTGTTTACCCAACGCTGACTTCAAAGGTTTGTAAACCGTGTAAGCAGCATCGCTGCTAAGCACAGGGTAGTCGTCTGTGTCGATACGCTGCCCCCAAACCTGCGCGGCAGTTGTGCCCGGTGCTGCATCGTTTAGCGCTTGCTGCAGCAGGTACGCCACATAGTCGCTTTTGAACTCAGCTGCGGTTTTGGCAGTACCGCCTTTAGAAGTCTCTGCACTTGTATCAAGGTAATAGCAGTTGGTGGAGTCATCACCACCACCGCACACGCCGCCGACACGATTTTTGCCGGAAACCTTGCCGGTGTTGTGGCAGTTCAGCACACGCCCTACGTGATCACCCCTTTGGTTAGAACCGCAGATACCGCCGACAGCATTGCCTGTACCTTTTACTGTACAGCCGGAGGTACAGTTCTCTACGGTGCCACCATCGTTCCTCCCGCAGATGTCACCGACATTCACTTTCCCGGACACATAGGAATCCGCGATGGTGACATTTTTCACGGTGCCGCCCGCGCCAACGCAGCCGAACAAACCAACGTAGTTCTCATTGACATTAACGTACAGCCCTCTGATGGTGTGACCGTCGCAGTCAAATGTGCCAATAAACGGACGGTTTAGTGTACCAACGGGCTTCCACTTATCGAAGGTGGTGTTGGTGTTCAAATCGCCGTTGCTGTCTAATACGCCTTCGTTGATGGTGATGTCCTTCGTCAGCTTTGCCTTGTTTCAGCCAAGCATAATAATTCTGAGGCAGTGATGGAACTGTACAAGCGATGCCAGCCAACCATCAAAAAGTACAGCTACGTCAACGGAAAATTTGATGAGGACTTGTACCAGAGCCTTGTGATTGCGTTTCTTGGCGTAATTGAAAAATTCAAATAACGGAAAGCGGGGCTTCGGCCCCGCTTTTCCTCTTGTTCGTAGTAAATCTCGATGGTATTTAGTGGAGCGATGTCGTTGTGACCAGCCCCTACTAGCTTTCACGTTGTTCTTTCTGATAGGTGGTTGGCGATACACCATAGTATTTTTTGAAAACGGAAATAAAATGTTTTGTGGATACAAATCCTAGTTTTTCGCCGATTTCGTATATTTTGGTTTCGGGTGAATCCTTCAGGTAAGCGGCTGCACGTTCCATGCGGATCTGCATAAGGTATTTGCTATACGAGATTCCTAGCTGCTTATGGAAAAGATTACTTAAATAGCTGCTGTTTACGTTGCAGTAATCAGCCACTTCGGACAAGGAGATACTTTCACAGAAGTGCTGGTTAATATACTCTTTTGCCATTTTTATGACGGGCATCGTATCCTGCGTAATTGTCTGCTCTTTTCCCAAAAGGCAAAAAACAGACTGATATACAGCGTGAGAGAAGTTGGCATCAGAAACGCCACCAGCACAAGAAGTACAAAAATCCGTCAGCTCTTTCCAAGCGGATGTCAAAAGTGTATCCTCAATAAGAAAACAGTCAGTAATGCTCTGAATCATATAACAGCCCATTTCCCAAAGTGCTGCGGAATTCTTGTGCGGAACCAGACTGCACAACTGGTCAATATCTGTACGCAGAGTTGTTTCTTGGGAAGCAGTAAAATCAGAAAGCACCTTTTTATTTGCCTTTTCAAATTCGATGAGCTGCTGCTGATATTCGTTTAGTAGAGCGTAAGAATATAGTTCGTTCGATGTGAACAGTGGTAGCGAACGCAACCCGGCAATACTTGCGAGGGAATAGGATAAATCCATACTGTCATCCACTATGCGTCCAGCAAATAAATTTGCATCCTGCGCAAAGCGGAACGATGCCGAAAAGTTACTCTGAAATTCATGGAGATTTGCAATAAGGGTCGCTTTAGTCTCTCCTTCTGCCACAATATAAGTGTCACCATTATTCCCGAAGAAAGGTGTCCAGTTGTATTTTTTACACAAAGAAACAGCCGCGAGGTTCTGACGATAATTGCGGGAGTGTGCCTCCGTAGGAAGAACGGCATTGTCGCGGGCAATAGGCAGCAATGCCGCTTGTATGACACAAGCATACGGAAGCATAGGATCGGTGTCCGTGCTGGAAAAGACTTTATAACCCTGATAGATTCCGTCGCTGTCATCCTCCAGTATGGCACGGAACAGCATTGCGCGAGGGTTGGCGCGTTCTTCCTCGGTGGGATTGGCGAGCAGTGTGGGCGTATGTTTTTGCAGGCGCTTGTTGATGTCGTTCAGCAGTTTGATGAGATCATCATCAACCAATGGCTTCAAAAGATAATCCTTTACGCCATACTGGATAGCTTTTCTGGCATAAGCAAAATCGTTGAAACCAGAAATGATGATGACAACGGTGTCAGGATAATTTTCTTGGATGAACTTTGCAAGGCTTAACCCATCCATGCCGGGCATCTTAATGTCTGTGATCACAACATCGTAAGCAGCCTGTTTCAAATATTCGATTGCTTCAATTCCATCCTGCGCTGTGTTAGGAACGTCAAAGCACGTTGAATGTTTGGGGATACTTTTTGAAAGCCACGTTCGCATGAGTGGCTCGTCATCAACAACAAGGATATGGTTCATTGAGTTACCTCATTCTTTGTAAATGGAAGGCTGATAGAGACAGTTGTACCACTGTCAGAGGAAAGAATGTCCAGCGAGGCAGAGTTTCCATATTTTAACCGCAGCCGTTTGGCAATATTGACTAAGCCGATGTTGCCTACATGAGCCGGTTCAGCTTCATCGTGGCTGGGGGTACTGATACGTTGCTGCAAAGACTCCAGCGTCTCCGGCTTAATGCCAGGACCGTTATCAGATACTTGGATAGAGTAACGGTCCTGACTTACACAGGAAACGATGTGGATTACAGTTTGCCCGCGATTTTGTTCGCAGGCGTATTTGATTGCGTTTTCAATCAAGGGCTGTATGGTAAGTGATGGGATTTGTTCGCTATATAGTTCGGCAGAAACAGAAATGTCATATTGCAATCGATCCTGATAGCGTAGTTGTACGAGTTTTAAGTACGCTTGGCAAATGTCAAGCTCCTTTTGCAGCGAAATGTCCTTGGAAACATTCATAACGCCGCCTAAAAATGCAGAAAAGGACTCGATGGCTCTAATTGCAGTATCATATTCTTCACATTTGATGAGGAGGCTGATTGTGTTCAGGGTGTTATACAAGAAATGCGGACGAATTTGGCTGCACAAAGAATTGTACTGCGCTTCTTTTGCTAGATATTGCGCCTGATAGATTTCTTTTGCCAATTGTGCATTTCGATCAATGACATTTTGCAATGCCTCTGTCATTTGGTTGAAGGATTCAGCCAAGTAGCCGATTTCGTCGTTTGTTGTGACATGAGCTTTTACGGTTAAATCGCCGTCCTCAACATGGTGCATGAGGGCAACGATCTCAAACAGCTGCTGTGTGAATTTCTGAATGATGATGTAGAAGCCAATATCAGCAAGCATGATGCAGAATATCGCCAGTGCAATGCTCTTCATAAGATTGGAGCGCAGCGGAGCCATCAATGTGCGGTAAGAGTGCAACGCCACAATGTTAATGCTGTAATTGGAGAGCGACAGCACATTTACCAGATATTTTTGGCCATTCAGTGTAATGGTTCCGGATTGCCCGATTTTATTTCCCTCGGCCATTGCGTCTTCCAAACCGCTGGGAATAGGCGCAGAGCGATACAACACCTGATTCTGCGAGTTTACAATTAAAAGCAGACCTCCTGCATTTAGATTGATTTTATTGCAAATTTTACTGATACCGGAATAATCCGCATCGACTTTTACAACGCCGATGGTTTTGCTGTTATCGTTTTTGCTTCTGAGCTGGCGAACGACCGAAAATACGGTGGTTGGCTTTTCACCGTACACTCTTTCCATGTGCGGCTCAATAAACAAAGGTTTGGTGGTTTCTTTTGCTTCGTTATACCAAGAGCTTTCAGCATAAGTGGCAAGGTCTGGCATGTCGTTCGGGGTGCGCGTATAGCTGTAAAGCGAATCATCGTTTGCTATGTATACACGAAGAATTTCACTTCGCGGAAGAGTCATAACCGAGGAAAGAAATCCTTCTACGACGCGCTTGGAATTTAGTTTATCGCGGGAATTCGTTGGTGAATACTCTAGTTGAGAAAGAACTTCATCATTATAATAAGGGGTGAGCGTAAGGCGATACAACTCGTCCATATAAGTACTGACGTTGGTTCCGGCCTGCTCTATTGTTTGTTGGGTTTGGGTAATCGTCTGTTCTTGTAATTGCTGTGCATTCCAACGGTAGGTAAGGTAAGTAATCGCCAAAATGACGGCGAGGTTTACAATACTGATGGCAATGACCAACCGGGTCTTAAAAGATTTTTTCGATTTGTAAGGGGTCAATTTCGGCACCCTCCTTCCATAATAATTATAAACTCATGAGGACATAATGTGCAATGGGAAAAGCCAAATTCCCAAAAAAGAGAAACCTTTATCTAAAATTTGGGGTATTTATTACAATTACGACTGTGGTACAATAGAGACATAAGGAAGGCGCGCTTCCAAATGATTTTCCGAATTTCAAACCGATCAATTTGAAATTCAAATCACATAAGGAAGGAAGAATACTATGAAACTTCGTAAAATCGCTGCAATGACGATGGCAGTGGCAATGCTCGGCGGCACGTTGGCCGGTTGCGGCGGCGCAGCCAGCAGCACGGCATCCAGCAGTGCAGATTCTACCCCAGCTGAAAGCACCTCTACGGCAGAAAGCACCGAAACCTCCGGTGAAAAAGTAAATATCAAGCTCTTTACCGGCAAAATCGAAACTATCGATGTGATGAACGAAATCATCGATGAGTTCAACGCTTCTCAGGATCATATCGTTGTTGAGCAAGAATATCAGAAAGATGCCAGCAACGTCATCAAGATCAAATTCGCCTCCAACGAAGTACCTGACATCATGACCACCTACGAACAGGGCTTTGTCGATGAAGGCAAGTACATGGACATCTCGGACTTGAACGAGTTCTGGGATCGTATGTCCCCGGATATGAAGGCCGCTTGCACGGATGTAAGCTCTGGCAATGTCTATCGTATCTGCACGAACATGACGATGGCCGGTTTCTTCTACAACAAGGATATTTTGAGCGAAGCTGGTTATACCGAGTTCCCGACCGAATGGGCAGACTTTGAAACCATGCTGGAGACCATCAAGGAGAAAGAACCTGATGTTACTCCGTGGTTCATCTTCGGTAGTGAGGCTTGGCACCTTGGCCACCTGATTGAGTTCCTGCCTCATGGTTACATCAAGTCCACGCTGGGCGCTGTTGACGCTAAGAAGGCTTTCTTGGCCAACGATCAGGACAAGCTCCAGTTTGCAGCAGCAGATGGTCCGATGGCTGTTTTTGGTGAGGATCTGGTCGATCTCCAAAATAAGGGCCTCATCAACGCTGACGTGCTGACTGCCACGAACGACAACTGCGTACAGGACTTCGCAAACGGCAAGGCCGCCATGTTCAGCAATGGTATGTGGGCGCTGTCCAGCGTTCTCGAAGCCAACCCCGATATGGCAGATAAGATCGGTTTCGCACCGTATCCCGCTTATATGCCCAACTCCAAGCCTGTTGTTCTGAGCGCTGAAGATTCCGGCTACTGCATTTCTGCAACGACCGAGCACAAAGAAGAGTGCATCGAGTTCCTGAACTTCCTGTTTAGCCCTGAAAATCAGAAGAAGTACAGCGAAGTTGCCAAGGCTCCCAGCGCATTTACCGATGTTGATGCTGAGTGGGCACCTGAAAACGTCGTGAAGGAAGTCAATGCTGCCCTGAAGAGCGCTGCCAATATCGGCTTCACCAATGAGAAGCCTGCCGGTTTCTCTGGCGACGATGCAGGCCGTATGGTGCAGGAACTGCTGGCTGGTCAGTATACTCCTGCCGAGTTTGCCGAGGCTTATGAGAAAGCCTGGACGGATGGTATGGCATCTTAAAACGACTCTTTTCTCCTTCTAAGTCGTGCGTATCAAATCTCAATAGGTGACATACAAGCAGAGGCGCACCGCATAATCCACGGTGCGCCTCTTACTTGTAAATGCAGGTGTATTACATGAAAAATAGAAAAATCGGTTTACATACATTTATGGCTGTACCCGCTTTTGCTTTGTATTGCCTTTTCTTTATTTATCCGTTGACAAAAGGCATTGGCATGAGCCTGACAAACTGGAATGGCTACGGGCAAGCTGAATTTATAGGTCTGAAAAACTTTGTTGACTTTTTCAAGGATAGCCGTGCTATTTCGGATATAAAGACGACCGTTCTGTTCGCGTTAGGCAGTGCGCCGCTACTTAATATTGTCGGCTTGCTGTATGCTCTTCTGATGAACAGTAAGTTCAAAGGAAAATCCGTTGCAAGAGCCTGCATTTATATGCCCGCTATCATCAGCCCCCTGATTATGGGTTATATTTGGTATCTGCTTCTCCAGCCGGGGCGCGGCGTTATTTTCAATTTGCTGAATCAGATGGGGCATCCCGAATGGTTCCCCAACTGGATGAGCAGCTATACTTCAGAAATCGTTGTGCTTGTTCTCGTGAATGTTTGGCAGTATGCTGGCATGACGATGATTATCTATTTGGCAGGCTTGCAGAACATCTCGCAAGATTTGTATGATGCAGCTATGATCGATGGCGCCACTGGCTGGCAGAGCTTCCGATTTATTACACTGCCGCTGCTGGTTCCTTCCATTCGTATCAATGTGGTTACTAACATCATCGGTTCGCTCTCTGTGTTCGACATTGTAATGTCGCTGACGAGTGGCGGTCCCGGTTATCAGACGGAAACATTAAGTATTTACATTATGCGTATGTGTTACGGCAGCAAAACAGGCTATTCTACGGCAGTTGCCATGATTATGTTCTTGATTGTTCTGATTCCTGTTTTAATTTCGTTGCGCCTGACACGCACGAAAGATTGATAACTGGTGGTGGCTAAAATGAAATCGAAAGCAACTTTCCCGCGCTATTTGGCGATTATTCTGATTTGTCTGCTCTGCCTTTGCCCATTCGTAGTGCTGCTGATTTTGTCTCTGAACGAACCCGGCAGCAACATGTACGATGGCAATGTTCTGATCCCGGATTTCTATTTCGGAAACTATGCAGAGGGATGGGCTAAATCCAATATTGGCCGAGCTATGATCAACTCTGGTATCATTACCTTGACCGCATTGCTGCTGATTGTTTTCCTTGGAGCAATGGCCGGTTATGCTGTTGCCAGATACCCGAACAAATTCAACCGTATGGTGTTCAACATTATGCTTTGTTGCATGATGATTCCCGGCATTATCAATACGGTGCCGCTTTATACTTTGATGATTAAAATCAAAGCGGTAAATACCTTATGGGGCATGGCTTGTGTTTGTACGACACTCGCATTGCCGCAGGCGGTCTTTGTGTTCTCCGGTTTTATCCGTGCTTTGCCGAGAGAGCTTGAAGAAGCAGCCGTTATTGATGGCTGTACGCCTTTTATGGCATTTTGGCGTATTGTTTTTCCGCTGCTGATGCCCTCCATTTCTGCGGTTGTCATCTTGAATGGCTTTGGCATCTGGAATAACTACTCGCAGGCGGTCTTTTTCCTGCAAAGCAGTGCAAAGCATAATGTGCCGCAGGCACTGTCCGTCTATTTCCAGCAGTTCGCAGGAGCCAAATGGAATCTGATGGCAGCTACGGCGGTCATTGCCATTGTGCCGGTCGTTGTGATTTTCCTTATTTTCCAGAAGAGCCTGATGAAGGGTCTTACGGAAGGTGCGATTAAGGGGTAAGGAGCTATAGAATGGACATTTATCCGTCAAAAGCACAGTTTAGTACAAATGAAACTGTAACCCTTTGCCTTATCTGTGATGATGTACTGCCCATCTCTGTCCATATCCGGGTACTGCTCCTCTCCAAAACGGTATGGGAGCAAAACATTGTATTGACCGAGAACAAAACAACGGTATCCATAGGCGCTTTCTCTGCTACTTTTGCAGGATATGGCGTAAATGTTTATCAGCAGAATGATTTGGAAAAACCAATTTTGCAGACCGCCTTTGATGTTGCAGAATCTCCTAGAAAACTTTTACGGTATGGATTCTTAAGCGACTTCACAGAAAAAGACCGAGACAATGGTGCATTGGAATGGCTGTTAAAATGCCACATCAATCTGGTACAATTCTATGACTGGTCTTACCGCCACGATTCTCTTGTGGCTCCGCAAGAAGATTACCATGATATGATGGGCAAGGAAATCTCCGGCAGTACAGTTAAAGCAAAAATCGCAAAGGCAAAAGCGCTGGGGATGCACCCAACCGCATACGGTGCTGTGTACGCCGCCAGCAAACCATTTTTTGAAAAGCATCCGACATGGGCGTTTTACAATTCCTGTCAGGAACCGTTTGTATTTATTGATGTGTTCTATATCATGAATATTGCGGAGGGCTCGCCTTGGAGGAAACATCTTTTTGAAGAATACCAAAGTGCAATTAGCATGATGGGATTTTCCGGCATCCACATGGACACCTATGGATTTCCCAAAACGGCATATTCTCATTTGGATGCAATCCCGAAGAAAATCAAATTGGAGGACGAACTTCCCACTCTCATTGATGAAACGCGCAAAAATGTACATGGTGAGGAAGAACCTTATTTGATTTTTAACAATGTCGGAGCATGGCCTGTCCAGAGAACCGCAGATAGAAAGCAAGATGCTGTCTATATTGAGGTGTGGCCTCCTTACGACCGGTATGCAAGCATCGCGCAGCTTATCCGGGATGCAAGAACTTATGCCAAAGATGATAAGAGCACTATTTTGGCAGCCTATCTGAAACCATTCCGGGAAGGCAAACGTGAAAAAGCCCTCCCAGCAGCCAAGTTGCTGATGGGAAGCATTGTCTCAAATGGTGCCACACATCTTTTGACCGGCGAAAACCAAACGGCTCTGACACAGGGGTATTACAGCGATTATACAAAGTTCAGCGATTCCGAAGCCGAAGCCATCAGACGATACTACGACTATATGATTCGGTATGAAAATTTGTTCTTTGATCCAGAATTGCAGGACGTGACGATGACCCATACCGGGTGGGATAACTATGAGTATCAATGCACCAGCCATAAGGTGAGTTCCTACGGTGAAGCAGGGAAAATCTGGATGATTCTCCGTGAAAAAGATTATCGCAAGTGCATCTATTTACTCAACCTGTGCGGCCAAAGCGAGGATTACTGGAACGAGGGTAAAGAAGAACCAAACATCCAAAAGGATATAAAGTTTACCGTGCAGGTTGATACCCCGGTTGAAAAGATTTGCTTCAGCACTCCCGACGGGGAAAACATGGACGCAATAGAGCTTTCGTTTACAGAAAGAGCAACAAAAACCGGAAAATTTATTGACTTTACCGTACCAAGCCTGAACTATTGGACAACCATTTGGATCGACACAAGAAAGGAAACAATATGAAAAAGCATCATTTTATAAAGATGTCTTCCATTGCACTTTCTCTTTGCGTTACACTGGGTATGGTGGTTTACAGCGGCAATGCAGATGACGGATACATCAATTTTGACTGCGTTCATATTTCCAAATCCGCTTAAAGGAGTGTGATCAACTATGGCAACCGCAAAAAGTCCGTGGTGGAAAAGTGCGGTAATCTATCAAATCTATCCACGCAGTTTCCAAGACAGCAACGGCGATGGAATCGGCGATTTGCAGGGCATTACCAGTCGCTTAGACTATTTAGCCGATTTGGGAATCGACGCCATTTGGCTCAGCCCGGTCTACCGTTCACCGCAAGATGATAATGGCTATGATATTTCAGATTACTGTGATATTGACCCTATGTTCGGAACGCTGGCCGATATGGATACTCTGATTGGTGAAGCCAAAAAGAGAAATATCCGCATCATTATGGATTTGGTATTAAACCATTCCTCGGATGAGCACCCTTGGTTTCTGGAAGCAAAGAAAAGCAGGGATAATTCTTTTCATGATTACTATGTCTGGCGGGATGGGAACGAAGAAGTGCCGCCAAACGACATGAAAGCCTGCTTCGGCGGTTCTGCATGGACTTGGGTGCCGGATGTGCAGCAATACTATTTTCACCAGTTTTCCGTAAAGCAGCCTGATTTGAATTGGGATAACCCGAAAGTTCGAGAATAAATCTATAAAATTATCAATTTTTGGATTGAACGTGGTGTCGGTGGCTTCCGTTTGGATGTGATTGATCAGATTGCCAAAGAACCTGATTTGAAGATCACGAATAACGGGCCTATGCTACACGCTTATATCCGGGAGATGAACCGCCATACTTTCGGGGGAACCGATCTTGTGACGGTGGGCGAAGCGTGGGGAGCCAATGTGGATAACGCGAAAATCTACAGCGACCCCAGCGGCCGGGAATTTTCTATGGTTTTCCAATTTGAGCACATTGGTTTGGATCAGATCCCCGGAAAAGAAAAATGGGATTTGAAACCGCTTGACTGGATGGAGCTAAAGAAGGTCCTTAGTAAATGGCAAACTGGGCTGCATGGTTGCGGCTGGAACAGCCTGTTTTGGAACAACCACGACCTTCCGCGAATCGTATCCCGCTGGGGTGACGATGGAAAATACCGCGTAGAATCTGCAAAGATGTTCGCTACCTTGCTGCACGGTATGCAGGGAACGCCCTACATCTATCAGGGCGAAGAACTTGGCATGACCAATGCGCCGTATGATATATCGGATTATCGTGATATTGAAACGCTGCACATTTACCGTGATAGACTGGCGGAAGGCTATGCAGAGGAAGATGTCATGCGTTCTATTCACGCCAAGGGGCGTGACAACGCCAGAACTCCCATGCAGTGGGATGGCAGTAAAAATGCTGGTTTCACTGTAGGAGAGCCATGGCTAAAAGTAAATCCGAACTATCTGCAAATCAATGCCGCAGGAGAGTGTAATACCGCAGATTCCGTATTTGCCTATTACAAAGCCCTCATTGCCCTTCGTAAAAAGTATCCTATTTTTGCCGAGGGTGATTATCAACTTCTTATGGCGGATGACCCGGATGTATTTGCTTATAAGAGAACATGGAAAGATCAGACACTTTATGTTATCTGCAATTTCCGTGCAAAGAAATTGAACGAGGTGATTCCTGAAGAATATAGAAAAGGAGCATTGCTGATCAGCAATTATGCAGATCAAGGTTCCAGCTTGAAACCATACGAGGCTCGAGTTTATTTAGAGCAACGTAATTAAAACGCATCGGATTTCCAATAAGCAATAGACCACGTCATGGGCCTCACCAGCGTAAAAAAATTCGATGTAAGTACAATTACATTAGTTTTTCGACCCGACAGCTTATTCGGCTGTCGGGCCTTTCTTTGTGTTTGCCTTCAACAAATCACTCGTTAAAACGTAACATTTATAATGCCCGCGCTCCTCCGATTTTGAGTGTCGTTTAAGTGAAACTCAAAATTTTGGAGGCAACAATGGCAAATAAAAAAAATGCCAATAAGTATTGGACTTATGGTGAGGATGCCTTGCTTGCAGCAAGGTTCAGCAAATATTTGAGTACGGCGCTACGCAACCGTCGTGCTGACTATTTGAGCCAACTGAAGAAGAACAAAGAGTGGGAGATTCCTTACGAGGACCTGTCCGATGCCGAGAAAGAATCTGCCCAAGAAAGCAGCACGGCAGAAGATGAAATTGAAGCCCTGTTGTTTTGGGAAGCGCTCAAGACGCACTTGCATCTGCTCACGTCCAAAGAATGTGAGGTTATGATTTGCCTGTATGTCAAGCGGCTGTCCGTCAAGGAAACCGCCACACAGATGGACGTAAAGCCGTCCACGGTCACTTACTATAAAAATCGCGCCATTGATAAAATC
>OLSG01003234.1_pt1 | contig 11898 bp, 9 predicted proteins | sample 1673041 | NCBI WGS metagenome assembly OLSG01 (sample SAMEA3136749, study PRJEB25190) | human gut metagenome | reverse complement strand
TCCGGGTCGATTTTCAGATTGATCATACGCACACTCCTTTATCTCTCCTGCTGCGCCGGTTCTTCCTCCCGGAAAAAGGACGCAACATTCTGCTTTGCGGTTTTCAGTTTGAGCAGTTCTTCCTTGGCTTCCTTGTACTGCTCGTAGAACTTTGCCTTTTCGGATGCCAGCTGCGCATACTCGGCTTCCAGCTTTTTCGGGCTGGGCAGCTTTGTGATGTTGTTTGCCTTGAGATAGGCTGCTGCCGTCCGGTACGCTGTCAGTTCTGCACGGTGCTGTTCTTCAAAGGCTGCGGGGGATTTGACAGTTTTCAGTTTCTGCGCAAGCGGTCGGTACTGCTTGTAGGCAGCAGCGTGGCTGCGCAGCTTCTTGTTTTCTGCCATGCGGGTTTCGAGGTCTTTCACTACGGCCAGCGATTCATGGAACTTGGTGTCAAGCTCTGCGATTCTCTGGTCGAGTGCATCCTCGTTGAGCAGACCTTTTTCCTGCAAGAGGATCAAGGTCTGTGCCATGGCTTTGAGGTTGTGCTTTTTCGCCCAACGCTCGTAGCCGATGCCCTTGCCCTGCTTCAGCTTTGCCTGAATGTCCACCAGTTTCTGAATCTTATCGGGCTTGTCTGCTGCGATGGGCTGGACGGTCGGAGCAAGCCGGATGTTCTGAGCGAGTGCGGCAAGCACCTGCTCTTTCTCAAACTTCTTGCTCAGCTTCCGGGCGGTGATGAATTTTACCCGATTGGACGGGCAGTAGCTCAATCGCCCTCGGCTCTCTTTCACGGCAATGCCATGTTCCTGCAAGAGCAATGCAGAAAATTCATCGAAGGTGGTGGCTTTCTTCAGCACGGAGTCGATTTGCCTGCGCAGAGTTTCCAGTTCCGTCTGGTAAACAGTCTGCTTGGGAGCCTTCCCTTCTGCAAGCAATCTGGCGTTGGCATGGTCGAGACATTGCTGCCAGCGCCGCCGTGCCCAGTATTCCCGTTCAGAAATACGGTCGCCTTGTGCTTCCAGTAGATTGATCTGATGCAGGTCAGCGTGTTCGCACATTTCCATGACTGCGACACGCAGGTGCCGCATGGTCTGGGCTGTGCTGGAGTGCTTCATGCCCTCACGCCAGTCACGAGGCTTCTGCATATAGGGCTTGCGTTCCACTTCTCGTGTGCGGATGCTGCCGATCACGATGTGGACGTGGATATTTCCCGAATGGTTATGCCCATCCGGGTGGGTGCAGACGATGGCAGGATGACCGGGAAAGTTTTCTTTACAGAAGTTCAGGCCGAGAGCCTGTGCTTTTTCCATGGTCAAGCCGTTGTCGGCTGCATCTCTGGGGTCAAAGCTGATGATATACTGGTGGCTCTTAATATCATCGGGGTGGTTGTTCTTGTTGTACTTTCGGTTTGCCAGCAGGCAGGCCGTTGCAAACGAGAAATCGCCGCATTCAAGCGTATCCAGAATGTACGAATCCCGCAGCATGGGCCTGCCTTGTTCATCAAGAAGCTGCTTCCCGGTGAACGCATCGTGCTGGTAAATCAGGTACGCTTCGATGGCGGAGTAGTCCGAATTCTTAGAGGCGATATGCTTGAGCGTTGCCATACAGTTCACCAAGAATTTTCTCGGCGTTGAGCCGGAAGGCAGTCAGGTCTGTAAGTTCGTCAAGGAGTTTCGCCCGGATCTGCTCGGTGTCTGCACCACCGGAGTTGAAGTGTCGTGCGAGTTGGTTCAGGTTTCCGCCCACCTTGCCGCACTGGGCAAGCAGAGTGGAAACGGCGTTCAGGGTTTCTTCTCCGCCGCCGGCAACGACAACCGTGCGCTCGATCTTCGCACTGTGCAGCGCACGGCGGATGAGGGTGGACAGGGAGAGATGAAGGAGTTTTGCTGTGCATTGGAGTTCCATCTTTTCAGTTTCCGTCACACGGAACTTGATGATGTGCGTTTTGTTGTTCGGCGTGTCGTGGCGGTGGGTCGTGCTGGGATTCGCTTTGACATTCGTTTTGTTCATTGAACCTCCTGTCGTTTCGCTAGCTCCTCGGTGGAACTATGTAAGCACGACACGCCGTTCTTTCGCACCAACGGTGCGAAATATGAGCAGGGTTTGGGGCAGGCACGCCCCAACAAGATCACATCAAAACTCGCAAGAGTTGCAGATGTGAAGTCCCGGTGGAACACAAGATTTTCAAGAATTGAAAATTTGTGGCCACGGGACGGTTCTTGCCCTCTACCGCTGCGCTCAAAACGCATTTTCAACAAATGTTTCCGAATTGTTAAGGCGCAAAAATAAGTAGAGATTTCCACTGCTCGTGTATGTTGATCGCCGTTTGACCCGAACGAAGTTCCTGCCCCTGTTTTGCAGCGGCGTTTTCCGGCTCGCCCACAGAAAGTGTGAGGTCATGGCACGATATCACGTTCAGACGGCTTATGAAGGATTCAAGGTTCGGTATGAAGAAAGCCGGGCGCAGTGTGGACACTACAACCTGCTTCTTTCAAACACAAGAATAACACTTTGAGGTTGTGTAGTCAACAACCGAAAATGAATTTTGGAAATTTGTACAACCACATAAGATTTTATTTGTGAAAAAGAAAAATACCGCCCACGCAGTACAGGCGAAGGATTTTGTCGGGTGAAACAGACGGCAAAATGATCGGGTGTGTTGCGGGGCGGCATGTTCTTTCTGGATAATCACTCGCTGAAAGTGGTGGTTATCACGGTGAGAACCACCACTTTTGTCAGCAGGATTTGGAATAAAGGGTATCATGGAAGTGCAGGTGCGTCAATATGGTTTTGCAAAATTTATCGTGGTAAAGTGGCAGAAGTAAGACTTTCTACGAATTCAGAAAATCAAATGAGCTTCTCCCACAGCGCATCTCCTGTGGTGAGGGATTCTTCCTCCACGCCTTCACTCAGACGCCTTGCCACATACCATTCTGCGCCGCTTTTGCTTTGCACTCCGGCAAGGGCGGTGTCGTCCAGCAGCACGGCAAAATCGGAAACGCTCAGGCTGTCGCCCTCCTGCGGGTCAGTACCGTCCAGCAGACGGAAACAGCCGTACCGCTGCTCCATTGCCGCCGGGTCGTCCACGATGAAGATCATGCTCTCGCAGAGATAAAAATCAGAATTGAGCTTGTCCTCACTGGATTCCATCAGCTTGCGCAGGGAGGAATCCTGTCCATCGTAATCCAGCGCAAGCCAGATGCTCTTCACGTTGACTTTTACTTTCCCGTCCCCGTTCACATCATCGGCCGCAGCTTCCAATTTGGTTTCCACCTCGGACAGGAACGCCGCGTCCGGGTCAATACGCCCCACGACCGCTACCGTATAGTCCGGCTTCACCTCGGTGACACGGCTCCACACAAAATACCCGACCGCCAGCACCGCCGCGGCAATGAGCACCACATAATACCAGTGATAATGCCACCAGTTGGCGCGGGCTTCGGCAGGCGTCAGCTCCCGGGTTTTTTCCGGCACAAGATCCTCGGGGGAAATGTTGCGTTCGTAGCGGTAGGATGCCATGGCAGTGTCCTCTTTTCGTTTCAGTCTTGATAGCTATATCATAGCATAAACTCCCGGACTGTGTATACGATCCGGGAGTTTTGTTTACACGCGGGTGCGCAGGCACTTGAGATCCGTGCCGCTCACCGTATATTCCCCGGTGCCTGCCGGGATAAAGAAGCTCTCGCCCTTTTGGATGGGCAGGCTCTCGCCGGTGGCGGTCTCGGTCAGGGTCCCCTCTCCTTCCAGGATCAGCAGAGAAGTAAAGGAAACATCATCGCAGATATCCTTGAAGCTGCCCTCCACGGCATCCACCGTAAAGTAATCGCACTGTGCCAGATGGCCGTGGAAGTCGTGAGCAACAGGCGGCTTGCGTTCGGTCACATCCAGAGCCTGCGGGATGTGGAGCTGGCGGGGCTTGCCGTCTGCACCCTTGCGGCCATAATCGTAAATGCGGTAGGTGACGTTGGAATTCTGCTGAATCTCAGCCACCACGATGCCCTTGCGGATGGCGTGGAGCGTGCCGGAGGGGATGAATAAGCAGTCGCCTTTTTTCACCGGGACGGCGTTCAGCACCTCGGTCAGGGTGTTGTCCTTGATGCGGTGCTCAAACTCCTCTTTGCTGATCTCATGGGTGAAGCCATAGTAGAGGGTCGCACCCGGTTCTGCCTCCAGCACATACCACATTTCGGTCTTGCCGTACTGGTGTTCGTGCTCCAGGGCGTAGGCGTTAGAGGGGTGCACCTGAATGGACAGGTCCTTCTTGGCGTCGATGAGCTTTGCCAGAATGGGGAACTCCTCGAACTTTACGCAGTCGGTGCCAAGGCAGCCGGGGTGCGCGTCAATGTACTGCTGCAAAGTCGTGCCGTCCGGCAGGTAGCTGGGGCCGTCCGGGTGGCAGGAGAGCATCCACGCCTCACTCAAGGGGTGCATCTCGCTCTGGATGCCGTACTCGGTACGCAGTTTTTCGCCGCCCCAGAGGTAGTCCTTGCAGCTTGGTTTCAGTTGAATCGTTTTCATCTTGCATGCCTCCAATATGCCTAAAATTGCACATAAAATGACACTTTTTCCGAAAAAAGGGTGCAAAAAAGCTGCCCCGTCCATTTTTATGGCAGGAACGAGGCAGCCGTTTGTAGAAATATTTGAGAATTTATGCCTTCAGCAGCTCGGCAGCGGCGTCACCCAGCTTCGCATTGATGGCATCTGCTTCGGCTTCCGTAGGAGCAACGGCGGACAGATACACCTTGATCTTCGGCTCAGTGCCGGAAGGACGAACCATCAGCTTTGCCTTTCCACCCAGACGGAACTCCAAGACATTTGCCTTCGGCAGGCCGGTGCCCTCGGCGTTGTAGTCCAGCACGCTTTCCACGGCGATTCCGGCAATGCTCTGCGGCGGGGTCTCGCGCAGCTGTTTCATGATGGCGTCCATGGTGTGCATTCCGCTTTCGCCCTCAAAGGCGAAGCTGTGCAGGGCATTGCGGTAGCAGCCAAACTCGGCGTACAGCTGGTTGATGGCATCCAGCAGGGTCATGCCCTGCTTTGCGTACCATGCGGCGGCTTCGCACACCAGCAGCGTGGCGTTGACGGCATCTTTGTCCCGGACGTGTGCGCCGGACAGGTAGCCGTAGCTCTCCTCAAAGCCGAAGATGTAGCGGTCGGCTTCTCCGGCGGCTTCCAGCAGGCCGATCTGCTCACCGATGAACTTGAAGCCGGTCAGGGTACGGCGCAGCTCCACGCCGTACTTCTCGGCCACCGGAGTTGCCATATCGGTGGACACGATGGTGGTCACAGCCACGGGGTGCTCCGGCAGGGTGCCCAGCGCCTTGCGGGTGCGGCAGATGTAGTCCAGCAGGATGATGCCCATCTCGTTGCCGGTAATGAGCCGGTAGCCGCCCTTTCCGTCCGGCACTGCCGTGCCGCAGCGGTCGCAGTCCGGGTCGGTGCCCAGCAAAAGGTCCGGGTGGACTTGATCGCACAGCTCCAGACCCTTCTGCATGGCCTCCCGAATTTCCGGGTTCGGGTAGGGGCAGGTGGGGAAGTTGCCGTCCGGCTTTTCCTGCTCCGGCACCACCGTCACATGGGTGACGCCCAGCTTTGCCAGCAGCTTTTTCACGCATTCCAGACCGGAGCCGTTCAGCGGAGTGTACACCAGCTTCAGGTCGGCGGTGCCTGCCCCATCGCCCACACGCTGGGCATAGACGGCATCCACAAAGTCGTCCAGACATTTCTCGCTGCTGTACTCGATCTTGCCCTCGGCAAGGGCGACATCAAAGTCCGCAGGCTGTACGGCAAAGCAGTCCACCGCTTCAATGGCGGCAAGAATTTTTGCTGCCACCTCAAGGGTGATCTGGCAGCCGTCTGCACCGTAGACCTTGTAGCCGTTGTACTTGGCAGGGTTGTGGCTGGCGGTGACGCAGACGCCCGCGCCGCAGCCGTAGTACCGCACCGCCCAGCTCAGCGCCGGAGTAGGTTCCAGACGGGGATAAATATAGGCCTTGATGCCGTTTGCCGCAAGGACAGCTGCGGTTTCGCGGGCAAACACATCGCTCTTGATACGGCTGTCGTAGCCGATGGCAACTTTCTTCGGCAAGTCGGAGGCATTCAGGTAGTTGGCAAGGCCTTGCGTAGCTTTGCGGATGTTGTAGACATTCATCCGGTTGGTGCCAGCACCGATGACGCCCCGCAGACCGCCGGTGCCGAATTCCAGCTCCCGGTAGAACCGGTCGGTGATGGCATCCTCGTCGCCTGCGATTGCTTTCAGCTCTTCGGCAAGGTCGGCGGGCATTTCCGGCTGTGCCAGCCATTTTTCATAAGCCGATTTAATTTCTTCTGTCATGAAGGTTTTCTCCTCTCGTCAGCATCCTCGCCCATCTCCTGCTCCCTGCTATGCCAGAGAGGGCGAAGCAGTTAAACTTTCTTCAGATACCAGATTTTTGCGGGCGTCTGGCCCCAGCCGCCGGGCAGTTCCAGACCGGTGGTCAGCAGCTGGACGCCGCTGTAGGTGTTTGCGTCTTCGTCGGTGTACTGTGCTGCCGGGTCCAGCCCTTCCAGCATAAGGCGGGGGCGGCTGTTGGCGCTTGCCACGCCGTGGCTGCCGGTCAGGGCATCGCCCACGGCGAAGACGGCGGCTTCGCTGCCGTCCTTTGCGGTTATCATCCACGCAGCACCCAGGCCGTTGGGTTCCGGGTCCACCAGACGGTGCAGGTCGCCGCCGCGCAGCAATGCACCGTGCTGGCGATACCACGCCACATAGGGGCGGAGCTCGGCCAGTTCTTCCTCGCTGTATTTCGTCAGATCCAGCTCAAAGCCGAAGGTGCCAGTAAGTGCTGCCGCCATCCGTGCTTCCACCGTGGAGATGTGGCCGGTGCAGTGGTTGGGCACGGTGGAAAAGTGCGCCCCCATCACGCAGCCGGGGTAGAACAGGCTGGTGCCGTACTGGACGACCAGACGGGAACGGGCATCGGTGTTGTCGCTGCACCAGATCTGCGGGCTGTAATAGAGCATTCCGCAGTCGAAGCGGGCACCGCCGCCTGCACAGTTTTCCAGCAGCAGGCCGGGGTACTTTTCGGTCAGGCGGCGCTGCAATTCGTACACACCCATCACATAGCGGTGGTACACTTCACCCTGCTGTTTTGCAGGCAGTTTGGCGTTGTAGACGTGTGCCAGCGAGCGGTTCATATCCCACTTGAGGTATTTCAGCGGGCAGCTCCTTAAAATTTCATCCAGTTGCTGCCAGATACCGTCCACCACTTCGGGGCGGCTGAAATCCAGCGTGTACTGCTGCCGGATCTCCAAAGGCTCCCGGCCGGGAATGCCGAACGCCCAGTCTGGGTGGGCACGGTAGAGGTCACTGTCCGGGCTGATGGCCTCCGGTTCCACCCAAAGCCCCATGTCCAGCCCCAGCAGATTGATCTTTTTGCACAGGCCGGGCAGACCCTGTGGCAGTTTGCGGGTGTCCGCTGCCCAGTCGCCCAAACTGGAAGAAGTATCGTTGCGTCCCTTGAACCAGCCATCGTCCAGCACAAACAGGTCGATGTCTGCCTTTTTGGAAGCCTGCGCCAGTGCCAGCAGCTTCTCCTCGTCAAAATCGAAGTAGCAGGCCTCCCAGCTGTTGATGAGCACCGGGCGGGGTGCGGCCATATCCTGCCAGTGGGGCGGCAGCAGCCGGGTGCGGATGGCGGTGTGGAACCGACGGCTCATCTCACCCAGACCTTTATCGGAGTAGACCATGGCAGCTTCCGGGGCGGTGAAGCTCTCACCGGGGGCGAGCGTCCAGTGGAAGTGGTAGGGGTGGATGCCCATCACCAGACGCTCACCGGCGTCGCAACGCTCGGCCTCAATGAGGTAGTTGCCGCTGTACACAAAGGCAAATCCCCATGCATCGCCGGTCGTTTCGTTGGTATCGGCATGGCAGAGGGCGACTGCCGGGTTGTGGGCGTGGCCGGGGACGCCCCGCATACTGCCAATGCTCTGGATGCCGCAGCGCAGCGCCGCACGTTCTAGGGTGCGCTCCGCCGCCCATGTGCCGTTGAGGGTGATAAGTTCCAGCGCATCCGGCGCAAAGTCTACGGAAAGGGAAGCGGCCTTGTGCAATGTCAGGGACTGGGTGCCCGCATTGGTGTACACGGCGGTGCGGGTAATGAGATCCTCCGCCTCGTACACGCTGTACCGCAGCTCCACTACCAGCCCGCCTGCGTCCTTCAGAAAGACCGATAATGTTTCTACACCCTCCCCGGTGCGGAACATGGGCAGGCCGGGCAGCTGCGGCTTGCCGGGGGTGACCACAGCGTGGTCAAACACAAAGGCGGCTGCTTCGGTGCCGTCAGCGTATTCCGGGATGACGGCGGGAGTGCGGTTATCAGCGGTGCCGCAGCCGGAAAGCTCCTGCGGCAAAAGATCCGGCCAGCAGCCGGGGTCGCTGTGGGGCATCCGGGCATCCGCAAGGCTGGGCACATCCTCCGGCAGACGGGTGCCGTAATAAGTGTGCAGCACCATGCCATTGGGGGCAACTGCCAGCTGGTAGCTGGTGTGGGTGGTATGCAGGGTAAAGACAGTTTCGGTGCAGACGATCATTGCACGCTGTCCTCCGTGTCAGGTTCTTCTTCCGGTTCCTCTTCCTTGCGCCCGGCTTTTTCCAGCTGAGCAAAGGCGGGGCGCATCAGGCTTGCCATGCCAAGGGCAGAACCTGCGCCGCCGATGAGCAGCCACAGGGGCAGCAGATAGACGAACCACGCAGGGGCGGCTTTTGCCAGCAGAGGAAACCACGCCAGAAAAGCCAGATTCCCCACAGTGGGCAGCAGGTTTGCAAGGGTCATGCGGCCGCTGTCCGCCAGCACCGGCAGAACGCCGGGATAGGTGAAACGTGCCAGCAGGGCAAAGCCCCAGCTGCCGCAGCAGCCCGCCAGCACCAGCAGCAGAAAGGACGCTGCCGCCAGAATGCCGGTGCTGGGGGTGTCCTGTGCGGTGGCGGTGCGCAGCCCGGTGAGGGCGGCAAAGCCTGCCAGCAAAAGCACCAGCCACAGGGCAGTAGATTGCTTAAAATCCCGCTTGAACGCCTTGAAAAAGTCGGTGTGGACGGTGTAGTCCTCCTTTGCCGCCATCTTGTTCACCACCGTGAACAGCCCCAGGGTGGAGGCTCCGGCGGTGACGATGGGCAAACAGCACACCAGCCACAGAAGGTTGGCAAAAAGCAGATCGCCGATCTTCCCCATAGTGCGGTAGAAGGGGCTGTCGATGTTGGTCTTTTTCATGGCGTTTCCTTTCGGGTGGAGGGCTCAGAGGGGCGGTTTACTCGCCGATGCTCTTGAGGTACTCCAGATTTTTGTCGATGAGGGCGCACCGCTGCTTTACGCAGTCCACACTGCGCAGCGGGTCGGCGGGGGTGTTGAAGGCGAAGTCCAGCAGTTTGTCAATGGTGGTAGAAGCTACATGGAGACGGGTATCGCTGGCTGCATAATAAATATACACGCTGCCGTCATCGTCTGCAATCGCGCCGTTGGTAAAGACCACGTTGGAGACATCGCCCACACGCTCCCAATCCCGGGGAGCGATCAGGAAGCCGGAGGGCTCTGCAATCACCTTGCTGGGGTCGTCCAGTGCGGTGACGAATACATAAATAACGTACCGCAGCCCGGCGGCGGTATTCCGCACGCCGTGGGCAATGTGCAGCCAGCCCTTTTCGGTCTTGATGGGGGTGGCACCCTCGCCGTTCTTTGCCTCGGTGATGGTGTGGTAGCGGCGGGGGCTGGTGATGATCTCCTCGTCAATGACGGCGTGAGTGATGTCCTCGCACAGACCAAAGCCTACGCCGCCGCCGGAACCGGTGTCGATGAAGTCATCCATGGGGCGGGTGTAGAAGGCGTACTTGCCGTTGACAAACTCCGGCAGCAGATCCACATTGCGCTGCTGGGGGCTGCGCTTGGTGACAAGGTTCGGCAGACGCTCCCAAGTCTTGAGGTCTTTGGTGCGGACGATGCCCGCAGCAGCCACGGCAGCGGACAGGTCATTCACGCTGTTGTCCTTGCTCTCGGAGCAGAACACGCCGTAGATCCAGCCGTCCTCGTGCTGGGTCAGGCGCATATCGTAGACGTTGGTCTCCTCCGGGCAGGTGTCCGGCAGCAGGATGGGCTTTTCCCAGAAGTGGAAGCCCTCCACCGGGCTGTCACTTTCTGCCACGCCGAAGAAGCTCTTGCGGTCGTTGCCCTCGATGCGTGCCACAAGGTAATACTTGCCGTTCAGCTTGATGGCACCGGAGTTGAACACGGCGTTCACGCCCAGACGCTCCATAAAGTGGGGGTTCGTCTCCGGGTTCAGGTCGAACCGCCAGCTCAGCGGGATGGATTCGCGGGTCAGCACCGGGTTTTCCCACCGGTCGTAGATGCCGTTGTAGAAATCGGTCTTTTTGTTTTTGCGGGCCAGGTAGGCATCCTGCAAAGCCTTCTGGCGCAGGTATTCGGGGTGGAGTTTAGACTGTGACATCGGGGTTCCTCCTTATCAGTTCCATGCACATTCTGCCGTTGTGGTAGGGGCACTTCCACGGCTCAAGGATGGGTTTGCGGCTGGACGGTTTTCCGTCTGCGTCCACCTCCCAGAACCATTCACTGCCGGGGCGTTTGTCCACCATCACGTTGCAGATGTAGTGGTAAATATCGGCGGCGGCATCGCGGTATTTTGCATCGCCGCTCTTGTTGTATTCGTTCACGAAGCCCAGTACGGACTCGGCCTGCACCCACCACACACGGGTGGTGTTCACCTTGCCCCGGTCGCACTCGTTGACCACCGAGTGGTCAATGTAAGCTTCCTTGTAGATGTGGGCGGCAAGGTCGGAGTTGATGGCGTGGATGCGCTTGGAAAGCGCTGCATCTCCCAGTAAATCGCAGCCCCAGTCGATGAGCCAGCTGGACTCGATATCGTGGCCGTAGCTGTACAAATCGATGATAGAGTTGTAGTGCTGGTCAAAGAACACCAGCTGCCGGTGCAGCTCCGGGCTGTAAATCTTGTGCTCGTAGATATCAAGGATGCGGCGCAGAGCCTTTTCCACCTCCGGGTCACGGCTTGCCTGATAAAGCCCGGCGTAACCCTCGAACACATGGAGCAGGGTGTTCATGGTCTTTGCCGCCATGACACCGTTTTCGGAGAGCTTTTCGTTGCTCTCCGGCTTCCAGTCGATGGTAAAGGCCTCCAGATAGCCCTCGCTGTCGGTGCAGTGCTGCTCGATGAGATGAAAGATCTTTTTTGCGTAGGTCAGCGCAACGGGGTCTTTGGTCAGCCGGTAGTAAGCGGAAAGGGCATAGATGGCAAAGCCCTGATTGTAGGTGTGCTTGGTGGTGTCCTGCGGCTTGCCGGTGTAATCGCAGCTCCAGTACACGCCGCCGTTTTCCTCGTCGTAGCAGTTTTTCAGGAAGAACTGGTAGGCGTGGCGGGCATCCTCGGCAAGGTCTGCCCGGCCGGTCAGCATGGCAGCCTCGGAGAAGAACCACAGAATGCGGCTGTTCAGGATGCAGCCCTTTTCGGCTTTTTTATCCAGCTTCAGGTCAAAATCCATGTAGCCGTAAAAGCCGCCGTTTTCCTCGTCCCGCAGCCCTTTCCAGAAGGGAATGATGGTTTGCAGCAGCATTTCTTCTGCTGCCTGTTTGATGGAAGACATAATACAGAACTTCCTTTCTGTACAAAGTAAAACCCTCTCGGTCACGGCTTGCGCCGTGCCAGCGCCCGGTAGGGGACGTAAAACCTCTTTTTGCAGAGATGGCGATGCGAAGCATTGACAGAGAGGGTTGCGCTTGACGCTTAGCGGATGCCCACCTCGTGGTCGGTGGGGCCTGCGTTATCGTGGGTCTTGATGTAATCCACCACCTCGTCTACGGTGGTGAAGGCCAGACCGACATAGCTGTCGGCGCAGCCATAGTACAGAGCGATGCG
>OLSG01003223.1_pt1 | contig 11934 bp, 10 predicted proteins | sample 1673041 | NCBI WGS metagenome assembly OLSG01 (sample SAMEA3136749, study PRJEB25190) | human gut metagenome | reverse complement strand
CGTTGATCTTGTTAACTTTTCGTAATATTCATAACGTAAAATTGAGTTTCGCAAACGCCTATCGATATTTAGATAACAAGGAGATGGATTGTATGAGATATGTTTTGGAAAATGACACATTGCGTGTGGAGATCGATTCTTTTGGGGCAGAACTAAAATCCGTAAAGAGAAAATCCGACGATAAAGAGTACATGTGGTATGCGGACAAAAAATATTGGGGAAGAACCTCCCCTGTGTTGTTTCCGTTTGTGGGGAACTGCAGAAATAAAGAATACCGCTATGGCGGAAAAACGTATGCAATAGGACAGCACGGTTTTGCAAGGGATATGGAACATACCATGGAATCCCGGACAGAGGATACCATCTGGTTTTCCTTACATTCCAATGAGGAAACGATGGAAAAGTATCCATTCGCGTTTGTTTTGAAAATTGGATACAATTTGACAGGCAATGAATTAAAAGTCATGTGGAAAGTGGAAAATCCGGATACAAAGACCTTATATTTTTCCATCGGCGCACATCCGGCTTTCTTATGCCCATTTAACGGCGAAGAAAATAAGCTTGGATATGGTCTGCAATTTGCAGGACTAAAGGAAGTGCATCATCATGGAAATACACCGGATACCGGACTGGCAGTAATGAGTGAAGATATTGTAATCCCGCTGGAGGATGAGAAAGTGTACTTTACACCGGGATTTTTTGACCGCTGCACTTATATGGTGGAAGGAAAACAGACCGGGGAAGTTTCACTGGTCACACCGGATGGAAAGCCTTATGTGACTATGGATTTTGATGCACCTTTATTTGCGATCTGGTCACCGGAAGGAAAAGACGCACCGTTTGTCTGCATTGAACCGTGGTATGGAAGATGTGATGCAGATGATTTTGATGGTACATTAGAGGAACGGGCATACGAGAACGCAGTGGAGCCGGAGCAGACATTTGAGGCTTCTTACAGCATCCGTTACCTGTAAAAAAGAAGAAAACTTTCATCTGCCACGGCAGGACATAAGCGCTCATTTAAAAAAATCCGCATAAGCAGCCGGATTGCTTCATATATATAGACAGAAGTGAAAGTCTGGCGGTGGCGGATTGGGAACAGGATTGAGATTAAGGGCGAGAGATGCAAAGGAAAACCCGGCAAAAGTGCTGGCAATGGTTCTTTTTATCATGTTTATCATAAGTGCGTTATTGTTATTGTTTCTGGCATTGCTTTTATACCGGCTGGAGCTCTCGGAGGCAGTTGTCAAAGTGGCAGTGATCGTTATTTATATCATAACGGGGCTGACTGGAGGCATTCTGATGGGAAAAAAGATCAGGGATAAAAAGTTCCTCTGGGGATTTGTGGCAGGAACGGTTTATTTTGGAATTTTGTTTGCCGTCTCACTGATCATAAAGGGGGGAGCAGGCATTGAACCGGTGAAAATGATCACAACCTGGGTGCTCTGTGCGTGTGCGGGAACTGCCGGCGGCATGATCAGTTAAAAAAATGCTTTTCTTATGAAAAACTATGTGTTATACTATAAAGCAGTGAAAAAGATTTTTAAAGGAGAAATAATCATGAAACACGTTAAAACATTAAATACTAGAAAATTACAGAACACAGTAAAAAAAGGTGGATGCGGCGAATGTCAGACATCCTGCCAGTCTGCTTGTAAGACATCCTGCACAGTAGGAAACCAGACTTGCGAGAACAAATAAGTTTTAACTCAAAAGTGAATAATGACACTCACAAACGACCGTTCGCGAAGCGTGCGGTCATTTGTACGTTATAGATATGTGTAATGATTGCACATATTATGAGGAAAAGATGATAGAAAGTGAGGAAATATTATAGTGGTTCATCAGTATAAGAACAACGGCTATGATATTGTTCTGGATGTAAACAGCGGTGCAATCCACGTAGTTGACGATGTGACATATGATGTCATTGAGATGTACGCTGCACGTGAGAACGCAGCAGATACATCTGCGGAAGAGATTGTAACTGCATTATCCGGCAAATATGGAAAAGAAGAAGTAGAAGAAGCGATTGACGAAGTTCAGACATTGATCAAAAATGAGGAACTTTTCACAAAGGACACCTATGAAAACTATATGATGGATTTCAAAAGGCGTCCGACCGTTGTAAAAGCCCTTTGTTTACATATCGCACATGACTGCAATCTTGCCTGTCGTTACTGCTTTGCAGAAGAGGGCGAGTATCATGGAAGAAGGGCATTGATGTCCTTTGAGACCGGTAAAAAAGCATTGGATTTCCTGATCGCAAATTCCGGTAACAGAAGAAACTTAGAGGTGGACTTCTTTGGTGGAGAACCTCTTATGAACTGGCAGGTTGTAAAAGACCTCGTAGCCTACGGAAGAGAGCAGGAGAAGATCCACAACAAGAACTTCCGTTTTACACTTACTACAAACGGCGTTTTATTAAATGATGAGATCATGGAATTTGCCAACAAAGAAATGGGCAATGTGGTTTTAAGCATTGACGGAAGAAAAGAAGTCCATGATCATATGAGACCATTCCGCAAGGGAGCAGGAAGCTATGACCTGATCGTGCCGAAGTTCCAGAAATTTGCAGAGAGCCGCAATCAGGACAAGTATTATGTGAGAGGTACTTTCACACACAATAACCTTGATTTCTCCAATGATGTGCTGCATCTGGCAGATCTTGGATTCAAACAGATCTCAGTAGAGCCTGTAGTGGCACAGCCAACCGAGGATTATGCGATCCGTGAGGAAGACCTTCCACAGCTTTATGAGGAATATGACAAGCTGGCTGCTGAGATGGTAAAGAGACATAAAAATGGAAATGATTTCAACTTCTTCCATTTTATGATAGATCTGGAGGGTGGACCATGCGTGGCAAAACGTCTTTCCGGCTGTGGTTCAGGAACAGAGTATCTGGCAGTGACACCTTGGGGTGACCTTTATCCTTGTCATCAGTTTGTTGGAAATGAGGATTTCCTGCTTGGAAATGTGGACGAGGGTATCAAACGTCAGGATATCTGTGATGAATTTAAGTGCTGCAATGTTTATGCGAAAGAAAAATGCCGTAACTGTTTTGCAAAATTCTATTGCAGTGGCGGATGTGCAGCAAACTCCTACAATTTCCATGGAGATATCCACAATGCATACGACATCGGATGTGCACTTCAGAAAAAGCGTATTGAATGCGCAATCATGATTAAGGCTGCCGAGGCAGACGAAGAATAAAGGAAGGGTAAAACAATGAAAAAGAGTAAAGCAGCAGTCATATTGGCAGTGATCCTTGCAGCGTTTGTTGGACTTGCTTATTATGCATCAATTATTCTTTCATCCACCGGAATCGGCGAAGATATGTCAATTCCTCTGGGACTGGATCTCTCCGGTGGTGTTTCCATTACTTATCAGGTAGTGGACGAGAATCCAAGTGCTGAAGATATGAGTGATACCATTTATAAACTTCAGAAACGTGTAGACAGTTACAGTACAGAAGCTTCCGTATATCAGGTTGGAGACGACAGGATCACAGTTGAGATCCCTGGTGTGCAGGACGCAAATGAGATTTTAGAGGATCTTGGAAATCCGGGATCTTTAGAGTTCCAGATGCCGGATGGATCAGTTTTCATGACCGGTGACATGGTGGAAGATGCTCAGGGAGCAACAGCGACCGACAGATATGGAAACAAACAATATATTGTATCTTTAAAGTTAACAGACGAAGGTGCAAAGATATTCGGTGAAGTAACAAGCGAGAATATTGGCAAGAACCTTCCAATCGTATATGATGGGGAGACGATCAGTTATCCGCAGGTGCAGAGTGCAATCACAGGTGGTGAAGCACAGATCACAGGAATGTCTTCTTTTGAAGAGGCAGATAATCTGGCAACCCAGATCCGTATCGGTTCTCTTTCTTTACAGCTTTCCGAGTTAGAGTCCTCTGTCGTAGGAGCACAGTTGGGAAGCCAGGCGATCGCCTCCAGTTTAAAGGCAGGTGCGATCGGACTTGCGATCGTCATGGTATTTATGATCGTGATGTACGCAGTACCGGGTATTGCAGCATCCTTAGCGCTTGCAATTTATACAACTTTAGTGATCGCAACCTTATATTTATTCGATATTACACTGACGCTTCCGGGTATCGCAGGTATTATCCTTGGTATCGGTATGGCGGTGGATGCGAACGTTATCGTATTTGCACGTATCCGCGAGGAGATCGCAACCGGAAAATCGGTCCAGACATCTATGAAGATCGGTTTCCAGAAAGCAATGTCCGCTATCTTAGATGGTAACATTACAACTTTGATCGCATCTGTTGTGCTTATGGCGTTAGGTTCCGGTACCGTAAAAGGTTTTGCCTATACTTTAATGATCGGTATCATCCTTTCCCTTTTTACAGCAATGGTTGTGACCAGATACATTCTGTATTCTCTGTATGCATTGGGACTTAAGAGTGAAAAACTTTACGGTCGTGCAAAAGAGAGAAAGAGCATTGATTTTATTGGAAAAAAAGCAGTATTCTTTACAATTTCCGGCATCATTATCGCTGCCGGACTGATCAGTATGGGAGTACATTCCGCAACAGAGGGCAAGGCATTGAACTATGGTCTTGACTTTATGGGTGGAACTTCCACAACGGCTGATTTTGGCAAAGATATGACCATCGAAGATATTGAGAATGACATTGTTCCTTATGTGGAAAAAGTAACCGGGGATTCCGATGTGCAGGCAACAAAAGTAGAAGGAACAACACAGGTTACAATTAAGACACGTACCTTAAGTCTTGATGAGCGTCAGGAATTGGAAGATACACTGGCAGAAAATTGTGATGTGGATGCATCCACCATCACTTCCCAGAGTATCAGTTCTACCATCAGTGGTGAGATGCGTTCCGATGCATTGAAAGCGGTTATCGTGTCCTGTATCTTTATGTTACTTTACATCTGGTTCCGTTTTAAAGATATCAGATTTGCAGCAAGTGCGATCCTTGCATTGGTTCATGACGTTCTTGTTGTGATCACAGTATATGCACTTGTGCGTATTTCTGTAGGAAGTACTTTTATTGCATGTGTTCTTACCATCGTAGGTTACTCTATCAATGATACGATCGTTATCTTTGACCGTATCCGTGAGAATCTTGCATTAAAGACCGGAAAACAGACTGCGGAGGAATTGCGTGAAGTTGCAAATAAGAGTCTGACACAGACATTGTCCAGAAGTATTAATACTTCTATCACAACCTTTATCATGGTTGTGATGCTCTACATTTTAGGTGTGGCAAGTATCCGCGATTTCTCACTTCCACTTATGGCAGGTCTTGTATGTGGTGCTTATTCTTCTATCTGCATCGCAACAGAGCTGTGGTATGTCATGAAAGTACATTTTGGAAAAAATAAAGCAACAAAATAGTTGTGAAATAAGAAAACGGCTGCCTTTTCTGGCGGCCGTTTTTGCATTTCACATTTACAGAAAAAACGAAGGGAGACAGGAGAATGCAAAAAGGACTTTTGATCTATCTGATCGTTATGAATCTCATTGGACTTGCAGTGATGGCAATGGACAAAAGCAAGGCGAGACATCATGCATGGCGGATACCGGAGAAAACACTTTTCCTTGTGAGTATTTTAGGCGGCAGTGTCGGAACGTGGGCCGGCATGTATCTGTTTCATCATAAGACAAAGCACTGGTATTTTGTGGTGGGAATGCCGGCGATCCTGATCTTACAGATGTGCATTGCGGTATTGATCTGGAAAACGCATGGGTTTGGGATGTGATAAAGGCATGGTTTGCGACAGCGTATACATTTTTTAAATAAATTTATAATTGAATATTTACAGAAAGTCCTTTATAATGAACTTTAAAATCTGGCGGAAGACAAGGAGGAGTTTATGTACACATTAGAAGATATTCAGGCAGTGGATATGGAAGTTGCACAGGCAATTACCGATGAACTTGACAGACAGAACAGTCATATTGAGCTGATCGCATCCGAAAACTGGGTAAGCCCGGCGGTTATGTCTGCAATGGGAAGTGTCCTGACGAATAAATATGCGGAAGGTTATCCGGGAAAGAGATATTACGGTGGCTGTGAGTGCGTGGACGTTGTGGAAGAACTGGCAAGAGAGCGCGCAAAAGAATTATTTGGGTGTGAGTATGTCAATGTGCAGCCACATTCCGGTGCGCAGGCAAATATGGCGGTACAGTTTGCAATTTTAAAACCGGGTGATACGATCATGGGAATGAACTTAGACCATGGCGGACATCTGACACATGGTTCTCCGGTCAATTTTTCCGGAAGCTATTTCCATGTAGTACCATATGGTGTCAATGATGAGGGATTTATTGATTATGATAAAGTGGAAGAGATTGCAATGGAATGTAAACCGAAAATGATCATTGCAGGAGCATCCGCTTATGCGAGAACTATTGATTTCAAGAAATTCCGTGAGATCGCAGACGCATGTGGTGCAGTGCTCATGGTTGATATGGCTCATATTGCAGGACTTGTGGCAGCAGGACTTCATCCAAGCCCAATTCCATATGCACACGTTGTGACGACCACGACACACAAGACATTGCGCGGACCGAGAGGCGGAATGATTTTGAGCAGTCAGGAAGTTGCGGACAAGTATAACTTTAACAAAGCAATCTTCCCAGGTATTCAGGGCGGACCACTGATGCATGTGATCGCAGCTAAGGCAGTCTGCTTCAAAGAGGCATTGCAGCCGGAATTTAAGGTTTACCAGCAGAATATTATTGACAACGCACAGGCACTCTGCAAGGGACTGATGGATCGTGGAATTAAGATCGTATCCGGTGGAACAGACAATCACCTCATGCTCGTAGATCTGACCAATTATGATCTTACCGGAAAAGCAGTTGAGAAACTTCTGGATTCCGTCAACATTACCTGCAATAAGAATACCATTCCAAACGACCCGAAATCTCCATTTGTGACAAGTGGTGTACGTCTTGGAACTCCGGCGGTAACTTCCCGCGGATTAAACACGGCTGATATGGATCAGATCGCAGAGGCGATCGCAATGATGATCAAAGAGGGTGAGCCGGCAGCTGACAAGGCAAAGGCGATCGTGAAATCTTTGACAGAGAAATATCCATTGAAATAAAATAAATTTTTTTGTTGAATAAGAAGTGGTTATCTGCTTCATGAGTAAAAAAGCCTCCCGATAAAAATGCGGGAATTGCGATGAAAGGCAATCCGGATCATTTTTGCCGGGAGGCTTTTGTGGTTTAGGAATGCAGCATTTTGCAAAAAAATAAGAGTTTAGCAGAAATGATCATCTTGCGAGCACATCAATGATCTGTCCAACGTACATGGTGTGCATATCGCCGTCTTTGTACCATTTGTCAGCAATCTCGGAATCGAGGAAGGAATCATCCGTGATTCTGGTAGCAGACATTTTTTCACAGACCAAAACAAGATTTCCCTCATCAATGTATGGGATTCCATGCCGGTAGTCCACGGTAAGCCCTGCGTTTGCAATCTTATCCTCGTTCCGGCCGGAATGGGAGCCACAGTAATTCAAGGCATCGCGGTACTGGTCACTTACAAATGTAAGGGAGAAAAAGTCTCCCGCATCGATCAGTTCCTTGGTATATCTGGAATCACGGACAAAAACATAGACAACATTTTTGCCCCATAAAACACCAACACCGCCCCAGCTAATGGTCATTGTATTGGATTCCTGTTTATTTCCGGCTGTGAGCAGTGCCCATTCTTTGCCGATTTTCGTAAATGGATTCATGTCCAGCATATCAACTGGAATTGGCTGAAATGTATGCATAGGGATCACCTCTCATAATTTTTTTAGGTAGTTTTATTATATTACAGGAGAGTGGAAAAGTCACTTGAAAAAGAAAATAAAATCAGGTTATAGAAAATAAAACAGATAATAACTAATAGTTATACATAACATAAGGCTTCGGAATAATCTTGACATGAAAAAAAGAAAGTATCATAATGGTTGTCAAAGTTAATTTCCCAAAAGTGTAATGGGAAAAGGAGGCCAAATCCTCTGCTCCTGTAAGGACAGTCGCATTTGCTTCGCAAACAAGGAGGATATTATGGATATCAGATTTGAAAAAAGACCGGTATTAAAGGAGAAACCAGACCAGAAGAATCTTGGTTTTGGTAAGTATATGACAGATTACATGTTTGTCATGGATTGGACAAAAGAAGACGGATGGAAAGATGCAAGAATCGTTCCGGAAGGACCTATCACAATGGATCCGGCATGTGTGACACTTCACTATGCACAGGAAACATTTGAAGGTATGAAAGCATACACCACAGAAGACGGACGTATCGTTACTTTCCGTCCTGACCTGAACGGAGAGCGTATGGAGCACTCCGCAGCAAGACTGGAGATGCCGGTATTCCCGAAAGACCGTTTTGTTGACGCAGTTGTTCAGACAATTAAAGCAAATGCAGCATATGTTCCGCCATATGGTTCTGGTGCTACTTTATATGTACGTCCGTACATGTTTGGAAGCGATGCTGTTATCGGTGTAAAACCTGCCAGCGAGTATCAGTTCCGTGTATTCACCACACCTGTCGGACCATACTTCAAAGGCGGCGCTAAACCGATCACAATCCGTGTCAGTGATTTTGACCGTGCTGCACCTCATGGAACAGGTCATATCAAAGCAGGTCTTAACTATGCAATGAGCTTACATGCAATCGTAGATGCTCACAAGAACGGATTCGATGAGAACATGTATCTTGATGCAGCTACACGTACCAAGGTAGAAGAAACAGGCGGTGCTAACTTCATCTTCGTTACAAAAGACGGCAAAGTTGTCACACCGAAGTCCAACAGTATCCTTCCTTCTATCACACGTCGTTCCTTAATCTATGTTGCCAAGGAATACCTGGGATTAGAAGCTGAGGAAAGAGAAATATACTTCGATGAAGTGAAAGATTTCGCTGAATGTGGTCTCTGCGGTACTGCTGCAGTTATCTCTCCTGTCGGAAAGATTGTTGACCATGGTAAAGAAATCTGTTTCCCAAGCGGAATGGAGAAAATGGGTCCGGTTATCCAGAAACTCTATGACACATTAACAGGTATCCAGATGGGACGTATCCAGGCTCCGGAAGGATGGCTGAAAGTTATTGAATAAATAACATCTGACTGCCAGACAGTTAACGATTTTCAATATCAGAAGAATTGTTGCTGTTCATACACCACTATACAAAAATATCCCTCAGAATCAGTTTAAACACATTCTGAGGGATATTTTTTTCTTTTACATCACTGGCTTTTCCGGCTCTGCTTTGTTCCTTCTATTTCTTTCTCTCATACTTCACAAACTGATACTCCAGATCAAAGTATGTCTGCTCATCGCTCTCTCCCGTAATTTCCCATTCATCATCTTCGTCCAGATTTGGGAAATGACTGTCTGCCTCATATGCAAAGTCAATCTTTGTCACATGAGCTACATCACAGTACGGAAGCATCTGCGCATAAATGCTGTCACCACCTATACAGTAAACATCTTCTGCCGGATATTTCTTTATCTCTTCCAGCGCTTCTTCAATACTGTGTACTATGATCGCACCCTTTACCTCATATTCTTTATTGGATGTGATCACAATATTGATTCTGTTTTTAAGCGGAAGTCCATTTGGAAAACTTTCCAGAGTTTTTCTTCCCATCACTACTACTTTTCCACTTGTTTCCTCACGAAACATCTTCATATCTGCCGGAATACTTACCAGAAGCTGGTTGTTCTTGCCGATTCCCCAGTTTTTATCTGCTGCTACGATAACATTCATTTGAATTTTCCTCTCTTGATTTTATATTGTCAATTTAAGTCAGGCGAACAAAATCATCCGCATTCGCTACTTGCTCATAACCAGATAATTGCTCCACAGTTTGGTTAAACGGCAATCGGAATATTCTTAATCTGCGGCCATGTCTCATAATTCTTCACGATCAGGTCATCTGTTGTAAACTGATAGAAATCTTTTACTTCCGGATTCAGTTTCACAACAGGTGCAGGATATGGTTTTCTCTGGATCAGTTCCTTTATCAGCGGGATATGACGGTCATAGATATGGCAGTCTGCCACTACATGAAGCAGTTCCCCTGCTTCCATATCACATACCTGAGCCATCATCATAAGCAGAAGTGCATACTGACATACATTCCAGTTATTCGCTGCAAGGATATCCTGTGAACGCTGATTGAGGATTGCATTCAGAGTCAGCTTATCGTTCCCCGGTGTCTGTGTCACATTAAATGTCATGGAATATGCACAGGGATACAGATTCATCTCATGGAGATCCTGATGCACATAAATATTGGTCATAATTCTTCGGCTGAACGGATTATTTTTCAGATCATAGATCACTCTGTCTACCTGATCCATCATTCCTTCTTTGTACTGATGTTTCACGCCAAGCTGATACCCATATGCCTTACCGATAGAACCACTCTCATCTGCCCAGCTGTCCCAGATATGGCTGTGAAGATCATGGATATTGTTGGATTTCTTCTGCCAGATCCAGAGGATCTCATCCATGGCACTCTTTAACGCTGTACGTCTGAGTGTCATAGCCGGAAATTCCTTTCTCAGATCATATCTGTTTACCACTCCGAATTTCTTGATCGTATATGCCGGAGTTCCATCCTCCCACACAGGGCGGACTTTTTCTCCTTCCGTACTTGTCCCGTTTTCCAGGATATCCTGACACATTTTTATAAATACATCATCTGCGTAACTCATTTTTCTTTACACTCCTGTTTTTCTGTTTTTTATATTGTTTCAGGTCTTACTTTAATCCCCTTTCTGCTCATGCAGCAGCCACAGTTTCTTCTCCAGACACCGAAATTCCACTCTCGTCACATCTGCACAGTACTCTCCGTCTGCATGGAGCACCATTGGCTTATCCAGAATCAGGCGAAATCCTTTTTCATTTCTGATAGTAAAACCATTAATATGCTCCTGCTTTGCAGCAACCAGAAACGGAAGCAGGAAAAAAGTCTGCCATTTGGCGATTCCGGATGCACTGCCAAGCGAGAGCAGACCGTCCTGCACCGATGCATGAGGTGCCATAGGAACCCCTCCGCCTTCTGCCGGCAGATTCATAGCTGCCGCAAAGATCATCTTCGGAAGAATATAGCCTCCATGTTCTGTCACCACCTTTGCATTGGCTGTCTCCATGGTAAAAAGAGACTGCACCGTCAATGCAAGATATGTAAGCTTACCCAGATGGAAACGGTTTAAAACCTGTTTCAGTCTGGAATGAAGTGCTTTTTTACACACAAGTGCATCCAGTCCCAGGCCGGAACTGATTCCAAAAATCCGCGGCTTCTCACAGCCTTCCCAGCTTACCTGCCCCAGATCTATCCTGTAAAGTGCTTCACCTCTCTGATCCTTTCTGATACAGGCACAGATTTCCCTCAGGCTCTCCTTCGGTGTTTTCGGCAGTTTCAGATTTCTGCCAAAATCATTCCCTGAACCAGTGGGGATCACGCCAAAACGTACCTTATCAAAGTCAGTAATACCATTCAGGACTTCATTGATCGTACCGTCTCCCCCAACCACCAGCAGATAGACAGGCTCTTCACCCTTCACCCGGGAAATCTGCTCAGCCAGTTTCGTGGCATGCCCTTCATATCTGGTCATATGGGCTTCATATTTTATTTTGTATCCCCGAAGCAGACACTGTGTCTCATTCCATACCCTGTGCGCCCGCCCTGTACCCGCTCCATTATTTACAATAATCTGTATCCTTCTCATTCTTCCTCACTTATACATTATATTTATTTTCTGCCGTTTCTTCTATCTCATTATAAATGCCAATACCTATACTATACAATATTTACCCATCACATACAAGACTTCGAAACTGCGAAATCGTTACTGTTCACTCCGGTTACTGTTCACTCCGTTCACAGTAACGTAGCCAAAATTCATTCCAGATTGCCT
>OLSG01003219.1_pt1 | contig 11955 bp, 13 predicted proteins | sample 1673041 | NCBI WGS metagenome assembly OLSG01 (sample SAMEA3136749, study PRJEB25190) | human gut metagenome | reverse complement strand
GTAGGCGGGCAGGGTGGCCACCAGCGTTTTGCCCTCGCCGGTCTTCATCTCGGCGATGCGCCCCTGATGGAGCACGATGCCGCCGATGAGCTGCACGGGGTAGGGCCGCATGCCCAGCACGCGGTCGGAGGCCTCGCGCACCGTAGCAAAGGCTTCGGGCAGCAGGGCGTCCAGGCTTTCGCCGCCTTTGTAGCGCTCTTTGAACTGGGCGGTTTTGCCCTTCAGCTCTTCGTCGCTCAGGGCCTTGTACGGCGCTTCCAGCTCCAAGATCTTGTTCACGATCGGCTTAATGTCTTTCAGCTCACGGTCGCTGTAGGTACCAAAAATTTTATCAAAAAGTCCCATACGCTTCTTCCTTTCGGGAATGAATTTTTAGACACGTTAATAGTTGAAGTATACCACAGCATATCCCTATATGCAAAAGGAAAAACGCGTTTTTCGCGGCAAACGGGACATTTTTACAGATTATTCATAAATATTCAGCAGGACATTGTTCCGTGAAAAATTTGACGTTAAAAATTAGATTAAGTGGGCGCGTGAGGTGGAAAAGGAAGGCATATGCACTAAAAGGATCCGCCCAGGTACAGGGAAAAAGGAGAAGTTGCAGCGGGAGGGGACGTTTTGCTGGACGGGGCAAGGGGGGTATGGTACAGTGGAACAAGCATGGGGCGGTAAAGGGGGCGAGGCAGGATGCAGGGAGCAGCAGAGACTGCGGGCAGTGTTAAAAGATTAACGTTAAATTATTAACAAATAAAAATGAAAAAAGTTGTGGAAAACGTAGAAAAGATAAAGAAAGATCGATAAAATCTTGCAAAAAGGAAGCATCTTGCTATAATTTTAACCATCGATCTGAAAAATAAAATTTTTAAGTGAAGAAAGTGAGGCAATCATATGGAACTGAAGGATAAGGACATCGTTATTGTAGGGTATGCGCGATCCGCAATCGGCGACTTTCTGGGCGGCCTAAAGGATGTTTCGCTGGTAGATCTGAGCACCACGGTAGCCAAGGCTGCTATGGAGCGTGCCGGCGTGAAGCCCGAGGATGTCGATGAGCTGGGTATGGGCTGTATCTATAAGCACGGCAACGGAGGAAACCCCGGCCGTCAGGTGGAAATCAAGTGCGGCATCCCTGCCGAAGCATGGGCCTATACGGTGGATCAGCAATGCGCCTCCGGTATGAAAGCGCTGGATATCGTCCGGCGGAGCCTGCTGACGGACGGCTGTGAGCTGGCCGTGGTGGTGGGCGCCGACGTTATGTCCCGCGCGCCGTATCTTTGCCTGAACGGCCGCACCGGCTTCCGCATGGGTGATGTGAAGATGGTGGATGCCCTGACCAAGGAAGGCCTGAGCTGCGCGATCGCAGGGTATCATATGGGCGTTACAGCGGAAAATCTGGCAGATAAATACAATATTTCCCGCCAGGAGCAGGACGAACTGGCTCTGATGAGCCATCAGCGCGCCATTGCAGCCATCGACAGTGGCCGCGGCAAGCAGGATATCGTCCCCATTGAGATCAAGACCCGCAAGGGCGTAACGGTGTTCGATACCGACGAGCATCCCCGTCGTGATGTCAGCCTGGAAAGCATGGCCAAGCTGCGCCCCGCGTTCAAGCCCGACGGCGGCACGGTGACAGCTGGCAACGCCTCCGGCATTAACGACGGCGCCTGCGCCATGGTGGTTACCACGGCCAGATATGCCAAAGAGCACGGCCTCAAGCCCATTGCCAGAGTGCTGGCGGTGGAGAGCAAAGGCGTGCCTGCCGAAGTGATGGGCATCGGCCCCGCTTACGTTATCCCCAAGGCCCTGGAAAAGGCTGGCCTGACGGCGGATGCCATTGATTACTATGAGATCAACGAAGCCTTTGCCGCTCAGTTCCTGGCCTGCAACCGCGAGCTGAAGCTGTCCATGGACAAGGTTAACCGCAACGGTTCCGGCATTGGCCTGGGCCATCCTGTGGGCATGACCGGCGCCCGCATCATTACCGCCTGCATCAGCGAAATGATTGCCAGCGGCGAGCAGTACGGCGTGGCCTCTCTGTGTGTCGGCGGCGGCCCCGCCATGGCGACGGTTCTGGAAATTGTGTAATCTACATATACTTTGCACATTTTGCCGAATACTGTAAAAAAGATCCGTGTCCGCAACTGCGGACACGGATCTCTTTTTGTGTTTGTTTTTTTACAGCTCCACGCTGCCCTGAAAAACGGTTTTTGCGTCGCCGGTCATATACACGGTGCCGTCGGAGTCATAGCGGATAATGACGGTACCGCCTTTGAGGTGCACGGCAATGTCGCAGTCGCGCTCGCAGTAGCCGTTAAGTACGGCGGCCACGGCGGCGGCGACGAGCGACTGGCCGCGGACTTTGTGCAGTTCGTCCGCGGCGAAAAGCCCAGCCTGGCATGCACCTCTATTTTCGACTCTGTTGCCGGTCACCTGTGTGTGTATCTGGCAGACGAAAGTCGCACCCACGGCGGCCAGCCGGTAGCGGTACACCTGGACTAAAACGAAGCACATAAAAAAACCGTCGGTCATAACGACCGGCGGTTATCTTTTTGCGCTGATTTTTTAATACTCTACTTTTAAGCCCTCTTCGGCTTCAGCTACCTTGAGCATAATGGCGCACTCAATGCGCTTGCGGTGCAGCTGGCAACCAAAGTCATACACACCGTTCACACTGCCGGTGGTATGGTACGCATTGGCTGCGCACCCGCCGCTGCAATACAGCTTTGCAAAGCAGTCCTTGCATTCCTTGTGGCTGTACACATTGCAGTGCTCAAACTGCTCCAGCACCTGGGGTCGGGTCACGCCATCGTACACATTGCCAAGTAAGAAGTCCGTGTCTCCCACAAACTGATGACAGGGGTACAAATCGCCGGTGGGGGTCACGGCCATATACTCCGTGCCCACGCCGCAGCCGCTGACCCGCTTGACAATACAGGGGCCGCCGTCCAGGTCGATCATATAGTGATAAAAAGTAAAGCCGTCGCCCTTGCGATAACGGTGCAGCATTTCCTTGGCCAAGATCTCGTATTGCTCCAAAAGCACCGGCAGGTCGCTCTCCTGCAAGGCATAGTCCTCCTTAGGATCGCACACCACCGGCTCAATAGACAGCTCCTTAAATCCCAGATCCGCCATGTGCAGCACATCGGCGGCAAAGTCCGTATTGAAGTGGGTATAGGTGCCCCGCATATAGTAGTCCTTTTGCCCTCTGGAGTCTGCAAACCGCTTGAATTTATCCAAGATCAGATCATAACTGCCCTTGCCGTTGCGGCCCACCCGCAGCCGGTCATGGGTAACCTTGCGCCCGTCCAAAGACAGTACCACGTTGCCCATCTCCCGGTTGGAAAAGTCGATCACATCATCGTTGATAAGCAAGCCGTTGGTGGTAAGGGTAAAGCGAAAGTTCTTATTATGGAGCTTCTCCTGCTCCCGACCATAGGCCACCAGCCGCTTGCACACATCCCAGTTCAGCAGCGGCTCACCGCCAAAGAAGTCCACTTCCAAATTCCGGCGGCCGGGACTGTTGGCAATGAGATAATCCAGCGCCTGCTTGCCCACTTCATAGGACATGATCTCACGCTGACCGTCGTACTCTCCCTTGCCGGCAAAGCAGTATTTGCACGCCAGGTTGCAATCGTGAGCAACATGCAGGCAAATGGCCTTCAGTACCCCCTGACGGCGTTTGAACTGGTCGGCAACCGCCTCAAAGGTATCCTCGGCAAACAGCCGTCCATCGGCGATCAGCGCCTCAATGTCTTCAAAACAAAGATCAATATCCGCGTTCGTTACATCCGGCTGATCCTTGTATTTTTCTAAAATAAAACGGCGGATCTCCTCTTTATCATGATCCTGGTACATAGTGATCATATCGTAGGCCACCGGGTCCACAGAATGGACGCAGCCACTGTTTTGGTCCAGAATAATGTTGTATCCGTTTAGTTTGTATGCGTGTATCATAGTCTACTCCAAACAAAAAAGGCGGGACCCGGGCAATCGCCCATCCCGCCCTAATTGCAAAATTCTTATTTCTTCAGCTGCTCGCACTTCTGGTTGGCAACGGAGCAAGAGGTTTTGCTGGCAGACTGACAAGAAGTCTGGCACTCGCCGCAGCCGCCCTTTTGAGCGGAAGCACAAAGATTTCTGGAACTTAAAGTTTTAATTCTTTTCATAAAAAGCACCTCATTTCAATATGTTGGCTCTATTTTACAATACTTTCAGCCCTTTGTCAATACGCAGCAGCAAATGCGCTCTGCCCCGCCGTCGGCAGTTCCGTGGAGCACCGTGCCGCTGTTTTTCGCTGCCTGAATTGCCTGTACAAACGCCGCAGTGATCTCCTCACCGGGCACGATCATCGGCACCCCGGGCGGATAGGCAAACACCGTCTCGCAGGCGATACGCCCCACTGCCCGTTGGTATGGCAACGGCTCCCCGGCGGGCACCTGCCAGCTTTGCAGGTGCCGGGGCGGCAAGGGCAGCGGCGCCACCGGCCAGTCGCCCGGCGACAGGGTACGGTCAATCTCCGTCAGGGCACGGGCCAACAAATGAAATCCGGCGGCGGTGTCCCCCACCGTTGCCATACAGATCACATGGATACGGTCGCTCATCTCCGGCTCGATCCCACGCGCCCGCAGCCGGTGTGCCAAGGCGTTGCCGTCTATGTTGCAATGCAGGGTGGAAATATTGATCTTGGTAGGATCGTCCGCTCGGATCAATCGCAAGTGTTGCAAAGGCAGTTTATATAGCTTTTCCAGTCCCGCTTGCAGCATCTCAAACGCAGCCGGATCCGCCACCAAATCGGCCATTTTTGCCACGCTGTTCATCAGCACATAGCTGGGAGAGCTGGTCTCGTACATATCCATGTACCGCTTGATCTTCGGCGCCAAAGAAGAGTCATATACCTGCACACCGGCAGTTTGAGTCAACGCCGGCAGGGTCTTGTGATAAGAGCAGATCACCGCGTCTCCCTCCATACGGCCGGGCAGCCAAGGGGCCAGTCCAAGGTGGGCGCCGTGGGCAGCGTCTACCACCAGCGGCACCGAGCAGTGCAGACGAGAAATATAGCCCTCGTATGTAGGCGAGGTCACTACCACCGCTGCCACCTCAGGGTGAGCAGCCAATGCCTCATCCAGCGCCGCCTGGGTCACACGGGTATAAAAACCGGTGGTGGGGTCAAATTCAGCCTCTACATAGTGCACCTGCAGCCGGTTCAAAAAGCAGGCATTGTACACCACCTTGTGGCAGTTGCGGGCAATAAGAATTTCGTCCCCCGGCTTGCACAGGGCGGATATGGTCGCCAAAATGCAGCAGGTAGAACCGTTAACAGAGAGAAAAGATGCCCTCGCACCATACAGCGCTGCCAAATCCGCTTGCAGCCGGGCCAACACCCCGGTGGGGGCGTGCAGGTCATCATAGCCATCTATTTCCGTAATATCAATTTCCGCACCCGGCAAACAAAAATCCGGGTTGCGCTTGTGTCCGGGCATATGGAACGGATAGCGCTCTAAGTGCGCCAACGCTCGATCAAGCCGCATAAGCTGTCACCTTTTCTTTTTGATAAATCGCAATGTTCAGCAGCACCACACCGGTAAGCACAGGCATCGCCTCGATCAGGCCGGTCTCTTTATAGATCAGCAGCAAAATCAGATCACCGATCATCAGTGCCGCCCAAAATACCGTGGTGCACTGCCAAAATCGCCCTTTTTTGAATGAAAACAAAAAGCACAGAAAGATCGCTACCCCACTGAGCACGGAAAAAGCCAGCGATCCAATGCAATGCAGCAGCCACAGGGCGTGCCGCTCAAAGTCAAAAGGACAGCACACCGTCAGCGCCATACCCGCACCGGCAGGCAGCAGCAGACCGTGGCACAGCCCTCTGCGCTTTTGCTTATTATACATGGTATAGAGCAAAAGGTAAAGCACCCCGTAAGTGCCCGCACCCCACAGGGCAAACAGCACCGGGTGGTCCCGTCCGATGGTGGAGAGCGCCCCGACGTTGGTGCGCGGGTCCGCAAAGTGCATATACCCTAATGTAAAACCACAGTATAACGCGGAAATCAGCGAAATCCAAATTTTTTTCATAAAAACCTCAAAAAAATCAAAATTTCTTATTGACATTTTACTCCCCTCGTGGTATTATGTCAATGCTGTTTCGGACAGCGCCGCAGATCAAGCCTTTCGGCTCTGCCTCGCCCGCTCTTGGCGTGTAAAAAATTAGAGCAAATTGAATATGCGGATGTGGCGGAATTGGCAGACGCGCTAGATTCAGGTTCTAGTGAATGCAAGTTCATGTGGGTTCAAGTCCCGTCATCCGCACCATGAGCCTTTTGCAAATGCAAAAGGCTCATTTTTTATGTACTCCCCTCTTTTTTTATAAAAACAGAGCAGATCATAGGATCTGCTCTGTATATTTAATATTCGTCATGCTACACAGCATTACAAAACAAGGAACCGTCCCCTGTTCTATGCGTGTGATTACTTATTGCCCCCAAATTTTGCCTGCACCGGCGTTGATCATATAATCTCGCAGAGCCTCTACAAACGCCTCTGGATCGTCCACATAGAATACGAATATTTCTTCCTCATAAATCTCTGCTGTGATCCGTATATAGCGCTCTCCGGAACCGCCCATATCAAACCAACCATCGTCTTTTGAATTGAATATAGATTTCGGCGGGCGCTTACCCTTGCAGATCTGAATTTTCTGAATACAGGCATATGGCACCTTTGGATTTGATTTTTCTCTATGCCGAGAATCCGGAACGCCGTGAACATCAAACTGCATATAGTCGTTATAAAGCGTAACCCCTTTCGGTAATTCATAATAGCGATAGGTTGCAATGATCACAACCGTAGCGACAATAATACCGAAAACGAGTTTTACCGGCATTGTTACCGGTATGCGCAAAGCCGGTAAAACAATTAGCGTTAAAAGAAGGTACGCATTTATACCCAATACAATATAAATAAAGGCGATACCCTTGTTGATTAGTTTTTTGCATTTTGATTCTTCTGAAAAGAGAAAGAATTTAGCTTTTTTTCTCATCATACCCCCACAAATGACCATTAAAACAAGGGACGGTTCCCTGTTCTATCACTTGTTTGCATACTGCTCCACCTTTGCCATAATTTCCGCACAGCAATCCTCTGCGTCTTGGACTGAGAAAATGTATATCTTGCCATCGCGCAGTTGCAGCACCACATTATAGTTAAAGTCGCCATAGGGTACCAATTCAGAAAACATATCCTTAGTCCAATAGATACTGCTGTACTGCACATAGGCGTTCTCGATCATATAGTACGGTACAGCGATCTTGTTCTTCCAGTTCAAAGCGGTAATGGTATAGCGGGCAAGCACCACTTGGTCGTCGTACAAAAAGCAGCCCTTGGGCATGACCAGCGGCAAAAGCGAATAAACAACCGACAAAATCAAAACAGCTTTTGTTATGTAATCTAAAACAGGATCCTGTAACAGGAAATCCGCCAGGCCAATGCGGCCCAATATACCCAGGCCTAATCGACACAGCAGAAAAACAATGGCGAAACTATCTGCCGCACAAAGAAGCGGCAACAATAACTGAAAGGTACGATTCGGCGCTTTGAATTTGTATTTTTTCATTTTCTTCTCTCCTGTTTTCTATGCAGACAAGATCCGCTTGCACTGATTTCAGTATAACACAAGGCGCATACCGTTGCAAGATAAGATAAAATGACAAAAAGACTCTTTACAAACACGGGCAAAACGGTTATAATAATTGCACCGATAGGAAATGAAGGCGTAGCTCAGTTGGTTAGAGTACTTGCTTGACATGCAAGGGGTCGGTGGTTCAAGTCCACTCGTCTTCACCATTTGACTTTGCAGAAATGCAAAGTCTTTTTTTCTGAAAACAATGTGTTTATCTGTTCTTCCCTTTTCTAAAGCAGGTAGATGGCAGGAGAATATAAAAATGAAAAAGGACGAATATTTAATAACAGACCCACCCCTAAAAGCATTGACTGTTTTTGCAATGCCTATGATTTTAGGCAGTTTCTTTCAGCAAGTGTACAATATGGCTGATTCAATCATCGTCGGTCAATTTGTCGGCTCCTCTGCACTTGCGGCCGTCGGTGCTTGTGCCGCGTTGACAAATGTTTTTATTTGCATAGCACTCGGTGCAGGCGTAGGGGCGGGTGTACTGGTCAGCCGTAATTTTGGCGCCCAAAATTACGGCAAGATGAAAACAATCGTTTCTACTTCGTTAATCAGTTTTTTGCTTTTAAGCATATTTCTTGGTATTTTCGGTGTTTGCAGTGCGCACTGGATGATGCGCACACTGCAAACACCTGCGGATATCATGGAGGAAGCCGTGCTGTATTTGCGCATCTATTTTGCAGGCTTCCCGTTTTTATTTATGTATAACATTCTGTCTACCATGTTTACATCCATCGGCGAATCAAAAATTCCGTTATGGCTTTTAATATTTTCGTCGGTTTTGAACATCATCATGGACCTTTGGATGGTGGGCGGTCTTAAACTGGGCGTGTTTGGCGCAGCACTGGCCACACTCATTGCGCAGGGCATCTCTGCCGTTCTATCTCTTTTGATATTCCTTTATCGTATGCGAAAATACGCAAGTCCCTTTCATTGGTTTGACAAAAGCGAACTGCGTTCCATGCTAAAAATCGCCGTTCCATCTGTTCTGCAACAATCCACCGTGTCCATCGGTATGATGATTGTGCAAGCGGTTGTAAATCCATTCGGTACGCAAGCACTGGCCGGCTATGCGGCAACGATGAGAGTGGAGAATGTTTTTTCGCTGATCTTTGTATCTATCGGGAATGCTGTGTCCCCTTTTGTTGCCCAAAATTTCGGCGCAGGCAAAATTGACCGTATTAAAAAAGGTTACCGTGCCGCTTTGCTGTTAGATGTATGCTTTGCCGTATTTGCATTTATCATCATCGAAACCATGCATACGCAAATTTCTTCGCTTTTCTTAGGCAAAGACGGAACGGCTTTAGCGTATCAGGTATCCGGCGATTATATGCAATGGATCGGCTACTTTTTCATATTTATGGGTATCAAAATGGCAACAGACGGTGTACTTCGCGGACTAGGGAATATGCCCCCGTTTTTAATTGCAAATATGGTTAACCTTGCCATTCGCCTGTCCGTAGCATTGATTTGTGCACCGCGTTTTGGTATTGCCTTTGTCTGGCTTGCTGTACCGGCAGGCTGGCTTGCAAACTTTGTCATTTCTTATGTGGCACTACGAAAATCCTGGCCTAAGGATACTTTAGCTTAAAATTCTTATTTTATCAAAACAGGTGCGCTCTAAATTGTAAGGCAAACAAAAACATCTTTACTTTACAAAGAACCCTCCCCTGTTCTGCGGCGTACGGAAAAAACCGTGCGCCGTAGTTTTATCTATATGGGAAAAGCAAGTGAAATTGCCGTAAAACAGCGTAAATAAAGGAAAAAAGCACCGAAAATTCGGTGCTTTTTTTGGCAGGGGCTTTATAATCAACTCAATGCGTAAACAGTCCACCGGACTGTTTACTGTCAAAAGTGCAGGCACTTTTGAATTTCGTGGTTCAAGTCCTTCTACTTTAACAACAAAACAAAAAAGACACCCGCAGGTGTCTTTTTGTTTTGGCAGGGGCAGAAGGACTTGAACCCTCGGCACGCGGTTTTGGAGACCGCTGCTCTACCAACTGAGCTATACCCCTATATCTGTTTAATTTTCAAGACAAGATGTATTATATCAAACTTTGCGTAATTTGTCAAGGAATTTTTGAAAAATAAATCATTTTAATGTTGTTAGACATAAAAACACATATTTAAACAAATATAATAACATTATTACACTTCATAAAGAAAATTTGGTCTTTGCTTAATGTACTGCAATAAAATATATTAAAATTCTTGCAGACAACTATATAGGGTTATTAAATTCAAAACTTGACAGCAACAGCTTTACACGCTTTGGTACAAAAGGACCTCGCCAAGTTAAATGATTTTGGCGAGGCTTTTATTAATCAATACTCTTAATTGTTTTTAATACCCATTTAAAATAAACACCGCAATTTACAAAAAGAAACTTATTATCTGTAACATCAATTGCAAGTTCTTCAATAGAATTTGCACGATAACCATACATACCAAACTCAATGTCTGACAAACCTTCGCCTATCACCAAACGATTAAAGAAATCGTGTGTATCTTTATTTATATTGACAAGTTCTTTAATATAAGCTGTGGCTTTGCGAGTTTTTCCAAGCTTATAATATAAAGTTGACAAAGGCAATAAAAATTGCGTCGATTTTTGGCAGTCATACCTTTCAAACAACTTAACCGCTGATTTTTCATCTTCAAAATAAGCGTAAATATGCATTAAAATAAATCTTGCACCTAAATTATCATCATTGTTCAAATCCAAAATTTTTTGCCATACCGATTTTTCCTCAATCCAATAACAACCGCATACGATTATAGAGCAATCTCATATAGGGTCGGGTTTCTGTTAACAGCCAAAAATCCCCTATATTTTCCTCTGTTAATAAATGTTCCTCAACAAGTTTCTGTTCGGCAGCCTTTTTTATCTTTTCAAACTTGTTAAGCAGCTTTATATGATCATATATTGAATTTTCTGCAATTATCACCTGTGCGTCAATATTATCAGGCTCAATCTTCAAAGCCTTTTTAGCATACTTTATTGCTTCTTGTTCGGTTTCGGCTTGAAAAGCCATATCTAAATAATAATATAAATCTTCTAAATCTTCTAAATCTTCTTCATCTGCCAAATCTTCATAGTCAATATTATTTTGCTTTATAAACTCATCTATTTTTTCTCTCATTTCTTTACCAGAAAGATTTTCTTTTTCTAAGCTGTCGAAAAAATCATTTATTGTGTCACTCATAAAAATCAACTCCTTTTTTATCTTATCATACAATTAAATATTCATCAATACCATTTTAAAATACCGCCCTGCAAAGCTTAATCACTCTGCCAGGCAGTGTAAATTTGTACCTGTATAATCGTTGTAGTAAGTTCTTAACAAGCCGTTTTGCGAAAAAGTTTGCGTTTAAAGTTGTAAAGCCTGCCGACAGCAAGATTTATTTTCAGACATACATTTAAAATTAAAAACTGAATTTCAACAACTGAATACTACCGCTTAAACAATAAAATCAACCGCATATAAAAAAACGGTTGATTTTATTTTTTATTATTGTAAACTAATAGCATAATACATTGAGGAGGTAAAAATTTGAAAGTTGAATTAAAGATAGATAACAATTACAAAACTCCGTTATGCGTCATTTACACCGACCAAATAACCGAAGAGATAAAATCATACATAACTAAGCTTTCCTGTACTACACAAAATACTGTTACAGGTAAAAGCGGAGATGATGTTTCGATTATAAACCAAAATGACATTATTAACATTTATGCAAGTAACGGTGAAGTTTTTGCGGTAACCGATCGAGGAGAATTTACGGTTACACAGCGTTTATACGAACTTGAAAACAGTCTTGACTATAATAAATTTGTAAGGATTTCAAAATCAGAAATTATAAATTTAGAAAAAGTCAGCAGATTTAATCTTAAAATTTCAGGTACTGTTTATGTTCTGTTTAAAAACGGAAAAAGCACATATGTTTCAAGAAGATATGTATCAAAAATTAAAGAAAGATTGGGTGTATAAAATGAGTATTAAAAAACAGTTATTAATTCGTGGATTAATCGGAGCGGCAGTCGGATTTTTTATATGTTATTTTATAACAATAATCACATCCGTTATAATCGGAAACGGAGAATTTTACCCTGTTGTTCCGCAGGCAATTGAATTGTTTGGAACAGAATTAAATGCAGTAATAGCTCAAACAATTATAAGTATGATATACGGCGCAATTTTAAGCGGTACATCGGTCATATGGACAATAGACAGGTGGAGTTTAATAAAGCAAACAATTACTCATTT
>OLSG01003209.1_pt1 | contig 11993 bp, 8 predicted proteins | sample 1673041 | NCBI WGS metagenome assembly OLSG01 (sample SAMEA3136749, study PRJEB25190) | human gut metagenome | reverse complement strand
CAGCTGGCTGGAAAAGCCCCTCCTGAGCCCGGCGCTCATCGGGAAGCGCCTGTCGGCCGTGGAGGAACTGGTGCAGAAAAATCCGGATATGACAGCGGTGTTTGTGACCAACTACGAAATGACAATGGGGGCCATGATCGGAGTAAATGAACTTGGAATACAGATACCGGAACAGCTTTCTGTGATTGGTTTTGACAATCTGCAGTTTGCCAGAGCCTGCAACCCTAAGCTTACCATTGTGGCACAGCCTACACCGGGCATTGCCAGGGAAGTGGCAGGGATCATGCTGAAACGTCTGGAAGAGGCAGAAAGCGAAGAAACGGAACCGATCACAGAGAAGCTTGGCGCGGAAATTATTATGGGGAAATCCGTGCGTGTGCTAAAGGAGAAGGAGAATTCATAATGAAACCATATTTACTTGGGATTGATATCGGCACCAGTGCCTGCAAGGTTGCGGTTTTTGAGAAATCAGGAAACGTAGTGGCAGCAGCCAATGGTGACTATCCGGTATATTATCCGAAAGAAGGCTGGGCAGAGCAGAATCCGGAAGAATGGTGGAGTGCTGTCTGTCAGGCAGTAAAAAAAGTGATTGAAAAAGCGGGTATCGCACCGGAAGAGATCGCAGGTATCGGCATTGACGGCCAGAGCTGGTCAGCCATCGCCATGGATAAGGACGGAAATGTTCTTACTAACACCCCAATCTGGATGGATACTAGAGCACAGTCTATCTGTGACAGACTGAATAAAGAGATCGGAGCAGATCAGATTTTTGAAGTATCCGGTAACTCCCTTCAGCCATCCTACACAACTGCAAAGATCCTCTGGTATAAGGAAAATCTCCCGGAGGTTTACGAAAAGATCGACAAGATCCTGCAGTCCAACAGCTACATTGCATACAAACTGACCGGTGTGATGAGTCAGGATGTTTCACAGGGGTACGGTCTGCACTGCTTTGACATGAGAAAAGCAGCCTGGGATGAGGACATGTGTAAAAAACTTGGAATCCCTGTGGAATTTCTTCCGGAGATCTGCGACTGTGACCATGTTGTGGGAACGGTTACAGAAAAAGCAGCAGAAGAATCCGGTCTTGCTGTGGGAACACCGGTTGTTGCCGGTGGTCTGGATGCAGCATGTGGAACACTGGGGGCCGGAGTAATCCATCCAGGTGAGACACAGGAACAGGGCGGACAGGCTGGCGGAATGAGTATCTGCATGGATAAGTACAAGGCAGATCCGAGACTGATCCTTGGTTATCACGTTGTTCCAGGACAGTGGCTCCTTCAGGGCGGCACAACCGGCGGCGGTGGTGTCATGCGCTGGTTTGAACGTGAGTTCGCAGATTATGAGCGTATGATGGCAGGAGAAGAAAAAGGTTCTTCCCTGGATCAGCTCAATGAGATCGCAGAAAAGATCGCTCCGGGAAGTGACGGTGTGGTATTCCTTCCCTATATGTCCGGCGAGCGTTCCCCAATCTGGAACCCGAACGCAAAAGGTGTATTCTATGGACTGGATTTTGCCAAGACCAAGGCTCATATGGTACGTGCCTGCATGGAAGGCGTGGCACTTTCCCTGAAGCACAACCTGGAGGTGGCAAAGGAAGCAGGAGCAGATGTGGAAGTTCTCCGTGCAATGGGAGGATCCGCCAATTCTCTTCTCTGGACTCAGATCAAATCCGATATTCCCGGCAAGCCGATCGTAGTACCGTCATCCGATACAGCCACAACCCTTGGCGCAGCCATCCTGGCAGGTATTGGCGTTGGAATGTATCAGGATTATGATGAAGCCATCCGCCTTACCGTAAAAGAAACAAGAAGACATGAACCGAACCCGGATAACAGGGCCGTTTATGAGAAAACCTATAAAACCTATTTAAATCTCTATAAATCTCTTGAACCTATGATGAGAAATGAGGAGGAAAAATAATCATGAAAGCAGCAGTAGTAGTAGCAAATGAAGATGTCCAGTACCAGGAAGTGGAAGAACCACAGGTAACTCCGGGTCACGTAAAGATCAAAGTAAGATATTCCGGAATCTGTGGATCTGATATCCCGCGTGTATTAAACCACGGCGTACATTTTTATCCGATCGTACTTGGACATGAGTTTTCCGGTGATGTAGTGGAAGTCGGAGAAGGCGTTACCAAGGTAAAAGTCGGCGACCGTGTATCCGGTGCACCGCTTCTTCCATGTATGAAATGTGACGACTGCCAGAAAGGTAATTACTCCCTCTGCAAACATTACAGCTTCATCGGTTCCAGAGAGCAGGGAGCAAATGCGGACTATGTAGTAGTTCCTGAGAAAAATGCCGTACCGTTTGCAGACAATGTTCCATATGAGCAGGGCGCTATGTTTGAGCCTGCAACCGTAGCCATCCACGGTGTATTCCAGAATGATTACCACGGCGGTGAGTATGTGGCGATCCTCGGCGGCGGTACCGTTGGTATGTTTACCATGCAGTGGACAAAGATCTTCGGCTCCAAGAAAGTCGTAGTTTTTGATATCAGCGATGAGAGACTTGCCCTTGCAAAACGTCTCGGCGCAGATGAAGTCATCAACACAAAAGAAGAAGGCTACATGGAGAAGGCCATGGCCATCACAGGCGGCAAAGGATACGGCTTTGTATTCGAGACAGCCGGACAGGTTCCGACTATGCACATGGCATTTGAGCTTGCTGCAAACAAAGCCCATGTATGCTTTATCGGTACTCCTCATGAGAACCTTACTTTCACACCGAAACAGTGGGAGAATATGAACCGTAAAGAGTTCAAACTTACCGGTTCCTGGATGTCCTACAGTGCACCATATCCGGGACGTGAGTGGGATCTGACCGCGCATTACTTTGCAACCGGCCAGCTGAAATTTGATCCGGGCTTCATCTACAAGAAGATCCCGATGAGCCAGGCACAGGAAGCATTCCAGCTGTTCAAGACCCCGGGCCTTGTAAAAGGAAAGATCCTTCTTTCCAATGAGGAAGACTGATATGATCCTGACTGTAACGTTAAACGCTGCCATTGACAAGCGTTATGTAGTAGATGATTTTAAAGTGGGCGAAGTGAACCGGGTACGGGAATGTACCTATGTTCCCGGCGGAAAGGGACTGAATGTTTCCAAGCCGGCGTCTATTTACGGTGCTGAAGTGGTTGCCACAGGTTTTGTGGGCGGCCACGCAGGCAATTATATTGAAGATGCCCTGAAACCTTTTGGCATCAAGAGCGCTTTTTACCATGTGGACGCGGAGAGCCGTTCCTGCATCAATATCTGGGATGAAGTGAATCACGTGCAGACCGAATTCCTGGAGCCGGGATTTACTCTCACAGAGGCAGACTTTGAGGGATTTGAGAAAAAATTCCGCGAGCTTGTAAAAGACGCTTCTGTTGTTGCAATGTCCGGCAGCGTGCCCAAAGGACTTGACGGAACTGCCTATCAGCGTCTTGTGAAGATTGTCAAAGACGCAGGAAAACCGGTGATCCTGGATACCAGCGGAAAGCTTCTGGAAGAGGGAATCAAGGCAGCACCAACACTGATCAAGCCCAATATCGACGAGATCCGAATGCTTACGGGAAAGCACTGTGATGACATCAACGATATCATCGAAGCGGCAAAAGCCATCCATGCCGGTGGCGTGGAGATCGTAGCGGTTTCTCTTGGAGCAGATGGCTCCCTGGCAGTTGGCGAGGAGGGGATTTTCCGTGCGATAGTTCCGAAGATCGATGCAGTAAATACTGTAGGCTGTGGAGATTCCATGATCGCAGGTTTTGCCCTTGGATTAAGCGAGGGACTTTCCCTGGAAGAGACCCTGCGCAGGGCCAGCGCAATCTCAGCGGCAGCAGCCATGCGTGAGGAGACCGGTTTCTTTGTGATGGAAGATATGGAGAAACTTCTTCCACAGATTGAAATCAAAAAATTATAGAGGCTGTAAAACAAGTTTATAATAAGAAAAATTTTTTCATAAAAAAGGAGATGTAAAGATGGCAGAAGTTATCAATCCGGCAATCGTGCCGAAAGTGACACTTCCTTCCGGCGAACAGGTTCCATGCGTCGGAATGGGAACCTTCGGTTCCGACCGTGTATCCGCCGAGGATGTATCTGCAGCTGTTGCAGGCGCGATCCGCAGTGGTTACCGTATGTTCGACTGTGCCGCATGCTACGGAAACGAGCATGAGATCGGCCAGGTATTTAAGGATGCGTTCGACGAAGGCGTTGTAGAGCGTAAGGATCTCTTCATCATGACAAAAGTATGGAACGACATGCACAGAAGAGTAGAGGAAGCCTGTGACAAGAGCATCAAAGACCTTCAGTGTGACTATGTGGATATGTATTATATCCACTGGCCATTCCCGAACTATCATGCACCGGGATGTGATGTAGATTCCAGAAATCCGGATTCCAAGCCGTTCAGTGTTGAGGAGTTCATGGATACATACCGTCAGTGCGAGGCTCTGGTAGAAAAAGGAAAGATCCGTTACATCGGTATTTCCAACATGACCATTCCGAAACTTGAGGCAGTTCTTCCACTTATGAAGATCAAACCTGCAACCTGCGAGCTTGAGCTGCATGTATGCTTCCAGCAGCAGGAGCTTTATGATTATCTGGTAGCACATAACATCCAGCCGGTAGGTTACATGCCGATCGGTTCCCCGCGCAGACCTGAGAGAGATATCTGCCCGGAGGATGTTGCAGATCTGGAAGTACCGGAAATGCAGGCAATCGCAAAAGCACATGGGGTTCACCCGGCTCTGATCGCTCTGAAATGGGCACATCAGAGAGGCGAGATCTCCATTCCGTTCTCTGTCCATAACTATGCAAGCAACCTGAAATGTGTCACAGAGGATCCACTTACAGATGAGGAAATGGCAACCATCGCAACTCTGGAAAAAGGCAACCGTCTTGTAAAAGGCCAGGTATTCCTGTGGCATGGTGCAAATGACTGGCATGACCTCTGGGATGAAGATGGCGTGATCGTAAAATAATAAAATTTTGTGTGGGATATCACAGTACAAAGGCCCTATGTTCGATATATTGAACATGGGGCTTTTGTTACTGTTCACTTTGTGACCAGCAATGGGCTTTTTTCACCGTGTAAAGTGGACTAAGAAACTCTGTTGTAAATTATCACCAAACATGTTACCATGTAGGAGGTATAAACAGTTATTGTTCACATAGAAAGCAGTGATCTTTAACAAAATAATGGCAGAAATGGTGGGAGAAGCCTGTCTGGGGGATGTATAAAAAGAGCAGCAGAAACTGATCAGAGGGGGACAACAGAAATTATGTATCGTATTTTACTGGTAGATGATGAGATACTTGTTCGAGATGCGATCCGGGAGAATATTGACTGGAAAGCAATGGACTGTGAGCTGGTAGGAGACTGTGATAACGGGAAAGCAGCAGCGGAATTTGTACAGAACCATCCGGTGGATATCGTGCTACAGATATCCTTATGCCATATATGGATGGTATGGAACTGAGCCGTTTTCTCCATGATAATTATCCGGACATCGTGATCGTGATCTTCAGCGGATTCGGAGAATTCGAGTATGCCAAGAAGGCGATCCAGTATGGTGTCAGTGAATATATGCTGAAGCCGGTGACAGCCATGGAACTCAGAAATGTTATCGGAAAAATGAAGGAGAAGGTGGACCAGCAAAGAAAAGAAAAAGAGAAGCTGGAACGTCTGACACAGACTTCCGAGAATTATCAGAAAAACGCCATTGTGATCCGTTCCAGAGCGCTGCAGGGCTTTGTGGATAATATCAAGACACGGCAGGAAAGTCTGGAAGAGCTTGCAGCACTGGGAATCGATCTTGAGGCAGCATGCTATCGTGTGGCTGTTTTTGATCTGGATCTGTATTCGGACGGCAGTCAGCTTACTGCGGAGAAACGCCAGGAGAGTGCACTGATGTCTTTTGTCCTTTTTAATATCAGTGATGAGATCATCAGCAAAGAAAAAGCAGGAGTGGCATATCAGGCCGGAAATAACAAGGTCGGTGCTCTTTTCATGGGAAACCGTACCAGAGAGTTTGAACACAAGATCATGGAGATCTGCAGGACGATCCAGGATAAGCTGAAGGAACTGATGTCGTTGGATATTTCTATCGGTGTGGGAAGCTGGGCTAGAACTCAGCAGGAGCTTCGTGCATCCCATGAACTTGCAGAGAAAGCTATTGAATATCGTTATCTTCTTGGAGGAAGCCTTCTTATTGATATGGAAGAACAGCCGGAGGAAAAAAATCTTTCCATTAAAGCTTATGTAGAGAAGCTGGCAGCTGCTCTGAAAGCGGGTAAAAAGGAAAACGCAGAGCATATTCTGGAACAGATCTCTTCTGAGATCAAGGAAGCGCGGGTGGATAAGAGTCGTGCCTGCGTGTATCTTCAGCAGATCATCCGTGCAGCAGATGAGACCTGTGAGGATATGGTTCCGGACAACAGGCTTTTTTCCAAAAGAGAAGCACTTCTGCAGCAGGTTACGGAGCAGAATTCTTTTGACAGTGCTGTTGAACTGGTCAGGAATCATATCGGAGAGATTTTCCAGACACTTTCCGATGCAAACAGCTCCAGCGGACAGCGTCAGGCCAGACTTGCCCTGGATTATATCCAGAAGAATTATATGGATCCGGATTTAAGCCTGAACAGTATCTGTTCCTATCTGAATATCAGTACAAGCTATTTCAGTACGATCTTTAAGGATCTTACGGGAGAGACTTTTACAGAGGTTCTGATCCGTACCCGTATGGAGAAGGCGAAGGAGCTTCTGGAAAATACAACCATGAAGAATTATGAAATTGCCGAAAAAGTCGGATTTGCAGACCCGCATTACTTTGGAATCTCCTTCAAAAAAATGACAGGCTGCACCCCGACAGAATATGCAAGGGAGAAACGTAAATGAGAGATATCCGGTTTGCGGCAAAGATCATAGGAAAATTCAAAAGTATCCAGAGCGCGATCTTTGCGGTGGTGACGGTGCTGCTTTTAAGTGCGGTGCTGGTTATAACCGGTGTTTCTATGAGATATACCCGCAATTCTATTTTTGAAAATTCCTCTGTCTACACCCAGAATATCGTGCAGCAGATGAATCAGAATATAGATTCTTATATTGACTACATGGAAAATATTGCTTATATGATCTCCAGCAACGAGGATGTGCAGCAATATCTTTTCGGCGAAAATGTGGACGATGACACAAGAGAACGTCTGATCAACCAGTTCAAGACAATTCTGGACGGGCGAAGTGATATCCGAAATCTGGGAATCATTGGAATTAATGGGCGGAAACTGATCAACGACGGCAAACAGTCTGTGAATCCGGATCTGAAACTTTCCACCCAGGAGTGGTACCTGGATGCTTTGCAGAAGCCGGAAGGCCCGCTTCTTACATCTTCCCATGTACAGCACATCATCAGCGGAGAACGCCCGTGGGTGATCACTTTAAGCAGGGGGATCCGTAATTTTTCCAACAGTGGTGAGAAAGAGGGAGTCTTTTTTATTGACCTGAATTACAGTGCCATCAGTGAACTCTGTGATCAGAATACGATTGGGAAAAAGGGATATGCATTTATTCTGGATGAAAGCGGAAATATTGTATATCATCCGCAGCAGCAACAGCTTTACAATGAATTGCAGACGGAGAATATCGACCTGATCGTGGAATCAAAAGAAGATACGGTGCGTACCGGAAAGGGAAACAGAGGAAAGCTGTATTCCATTTCCAGATCCAATAAAACCGGATGGACCGTTGTGGGCTGTATGAGCGTCAGCGAGCTTCTGCGAAAAAGTAATCAGGCGCAGAGTATTTATGTACTTATATCTGCACTTCTGATGATCGTGGCTCTGCTTTTTTCAAGATTTCTGGCAAAGAGTCTTACCTATCCCCTTCAGCGTCTCAGGGATTCCATGTCCAGGGTACAGGAGGGGCATTTTGACGGAGCAGATGTGGAGATCGATTCGGAGAATGAGATCGGAAGCCTGACGAAATCTTTCAATATGATGACACATAGGATACAGGATCTTATGGAGCAGAACGTGAAGGAACAGGAAGCAAAGAGAAAAAGTGAGCTTAAGGCCCTTCAGTCCCAGATCAATCCTCATTTTCTCTACAATACCCTGGATTCGATCATCTGGATGGCAGAGGGCAGAAAGTACGAAGAGGTTGTTCTGATGACAGCATCCCTGGCGCGTCTTCTTCGTCAGAGCATCAGTAATGAAGATGAAGTGGTTCCTCTTGCAAGGGAAGTGGAGTATGCCAAGGGTTATCTTACGATCCAGAAGATGCGTTACAAGGACAAGCTGGAATTCGAGATCGATGTAGAACCTTCTATATTAAATATCCCTCTGATCAAGCTGGTTCTCCAGCCGATCATTGAAAATGCCATCTATCATGGACTGAAATATAAAGAGAGTAAGGGACTTTTGCAGGTAAAAGGCTTTATGAAGGACGGAAATGCAGTTCTTCAGGTGATCGACAACGGTGTAGGTATGGATGAGGAAACATTGTCACATATTTATGATAAGCATAAGGTGAATTATCATTCCAATGGTGTGGGTGTTTACAATGTACAGAAACGTCTGAAGCTTTATTATGGAGAAAATTACGGGATCACCTATGAAAGTGAAAAAGGTGTCGGAACCACTGCCACGATCATCATTCCGGGAATACAGGAGGAATCAATATGAAAAAACATAGAAAACTCCTGACTTTAGGAGTGGTCATCTGCCTTATGGCGGGGCTTGTAGCCGGAATAGTCTATTATAAACAGGTAGAAGAAGAGAGAAAACTATCGCTGATCTATATTCCGAAGGTTGTGGACGGTACCAATGATTTCTGGACATCACTGATCCAGGGGGCGGAGATGGCTGCAAAGGAATATAATGCAGATATCCGCGTATGGGCACCTGAGGAAGAGAATGATGTGGATGGGCAGAACAAGCTGATCGAAAGGGCAACAGAAGAAAAACCGGACGCGATCCTGATCTCGCCGTCCAGCTTCACTGAATCCGACCAGCTTTTGAAGAAGGCAAAGGAACAGGGAATACATATCGCATTTATTGATTCTTACACACAGGAAGAGGTCCAGGATCTTACCGTTGCGACCGATAATCTGGAAGCGGGACAGATCCTTGGCAGGTTTGCGAAGGATCTTGTGGGAACGGATGATCAGATTGCGATCGTTTCACATGTAAAGGGTGTATCTACAGCAGTTGAAAGAGAAAAAGGTTTCCGGACAGGACTTGGCAGTCTGAAGGATAATATCGTAGATGTGGTATACTGTGATTCTCGGTATGACAAGTCCTATGAGCTTACCAAAGAGCTGATGAAAAAATATCCGGATCTCAAGATGATCGCGGGAATGAATGAATATTCCTCTGTAGGTGCTGCAAGAGCAGTAAAGGCAGCAAAAGCAGAGAATCGGATCAGGGTGGTGGGAGTAGACAGCTCACAGGAGGCCGTCCAGCTGATGGAACACGGAATCTTCCAGGGAATCGTTGTACAGAAGGCATTTAAAATGGGGTATGTGGGTGTTCGGGAAACTGTTAAGATGCTGCGTGGAGAAGACTATAAGAAGAATATTAATTCCGGGTGCCAGCTTGTGACTCCTGACAATATGTATACCAGTGAGATCGAAAAACTGCTTTTTCCGTTTAATACGTTAAAAACATATGGTGATCTTACACCGTAAATAGTCATAAATGCACAAAGAAAAGGGTTAAATATTTACCATACAGTAAATATTTAACCTTTTTTTGAAAGATATTCTATTACAATTATTGATTTTTGACGGTATTATAATAACCAAGAAAACACAAGATACGTGCAAAACGTGAGGAGGGTAAAAATTGGAAAACTTAAAACAAAATCCAATCGTTAAGAAGCTCGGATTGAACAGAATACTGCTTGTCTGTGTTCTGATTCTTATGTTCCTGGTTTTTAAAGTAGTTCTTGGAAACAAGTTTCCGGCTGTTGATAGTATCAGATCTACTTTGAACTATGTGTACTTCCTGGGCTTTTTGTCACTTGGCGTTACATTCGTAATCGCTACAGGAGGAATTGATTTCTCCATCGGACCTGTAATGTTCTGCTGTGCACTGGTATCCGGTTACTGCATGACATCCTACAAGGTTCCGTGTGCAGTTGCCATGATCCTTTGCATTCTGATCGGTCTCTGCTTTGGTATTTTCAATGGCTGGATGGTTTCTTACATGTCAGTACCACCATTCATTATTTCCATGGCATCCATGAACATTGCAAAAGGTATTGCTTCTGTATTCACAAAAACACAGTCAGTAAGCTGGCCGGCAGCCAGTGAGGCAAACGGCTGGTTCCGTAATATCGTTTCCGTAAACGGCTTCCCTGTAGGAATCATTATCTTCCTGGGAATGGCAGTTATCTGCGGTATCGTTCTTTACAACACAAAACAAGGACGTTACATCCTCTGCCTTGGTTCCAACAAAGAGGCTGTCCGTCTTTCCGGTGTTAACACAAAGAAATGGGAAATGCTTGCTTATGTGATCTGCGGATTCCTGGTAGGTATTGCAGCACTCTTCTTTGTAGCTACATACACAACTGTTCAGCCAGGTTATGGCGATCAGTACAACAATGAGGCTATTGCAGGCTGCGTTATGGGTGGTACATCCATGGTTGGTGGACTTGCTTCCATCGGCGGTACTGTAATCGGCGTATTCATCATCTCTCTTCTTCAGCAGGGAATCATGGCATTTGGTCTTGGTAAAGGACAGCAGATGATTATTACAGGTATCATTGTTATTGTAGCAGTTTACGCTGACGTTTCTGCAAGACGCAGAAAGAACTGATCATAAGGGAGGATTCGACAATGGGTGAAGTTATTTTAACTATGAAGGATATTGATAAGTCCTTTCCTGGAGTTCATGCCCTGGATCATGTTAATTTCGAAGTGAAACGCGGTGAAGTACATGCACTTATGGGAGAGAACGGAGCCGGAAAGTCCACACTGATGAAGGTGCTTACCGGTATTTACCAGAAGGATTCCGGAACAATTACATATAAAGGCAAAGAGACAGAATTTCACAATACCCGTGAAGCTCAGGATGCCGGAGTGGTAATCGTACATCAGGAATTAAATATGATCGGAGATCTGACTGTTGCACAGAACATCTTTATCGGACGTGAACCGAAGAAGGGAATCCGTGTAGACGACAAGAAGATGATCGAAGATTCCAGGAAATTATTTCAGGATCTGAATATTGAGATCGATCCGAGAGAAAAAATGAGTAATCTTACTGTTGGTAAGCAGCAGATGTGTGAGATTGCAAAGGCTATTTCCCACAAAGCTGAGGTGATCATTTTTGATGAGCCGTCAGCAGCTCTTACTGAGAAGGAGATTGCGGATTTATTTGAAATCATCAAAGACCTTCGTAAGAAGAATCTTGGTATTGTATACATCTCACACCGTATGGATGAGATCAAGATGATCACAGACCGTGTAACTGTCATGCGAGATGGCGGCTATGTAGGAACTCTGATCACAAAAGACAGTACAAAAGAAGACATCATCAACATGATGGTTGGTCGTGTTATTTACGAAGATCCTAAGACAGAAAGTGCTGTGCCGGAGGATGCGCCAGTTGTGTTAAAAGTAGAACATCTGAATGCAGGCAAGATGGTGCAGGATGTAAGCTTTGAACTTCACAAGGGTGAGATCCTTGGTTTCTCCGGTCTGATGGGAGCGGGGCGTACAGAGACAGCCAGAGCTTTATTCGGAGCAGATCCGAAAGAGAGCGGAGATATATATGTTAACGGTGAGAAAGTGACGATCAACTGTCCACAAGATGCTGTTAAGTGTGGTATCGGATATCTTTCAGAAGATAGAAAGCGGTACGGAGTAGCTGTTCAGAAGACTGTCGCTGAAAACACGACAATGGCTACTGTACATCAGTTTATGAGAGGTATTTTCATTAACAGGAAGAAAGAAGCGGCAGTGGCACAGGAATATGTAGATGCATTGGCAACAAAAACTCCTA
>OLSG01003196.1_pt1 | contig 12047 bp, 9 predicted proteins | sample 1673041 | NCBI WGS metagenome assembly OLSG01 (sample SAMEA3136749, study PRJEB25190) | human gut metagenome | reverse complement strand
CTATTATTTCTCCTGAAATGGATGGAACTCCTTCCGTCACGGCGTCAGCCGTGACGGAAGGAGTATATTTTTACACATACGTACCCTATTTTATCCGAAAACGCTCCATAATGCAAGTGTTTTCGTTATTTTTTCAGGATGAAGCAGGGCAGAGGGGCGGTTTCGGCCCAGTTGGCAAAATCACACACCAGAACGGTAAAACTTTTGAGCGGAAGTGCCCGGAGATATTCCAGCACCGTCTGCTTTTCGTCCGTGCCGATGACCTGCCCGCTGTAGAGGATGGCGCTCACCACGCCGCCGGGCCGCACGGCTTCCAAAGCCGTTTCCCCCGGGTCAATTCCGCCCTGGGGAAACTGCCAGGCTCCTTTCTGCCCGGAACGCTCGCAAATCAACAATTTCCCGTCCTGCCGGACCATCATCCCCGCAACATTCGGACGATACAATCTTTCCATGCCCTGTTCATTAACATACCCTTTTCCGCATTTCCAGCCATGTTCTTTCCATAAACCCGTTAAAAACGGGCAAAAAAATCCTTTTACAGATTTTTCCCCCCTACTTCAAGGCACACCGAATATCAACCGCCTTCCACCAGAAGAATAAGCGGTATAAAAAAACGAAAAACTTCCCGTTTACGGCGGGAATTCCGGGAAATCAGCTAAAAACTTTAGTAATCAGATATTAACATACTGCCATTTTTCTAACATTGTTCTTTATTGGCAAGTCTATTGTTCCTGCAAAGTAAAATATGGGAACCGGCCTTCCTCTTACTTTTCACGCGTTCCGTTAATAAAACTCCGATCATGAAAACAAAAATGAACTACTTGACAGCCACGCTTCTGGCAATATTTGCATGGGGCGGTACAGGCGTCGGTATAGCAAAACAATCCAAAAAGGCGCTAAGGCATCCCGTTGAAGACAACAAAAAATCTCCCGGAGTTTACGATGCGAATCAAAATGACCGTCAAGGCATCCAAGATGCGGAACAAGGCCCCGGGGACAAACCGGTTACGTGGAGCATTTCCCGTCCCAATGCCAAAAACGCGCTGTCTGAAGTCACAAAAGGAATTTACCAGATTCACGGCGGAGGTTTTCCGAACATAACTATTATTGAAGGACGGGAAGGCATCATGATCATTGCCCCTTTCGTCCCGAAAGAAACCATGGCCGAGAGTCTTGACCTCTATTACCGGAAGGCGGGAAAACGGCCAATCAAGGCTGTTGTAGATGCACATCCACATACCAACTATTTTGCCAGTACCAAAAGAACGGCATCCGGGCTGGACATAGACGGCATAGAAATGGAATTCATGGCGGTTCCCGGAATGGGGGCCTCTTCTGCCGCACTGATGTATTTTCCCCAATTCAAGGCGCTTTTTTATGGAGAGGACACGGCAAGCGCCATACATGATATCTGCACTCTGGGAGTATCCAGAATAAGGGATGCAAAAAACAGGTGGAAAGCCCTTGATCAAGCCATTCAGCGTTATGAAGACAAAATAGAGATTTTGTTCTCACAACACCATTGGCCCAGAATAGGAAAAGAAAATATCAAACGGTTCCTGGCCAGGGAATGCCGCAACCGCAAATACATGCATGACCGGATATTGAACCTGGTTAGCAAAGGGTATTCCCCCGCAGAAATTGAGGGAATAATCAATCCGATTCCGGAAAGCGGCAGAATCAGGAATAGCCCTCCGGAAATCACCGGGCAAAAGGACTATCGTCAAGACGCCGGGACATTAAGGAACGTTATGTCTGCCCATCTAAAAAGAGGAAACATAAGGAATCTGGTAAAAAATATGTGGAAACAATTCGGTTATCAAACGGAATCCGCATTCCGGAACGATGAACTTCTCGTCAATGCCGGAGAACCGGGAATCGGGCTGCTTAAAAACTCCCGCGAACTCACGTTGACGGACACTTTATATGCCCTGACTCCGGAACTGCTGTTCGACTATTTGGGCGTCAGCCTGAATAGTGAGAAATCCAAAGGGAAAAAACTGGCTTTCAACTGGATTGCCCAAAACGGAAGATCATACGGCTTCTGGATTGAAAACGAAGTGCTGATGTACCGCGAAGGAAAACTGGTCAAACATCCCGACGCAGTCATCACCGGAGACAGGCTCCACTTCGCCCTGGTCGCCATGCGGGCAATGCCCTTAAAGACAGCTCTGGACAAAGGCATGATTAAAATTGAAGGCAATACGGATAAATTCAGGGAATTGCTCGGATGCATGGATAAGTTCCATGGAAATTTCCATGCCATAACACCCTGATTCCATTACCTTTTTACGTACGTTTCAGGTTTTTCATCCGGAAACAGGAGTATTGGCATTTTCTATCAATATCATGAACTGTGCCAGTAAATATTATTCAAACAGTCATGTATTCCGGCGCAAGGGAGCAACTGAAAAAAGGGATGACATTTATCCATGAACAGACATGTTCTTCCCCGCAAACATTCAACGATTTTTCCTTCCCATACAGTAAGAGCTGATATTAAATAGAAAGCATGAAACGATTCTGCCTTCCTGTTTTAGCTCTATTTGTTTGTGCAGCCGCACCTCTTTCCGCCCAGTCCAAAAAAGGAGCCGCCGTCCCGTCCACGGATGACTACAACCAGAGCCAGTTCTGGATAGGCAATTTTCCGGAGGGGCAGTATGTGGTGCATCTCAGCCGGATTGTAGCGGTGGCGCAGCACAGGTATATTCTGGACAATGCCTGCATGGTGTATGAAGTAACGCTGATTACCCTGGGGAATACGCCCACCAAGTTTTATTATCTGGAAACGCTGGGTCAAAATTCCGGTATCAACGCCATCAAGAATGTGACTGACCGTGCGAAGGAGCTTGGGGCCGGCGCCGTCAACCGGGCAACGGGAGGCAGCATTGACCCGGATACAACCGTCGCAAAAGCTTACCCGAATACGAATACCGTGGAATTCCGTGTAGCTACCCTGGAGCAGCTCAACAAAATGTATGCTTCCCTTCTCAAGGCGTGGCAGGACGGGAAAGGGAGGACGTTCAGGCCCTGACGGCTTGAATCAGTAATTAGAGAACAGCGCCGGGCGGTCAGATTTCAATCCGCGGGCTGCAAGTACGGTTTTTACACTCATCTCTCATCACTGCTAAATGTATTTCCTCTCCATCATGTGGGCCTTCAAAGGATCCGCAGAAAAGAGGTGGGTGAGGCCGATCGCCAGAGCGTCGGCGGCATCGGATTCCGGCGTTTCCCGGAGTTCCAAAAGAGCCCGCACCATGAAGGCGACCTGCGTTTTTTGAGCGGCCCCGCGCCCTACGACGGAGAGCTTCACGCTTTTGGGGGAATATTCCATAATACGCAGCCCGGCTTCCGCCGCGGCAATGACCACGGCCGCCTTGGCCGCCCCCATCGTGATGGCCGTCTGATGAGACTGGACATAGATGATGCGCTCCACCGCCATTTCATCCGGGTTCCATTTGTCAATGAGATTGCCCAAATGCTGCTTGATAGCAAGCAGGCAGCCGGACTGGGACACGCTCCGGGGAATGGATAGCGTTCCATAGTCCAGGGCGCGCGCGCGCCGGTAATCCCCCTCCACCACGGCATAACCCGTGTTGCGGATGGCCGGGTCTATGGCAAGAATGCGCATGGGATGATCTTCATTCCATCAGAGAGAAAATCATGTTTCCCCCTCCTTAGCGTCTGCGGCGCTTGGGACCTGCGGGTTTGGGCTTGCGGACGGATTTGACGGGCTTGTCTTCCAACAGGGCGGTGTACGTGTAGTTGAACCCGTCCAGTTTTTTGCGTTCAATGGGTTTCCCAATGAAATTTTCCACAGCCGCAGCAAAATCCAGCTCATCCGCCGTCATGATCGTGAACGCATCCCCGGAAGCTTCCGCGCGGCCGGTACGGCCGATGCGGTGCACATAGTCTTCCGCGTTTTCCGGAACGCGGTAGTTGATGACGTGGGTCACACCGCTGATGTCAATGCCACGCGCCGCCACATCCGTAGCCACCAGAATATCATATTTTCCGCTCTTGAATCCCTTAAGCGCCTCCATGCGTTCCTTCTGGGGAATGTCGGAGTGCATGACGGCCACCTCCCCGCGGTAGCCATGATGCTTGAGCATGCCGCATACCGCGTCCGCCTCCTTGCGGGTGCGGGTGAAAATCATGACAGAACGGAAGTCCGTCCCCTTGAGCAGGGCCAACAGCAGTTCATCCCGCTGGTCCAGAGCTACCGGATAAAAGGCATGGCTGATGGTGGCGGCCACTTCACGCCGGGCGATGGTAACTTCCGCAGGGTCCGTCAGGCACCATTTGGCAAATCCCGCGATGACCGGAGGCATGGTGGCGGAGAAGAAGAGGGTTTGCCTTCCTTCCCACGGACAAAGGTTGACGATTTTACGGACAATGGGCAGGAACCCCATGTCCAGCATTCGGTCCACTTCATCCAGAACCAGGGCCTTGACTTCTCCGAAGCGCATGGTGCAACGGTAGAAGTGGTCCACCAGCCGGCCGGGAGTGGCCACAACGATGTCCGCCCCTTTTTTCAGGTCTTCCGTCTGCTTTCCGTACCCCACGCCGCCATACAGCAACGCTACTTTCAACCCGGTGAATTCACCGTATTCGGCAAAGGATTCCGCCACCTGGTCGGCCAGTTCCCTGGTGGGTTCCAGCACCAGTATCTGAGGTTTGCCGATGGGCCGAATCCTTGTCAGCAGCGGGAGGGCGAAAGCAGCGGTTTTCCCCGTCCCCGTCTGGGAGGCCCCAATGAGGTCCCTGCCTTCCAGAATGATGGGAATGGCCTGCTCCTGAATGGGGGTGGGATGTTCATAACCGCATTTCTCCACCGCCTTCAAGACGGGTTCCGATAAACCTAATTCTGAAAATAACATTGATCTTGTATGCTTGCTAAAGAGTAGAACACGATTCCGTACAGCGGCGCGGGAATCGCGGTCAGGAGATGAACGGATTGGTCAGCAGTTCGTTTTTCACGTTGGTATATGGACCGTGGCCCGGGAAAATCATGGTCGTGGCGGGCTGGTTGAGGACTTTCTTTTCAATGCCCTGTTTCAGCAGGCGCAGGTTTCCTCCCGGGAGATCCGTCCGCCCGATGGAGCCGGCAAAAATGACGTCACCTGTGAACATGATTCCTTCATCCGGCAAATCGTAAACAATGCTGTCCGGAGAATGGCCGGGCACCTGGTGGAGATGCCACAACAGGCCGCCCCAATTCGCCGTGTGAATGTCCGGAGTAAGTATTTCATCCACCACAAACGGCTGAACATTGAGGGGAAGCCCCCAGGCGTCGCGGGCCATTTTTTCCAGCGTCAGGCTTTCATTGTAAGGTTGCCCGGCATGAATGCGGCAGTCGAAAATCTGTCGCATGCGGCAGGCATCCTCCACATGGTCAAAATGCTGGTGGGTGATGAGAAGATCCGTGATGATGATATCGGGCTTTTTGGAATAAATCCAGTCCGCGAAGCCGGACGGAGCGTCCACCGCCACGTAAGCGTTATCCCTCGTCTTAAAGAGGTAACCATTACAGGAAGCAACTCCACCCGTATAAACGCGAATCCGATCCATGGGCAGGGATTGTAGTGAGATCGCCCGGAATATCCAGTATAAAGACGGTTCCCTTAAATAGCTTTCTGTCATCTTCCCCTGGAAAAGCCCCTTATATCAGTCTCCAGGGAATGGTGCATCCGGCATCCATCGGCACCACTTTCTGTCCATGCCCTTCATAAGCGTCCGGCACCAGCATTTCACGCCGCTGCAGACGGACCGTCCTGGCAGGCGGATTCAACCCGTACAAAGCGCAGGCATGACCGGAAACAAAGCCCTGCAACCGGTCCAGGGCTCCGTGTTCGTCAAACAGGGCCGCCAGACGAGGAAGAGCGATGGGGGCGGTAAATACGCCGGCGGCGCATCCGCACGCTTCCTTGGCATGGATGGGATGGGGGGCGGAGTCACTGCCGAACATGAGGCGGGGATGCCCGGAAAGGGCAACCTGCAACAGGGCTTCCCGGTCTTCCGGCCTTTTGGCGATCGGCTTGCAGAACAGATGCGGCCTCAGCATGCCACCGGCCACATCGTCCAAAGTAATGAGAAGATGCTGGAGGGTTACCGTGGCGGCCAGGTTTTCAAATTCGTCCAGCAGCTGCACGGCGGCGGCCGTGGTAATATGTTCCATGCAGATAGTCAGCCGGGGGAAGCGCGTGGCCAAATCACGGTAAACATCCAGGAATTCGGCCTCCCGGTCCATCACGAAGCCGTGGCTTTCGCCATGCACCAGCAAAGGAATATCCATTTCCTGCATGATGGACAGGGTAACTTCCGCATCTTTCATGGCCTTCACGCCGCCTTCGCTGTTCGTGGTGGCTCCTGCCGGGTACAGCTTGATGCCGAACACCAGTTCCTTGAGCCGGGACAATTCCTTTTCTGAATAGGAGCGGAAAAATGCCGTCATGTACGGCTGGAATACATCGTCTCCGCAAGCGTCCAGCACCCGCTGCCGGTAAGCCTGCACCGCACCCGCATCAGCCACCGGAGGCACCAGGTTGGGCATGATGACCGCCCCGGCAAAAGAGGCGGAACTTAACGGAGCGACCAGCTTCATCATATCGCCGTCCCTCAGGTGAAGATGCATGTCCAACGGGGAGTGCAGTTCCAGAATCATGCCGACATCATGAGGGAAGATTGCGCCCAAATCAAGCACGCTCCCCTGCCCTGCAGGAAAGCAATTCTCCGACGGTAAGGGAAAACGGGCATTTTCCCGCAAACCGAAAGGGATGCGGTACGCTTTGCTGCTGTTGCTACAAAGCAAAATCGCCGGGAAACGAATCGTAAAAGCAAATTCTGTCCCAATGCCTCAGAAAAACGCTGTTCTCTCGGACGGCTTTCTTGAAACAGCAGACGGAATGCAGGAACAGTAAAAGTCCGAATGCAAAAAAGCCGCCCGGAGGCGGCTGTTTTTCCTGAACAAGGTGGCGAAGCGGACGGGGCTCGAACCCGCGACCTCCAGCGTGACAGGCTGGCGCTCTAACCGAACTGAGCTACCGCTCCATAACCTTGGATGCCGTCCCTGCCTTGCGGCGGGGACGTGGAGGCTTATACACGCCTTTATACCCCGGTGACAAGAAAAAAAGACTTTTTTTGCAACTTCTGCAACCACCGGCGGTTTGTACGGTGAAGAAACCGTAACTTTTCAGTTACCCGATTTATTTCAATACAGCAATAACTTCTCAACTTTATTTGTTTTAGTTTGACAACAATTAACCGGTTTTGACATAACACCCCCATGCTTCAGACTGCCGCGGATATCACAGCCTCCGTTCACAAATTCGAGACGATCCTTCACCAGTTCAAAAGGGATAACCTGAATGAGGTGGACCAGAGCCATTACCAGAAAATCATGGGGCTTTCCGTCCGGCAGATGAACGCCCTGGGTGCCCTGAACCACCTGATGACCAACCGCCAGGAAGGCATTCCCCTGAAAGAGCTTGCCCATTATCTCCGCATGAGCATTCCCTCCACCTCCCTGCTGGTGGACAGCATGGTGAAGAAAGGCCTGTTCGACCGCAAGGAGAATCCCCGCGACAGGCGTTCCCTGTGCATCCGCCTTTCCGAGGAAGGCGAATCCAGGTTCCAGATGCTTTTCAACGGCATGAAGGAAAAACTGGATACCCTGTTCAGCACTCTGTCGCAAGAGGACAAGGAGAATTTCTGCCGTATTGTGGATACCCTTTACAACCACGTTTACAGTAAATAATACCATATGAAAAAACACACGCATCATCGGAAGGCGCCCCTCCGCCTGCTGGCCGGTTCCGGCCTGCTTTTTTCCCTGTTTGTTCCGGGTTATTCCCAAGGAACTCCGGGAGGGGCTGCAGCCAAACCCAGTACCGTACTCGTCCAGAAAGCCGCCGCTATTGACAGCGCGGTGAACAAGAAGTACATCGGCCAGGTGGAAGCCATTGACCGGGTGACTGTGCAACCCCGCGTCTCCGGCAACATCGTAGCCACCCGTTTCCGGGAAGGAAAGGTCGTGAAGAAGGGGGATCTCCTGTTCGAAATTGAGGATACGCGCTACAGGGCGGCTGTGGAGGAAGCGGTAGCCAAAAAGGCCCAGCTTGAAGCCAAACTGCTTTACGCAAAAAATAGTTTTGAACGCTATAACAGGTTGCTGGCCTCCAAATCCGTCTCCATGGACACGGTGGAAAACGCCAAGAGCACCATGCATGCCCTGGAAGCGGAAATCCAGTCCGCAAACGCCGCCATTACGGTAGCGAAGGACGATCTTAACTATACCAGGCTCACGGCTCCCATCACGGGCCGCACAGGCCGCGTCACCTTTTCCACGGGCAATTACATCACCCCCACCTCCGGTTCCCTGGTGACCATTACAGGCATCGATGAAGTGTACGTGAAGTTCCCTATCAGTGAACGCGATTTCCTTTCCCTGTTCGGCACCCAGGAAAATATGAAGAAAGACGCCCTTGTGTCCGTCAACCTCGCCAACGGCAAGGCATACGACCAGCCGGGCAGAATTTTCATGACGGACAATACCGTCCAGACGACCACGGACACCCTGAATGTCTGGGCAAAATTCCCCAATCCGGAAGACGTGCTGACGCCCGGCGGCGTAGTCACGGTTAATCTTTCCAAGAAAAACGTGGACCGCTTCCCGGCTGCCAACATTTCCTCCGTGATGCACGATGCCTACAAGAGCTACGTTTACATTGTCAACGACCAGGGCGTCGTGGAACGCCGGGACGTTACGCTGGGCAACACGGTCAATAATGAACAGTGTTTCAGTTCCGGCGTCAAGGAAGGGGAAGTCGTCATCATCGACGGCATGCACAAGGTGCGTCCCGGCGCCAAGGTGAATCCGGTATATTCCGTTCAAAACTGAGCTACCCATGATTGCGGACCTGTTTATCAAACGCCCCAAATTCGCCATCGTCATCGCCATCCTGATGATGCTGGCTGGCGGCATCTGCCTGAACCAGCTCCCCATTGCGGAGTATCCGGAAATCGCGCCCACCAGCATCAACGTGCAGGCCACCTATACGGGTGCCAGCGCCCAGGTGGTGATGGAAACGCTGGCCTCCCCCATTGAGGAAGAACTCAACGGGTTGGAAAACCTGCTCTATTTCTCCTCCAAGTCAGATAACACCGGCGGGTATTCCCTGTCCCTGACGTTCAAGAGCGGCACGAATTCGGACATCAACATGGTGAACGTTCAGAACGCCTTGAAACGGGTGGAATACAAACTTCCCAAGGAGGTGACGGACCAGGGCATCAAGATCAAGAAACGCTCCTCTGACATCCTGGGATTCTTCGCTTTCCGGTCCACCAGCATGAGTTCCCTGGAGCTGAACAACTTCGTCAAGACCAGGGTGAAGGATGAGGTTGCCCGCGTACCGGGAATCTCTGCCGTCAACCTGATGCCGGAAAAGAATTACAGCATGCGCATCTGGCTGGACGCCCTGCGCATGTCCGCCCTGAATATCACGCCGGATGACGTTTCCAACGCCATCAAGGCGCAGAACGTTCAGGCCGCGGCCGGCTCCATCGGCTCGGAAGGGGAAAACAACTTCATCCAATACAAGGTGAACGTCACCGGACGACTGCAGACCGTGGAGGAATTCAGCAAGATTATTGTCCGCACGGGCCAGGACGGCCACGTTACCCGGCTGGACGACATTGCCCGCATTGAGCTGGGCGCGGAAACCTACACGGGCAGCAGCCGCAACAACGGGGAAGACTCCGTGAACATGGCTGTGTACCGCCTGGATGACGCCAATGCCCTGGAAGCCATGAACGGCGTGAAAGACACGCTGGAGAAGCTGGAAAAACGTTTTCCGGAAGGTGTGAGCTACGTCGTGAGCTACGACCCCACGCAATACATTTCCGCCACCATGGCGGAAATCGTGGAAACGCTTGTCATCGCCCTGATTCTGGTGGTGGGCATCACGTACCTGTTCCTGCAGGACTGGCGTGCCACGCTCATTCCGGCGCTCGCCATTCCCGTCTCCCTGATAGGCACCTTCGCCATCCTGCTGCCCCTGGGCTTTTCCATCAATGTGCTGACCATGTTCGGCCTTATTCTGGTAATCGGGTCCCTGGTGGACGACGGCATCATCGTAGTGGAAAATACGATGCGCATTCTGGAGACGGAGGATCTCTCGCCGGAAGAAGCCACCAAGAAGAGCATGCACCAGATTACAGGCGCCATCATCGCCACCACGCTGGTGACGGTCGCCATTTACGTGCCCATCGCCTTCTTCGGCGGCATGGTGGGGAACATTTACATGCAATTCTCCGTAACCATGTGCGTGGCCCTCTGCCTTTCCGCCATCAATTCCCTGACGCTCAGCCCCGCGCTGTGCGTTCTGCTGCTGAAAAGGAAGCAAAAGAAACAGAGCAGGTTCAGCCTCTTCCGCCCCTTCAATGTCTCTCTGGAATGGGCGCGCAAAAGCTATATCAAATGCGCCGGCATCATGGTGCGCCGCGCGTGGCTTACGCTGATTCTGCTGGCCGCTGTCCTGGTCGGCAACTGGAAACTGTTTGAGACCGTACCCAAATCCTTCCTTCCGCCGGAAGACAAGGGCACCGTTTTCTGTGATATCCAGCTGGCCCCTGGCGCCACGCTGGGCCGTACGGAACAGGCCATGCGCAGTGCGGAACAGAAGCTGATGAGCATCCCCGGCGTGCGCCAGGTTTCCTCCACTTCCGGATTCAGCTTCATGGGCGGCAACGGGGAAAACCTGGGCATGTGCATCGCCCAGCTTGACCCTTGGGACAAACGCAAGACGCCGGAGCTCTCCCTGGATTCCATCATGCAGAAAGCTTCCATCCTGTGTGATGAAATTCCGGCGGCCAAGGCCACCGTGTTCAGCCCGCCCGCCATCATGGGGCTGGGCCTGACGGGCGGCGTCTCCTTCATGCTCCAGGCCAGCGGGGAGGAAACTCCCAAAGACCTGGAACGAGTGACCAACGACCTGCTGGACAAAATCAACAAACTGCCGGGAACCATGTACGCCCGCAGCGCGTATGAGGCGAACACCCCCCAGCTTTTCCTGAACATCGACCGTGAAAAGGCGCAGAGCATGCACGTGCCCGTCAGCCGCATCTTCACGACGCTTCAAAGCAAGCTGGCCTCCATGTACATCAATGATTTCAACCTGATCGGCTACACGTTCAAGGTGAAGATGCAGTCCGCGGCAGAGGACCGCACCACCATCAATGACATCATGAACACCTACATTCAGAACGATCAGGGCCAGATGGTGCCTCTCAGCTCCGTAGCCACCCTGTCTTACATGGTGGGGCCGCGGCAAATATCCCGTTTCAACCAGCTCATGTCCGCAGAAGTGACCGCCCAGGCAAAACCCGGCGTCAGCAGCGGCGAGCTGATGAACCAGATTGAGGCTATTCCGCTGCCGGAAAATTACTCCATCACCTGGACGGACATGAGCTATCAGGAACGGCAGAACGATGGGAAAATCGTCCTGCTGATGGGTATGGCCCTGCTCTTCGGCTACCTGTTCCTGGTGGCGCAATATGAAAGCTGGACGGTTCCCATTTCCGTCATTGTCTCCGTCTCCGTCGCCCTGTTGGGCGCTTTGCTCGGCCTGATTATCTGCAACACGCCCCTGAGCATTTACGCTCAGCTCGGCCTGGTGATGCTGGTGGGCCTGGCCGGGAAAAACGCTATTCTGATGGTGGAGTTCTCCAAGATGGAGCGGGAGCGCGGCGTTCCCATCCAGGAAGCCGCCCTGGAAGGAGCCCGGCAGCGCTTCCGCGCCGTGATGATGACGGCCATTTCCTTCATCATCGGGGTATTCCCCATGGTCATCGCCTCCGGAGCGGGCGCGGCAAGCCGCAAAGCCATTGGCATCTCCACCTTCTACGGCATGATTCTCGCTACAGTGGTGGGCATTCTGTTCATTCCGGCCCTGTACGCCATGTTCCAGCGTTACCGCGAATGGGTGAAAGGCCTGTTTGCCAGAAAGGCGGAATAAATGTAAAGGAAAACTGCTCCATGAAGGACGGGG
>OLSG01003193.1_pt1 | contig 12058 bp, 8 predicted proteins | sample 1673041 | NCBI WGS metagenome assembly OLSG01 (sample SAMEA3136749, study PRJEB25190) | human gut metagenome | reverse complement strand
GCTCGCAGTCCTGGTAGGTGAGGGCCTTGTCGTAGCCCACGTGGGTCAGGATGTGCTTGTAGCCGTCCTTCATGTTCATGACATCCCACAGATCCTCGTGGCACGCATTGCAGCCGCGGTTGCCCGCGTTCAGCATGTCGGTGGTGCTGAAGGTGTCGTTGAAGTTCCCAGAGGTCCTATCAGTGAAGTCCGGGTACATTGACGGCGCGGCCTCCTCCGTCGCCTCTGCATCTCCGCCCGTCGCGGCCATGCTCGTGGTGGCTTGGGGCGCGCACCCCCACAGCGCGAGCGCCAGGGCTGCTACGGCCGCCATCACGGCTACGGCCACGAGCAAGCGGGACGTGCCCTTGCTTTCTTGTGCTTTCATCCTCTTCTCCTTCCTTTCCGTTGAAGATGTTTGCCTTTCGCCGATCGGGGCGCATCAAGGGAGGCGTGGTGCGCCCCAGCCGGCAAGCATCACTTTAAATGCGGGCGGCCGATTGAAAATCAGCAACGTTTGTTGAGGTTGGTCAGCCATCTCAACAACTCTTGTTGATTTCAGGGAAATGCCAGATGATATGATTGAGTCGGCTGAATAGCGCTCGGCGAGGCGCCTCGAGGGTCGCAAGAGGTTGCGTCGGCGATGGCGGCCCGCGGGCGCTTCGTGTTGCGCTGGAAAGAGAGAACCGGTTGCGAGGGGTGGGGTTGAGGAACGTGGATGAGGCAGGGAAGACGACGGCCCGCGCGCTGAGGACATTCGAGGGGGCGCCGAAGGGCTATTGGTGGATCGTCGGGGCGCTCGTGGCGCTGGCGTCGGCCGCCATGCTTCTGCACGAATCGGGAAGCTGGATGCTCGATCTCGCGCCGCTGTGGGGCGCGTCGGTCAACATCCGCGCCTTCTCCTGCGACGCCCATTCGCTCGGACTCGTCTTCGGCTATGCGGTAACGCAGATCAATGGACGGAAGTTCGCCCGCCTGGTCGGCGACGGCCTGTTCTGGCTCATCTTCTTCATCGCGCAAGTGGGCAACGTCCTTCTGTTCTATGGCTGTCTTACGGTGCTGGACGCGCCCTTCGCCATCGTTGCCGTGCAGTTTGTTGGCGCCGCCTCGGGGGCATGGTTTTTCGTGGCCGCCAGCCAGGTGGCGTGCATGGTCGGCCCCGCGCTGTTCATGGGCACCATCGTGGCCGTGGTGTCGCTGACCACCCTCATCGTCCAGGGCCTGTTCAGCATGCTGGAGGCCACCTCGCCTCTGCTGGTCTCAGAGCTTCTGCATCTGGGGCTGGTGGTGGCAGCGGGGCTGTGCCTCGTGAAGGCCATGGCGCCGGGCTCCTGCTTTCCCGAGAGCTACCGTCGCTCGTTTGCGCCCATTCGCACCCGCGAGGACGGAGGAGGGGAGACGACGGAAGAAAAAGGGGGAAGTGCTTCCAGCGACCGACGGCCGGATGACCTCGCGCCCTCGCGCCGACGGGCGCCCCTGTGCGTCCGACTCTTCGTCATCGTCGGCTCCTACGGTATAGTGTTCGGCTTTCTCCACGTCATTCCGCTGGCGCTGCCCTTGGGCGTCGTGGCGCGGGTGGCCTCGTTTCTGGTGGGGGCTGTCGTCGCGCTTGCGCTCTTCATCGTTACGCTCCGTCGCGGGCGCCCCGTGGACGTGTCGCTCATTTGGAACCGCTTCTACCGCTTCGTGTTCCCCGTGGTCTGCGTGGCGGCGCTCTTGGGTCCTCTCACCAACAGCAGCGAGTTTCTGCCGGCTCTTATCATGCAGGCCTGCGCCCTCTACTACTTCGATGCGCTTCTCGCCATGGCCTGCTCGGTCATCGGCCAGGCCATTAACGCCGCTCCGTCCCAGGTGTTCGGACGGGCCTTCCTCATTCGATCGATCGGCTTTCTGCTCGGCAATCTCGTCGGCAGCACGGTGTACGAGCGCGTAGTGCTGGATGCCGCGGCCTTCTCCGTCATCGGCACGGCGGTGTTCGTCCTGCTTGTGCTCGTCACCTTCAACATGAACTCGGAGAAGTACGCCAAGACGGTTTGGGGCCTTCTGCCCCACGAGGATCCGCGTGGCCGCTACGAGCGCACCCGCGACGAGCGCTGCTCGGCCCTGGCGGATCAGTTCGGCCTGACCGAGCGTGAGACCGAGGTGCTGCGCCTGCTCGCCCGCAACAAGCGCCCCCGCGAGATCAGTGATGTGCTGGTGGTGTCGGTGGCCACGGTGCGCTCGCACGTTCATGCCATTTACACGAAGACGGGCGTGCACTCGGCTGCCGAGCTGGCCAAGCTTGTAGAATGTCCCCAGGACAAAAGCTAGAGAAGGGGATTGCCGTGGAAAAGGAGCGTGCGGAAGGCCTGGCGGCTCGTGCGGAGGAGGCCGTGGAAGGCGCGACGGCTCGGGTTGCTGCCGAGGGAGGCGACGGTGCCGCGGTCGTTAGCGACCCGGAGAAGTGCAACACCGTCACGTTCGTGGGGGCCGACGGGATGGAGCAGAGCTTCCCTCTGGACTTTTTGCTGGAGCGCGGCGCCATCGTGGCCAACCGCGTGAACGGCGAGGACATCATGAGCGTCATGGGCGCTACCAATCAGCTGTGGGTGCCGGGGCTGCCGGCCAAGTACTTCGTGCGCGACATCCGCGAGATCCGTTTCACCAATGAGGAGGTGCCCCCGGTCATCGGGCCGTTCGTCGACGACGGCCACGACTACACCAACCGCCCCAACGTGGCGGCGAAGGCGGAGTACGTGGGGCGCGTTGGCGAACCCATGGAGTTTTCCGGCTGGGCCCACGACTTCGACAAGCGCATCATCGCCGTGGAGTTCTCGCTCGATAACGGCGAGCATTGGACGCGCTACGATTTGGGCGACACCACGGCCGACCGCTGGGTGTCCTGGACCTTCGCCTGGACGCCCGAGGCCTCTGGCGCCTACCAGATGAAGGTGCGCTCGGTGAACGAGGACGGCGACGCGTCCCCTATCGCCGCCGTGCACACCTTCGAGGTGTTGTAAGACGCGAGCTGCGTTGATCTATGCTAACGAGGGGTATCTCTCGATGACGCGACTCGATCTTTCTGCAGGGCCGCAATAGGGCCGTAATATCCGCGCAGCGCGCAAACGGGCCCCGGAAGGGGGAGGCTTCCGGGGCCCGTAGGGGAGGGGTAAGGAAAGGTTTGGTGTGAGGCGCTCTAGGCGCAGGCCATCTGCACAAGGGTCTCCAGCGAGACGCCCTCGACCTCGGCGTTGGCGATGGCGCCGCCGCCGGCGACGTTGGTGGCGCAGGAGCAGGCCATCACGTAGGAGGCCGCCCCCTCCTCGCCGGCCAGCTCGTCCGCGGTGGCCGTGAACGAGGCGCCGGGGCCCGCCACGGTGATGGCCGCGGCCTTGGCGGTCTCGCAGCCGTAGGTGGGCAGCGACGCGCACAGCGTGGCCGCCGCCTTGCAGAACACCCCGCTGATCTCGGCGTTGGCGGTCACGGCGTCCTGATCGTAGCTGAAGGAGCCCTCCACGGTGCGTGCGCCGGGGGCCTCGGGGGCCGCGGAGTCCGAGGCAGCCGTGACGACCGGCATGGCCGGCGCGGGCGCGGCCGAATCTACCGTGGCGGCCTGGGCCACGCCGGCGCCCCCGGAGATGAGGGCCACGGCGCTCATCACGCCGCCGAGTGTCTTAATCGTTTGGGATTTCATGAACGTCACCGTCCCTTTCTTACTCGGAAACATGGACGAACAGAGGCACGGAGAAGGGCATCTCGTTGCCAAGGTCGTCCGTGGCTGCCATCTTGACCAAGTAGGTACCGGCCTTTGCGGGCGTCCAGTCCATGGAGAAGTTGACCCATTGGTAGGGATCGAAATCGGGCACTTCCTTGTCCACGTCGTACTCGACCCAGGAGGTTCCCATGTCGAAGCTGAACTTGATCGTATCCAGGTTGCCCCACATGCGGTTCCAGCTGTACATGGCACCCGTGAGATTCACCGGCTCGCCAACTTTGGCCTCGACGCCGTGCTCCTGGAACCACATGCCGTTGATGGCGTAGTTGGGGGTGGGCTCGTCCGATGCGCCCATGAGTGCGGCCGTGAACGGCTCGTCATCGTGCATGAAGTCGATTTGCTCGACGTGCTTGACCTGCCATGCGCCGATATTGCCAAGGGAGATGAGTACCATGGGGGCGCCGTCGTCTTTGGAGAGCTCCTCGCCGTAGTACTTGAGGGCGATGTAAGCATCTTTGGAATAGGTGCTGGCCTCTACGGGCATTGCGAAGGACTTCCAGCCGTCGGAGGCGGTGGCCACAACGGCGTTGCTGTCGTCGAGAAGGCCGCCGCACTGTTCGATGAGGTATTCCATGGAAACACCCGACATGGGGATGTTCGACACGAGCGAGCCGCCGCGTCCGTTGGTGCCGCAGGCCAAGGCCATGGAGAACTCGGTCTGGGGCATGGCGAGCAGCTCTTCTTTCGTCCACGTCTTCGGATTCTTCACGCCGGTGATCGTCAAGGTATTGTCCTCGCTGCACACTTCGTTGAAGTCGAAGGGCTCGCCGTTCTTCTCGGTCACTTCCTCGCCCCAGTTGTTCACGATGAAGACATCCTCATGATCGGTGACGTCTTGGGCGAAGCTGACGGATATGGTGGGGTTCTGCTCGGTGTCCATGCGATTGTTGAATCCTATGGCATCGCTGGAATCCTTGCCACGAACGCTCAGCCAGTAGCGGGTGGTCTCGTCGTTGGCGATGTTGGGGTAGCCGCCCAGCGCCGGGCTGTCGTAGAAGTCGTCCCAGAGCATGAACTGGTAGTCGCCTTGGGCGCCGGCGGAATCCATGGCGTGGCAGCTCCAGCAGTTGCCGTTGGCCTCGACAAACTGCTCGCTGCCGTAATGGGCGGCATGCAGCAAGTCGCCGAGGTAGGGCCCGGTGAGCGTCGTGTGACCGCGATGGCATGGCTCGCAGTCCTGGTAGGTGAGGGCCTTGTCGTAGCCCACGTGGGTCAGGATGTGGTTGTAGCCCTCCTTCGTGTTCATGATGTCCCACAGATCCTCGTGGCACGAGTTGCATCCGCGGTTGCCGGCGTTCAGAAGCTCGGTAGTCTGATAGGTGTCGTTGAAGAGCCCCGAGCTCTTCTCGGTAAAGTCGGGGTACAATCCGACTACTGCCTCCTCGCTCGCCGCTGCTTCTTCGGCGCCTCCTGTGCTGCTGGGCTCGGCATGGGGCGCGCAGCCCCAAAGGGCCAGGGCGAGGCCGATGACGGCCGCCATGACGCCGAGGGCTGCGAGCAGGTGCCTGCGTCGCTGGTTTGCTGTCGTGTCCATCCTCTTCTCCTTCCTTGTTAGGAACCAATTCTGTCCGCCTTCGCCTGGCTGCTTGGTGGCGCAGCTGCGGGAGGCGGTGCTTAAAAGTCTAGGGAGAGGGCGCCCTCGCCGTGATCGCCAAAGAATGCGGAGATGGCAAAATCTCCTCCTCAATTTTTGAGGATATCGAGAAAAGCCTGATGAGAGCCTATGCCTGAGCCGTATTTTCGCTGGGGTTGTGTGGTAGTCTCCTCTTGTGCGATAGGGCTCGAATGCGCTGGTGACGAGGAGGGCGAGGGTTGTGGAAGCTTTGTTGGGAAAGGCGGAAGAGCGCAAGAGCGGGAAATCGTCAGCGTCGCGCCCCAAGGGCTATTGGGCCGCCTTCGGCGCTTGTGTCCTGCTCGTCTCGTCGGCCCAGCTGCTGCACGAGTCGGCGAGCTGGTCTCTGGACTACGGCACGGTGCTCGGGACGTTCATCAATCTGCGCGCCCAGTCATGCAACGCCCACGCCGCCGGACTCATCTTGGGCTACGCTTTGGCTCAGATGCGCCCCGACCGACTGAGGGCTATCGCTCTGAACGACCGCTTCTGGGTGTTTTTCTTCGCGCTGCAGACGGCCAATGTCATGGCGTTCTATTGGTCGGTGGGGACCTCCAATGTGATGACTATGATAATTGTGCAGGTGGCGGGGGCTGCTTCGGGTGCCTTCTTCTTCGCGCTGAGCTGTCAGGCGACTGCCGGAGTGGGCGCGCGAGTGTTCCTCGCGACCGTCGTAGCGCTTGTGGCTCTTACTACGCTCACGGTCCAAGGACTGTTCAGCATCTTGGAGGCCGGTGCCCCGGCTTTGGTTTCCGAAATACTCCATATGGCGCTTGTTGCCGGATCTGCCGCCTGTTTTGTTCGGGCTATGGGGGCGGGTGCCTGCTTGCGAGTGCAATTCGAACGCGAGCCCTATGCTCCGATGGGAGCGCCGCGACGCAGGGGGGAATCGCAGGGTCGTCATCGTGGAGCGCCCTCTTTCGCCCTGTTCCTCATCATAGGCGCCTACGGGGCAGTGTTCGGATTCCTCCACGTGGTACCTCTAGCTCTGTCCCTAGATGTCTCGAGCCGTGTCACGGCGTTCCTCTTCGGTGCGGTAGCGGCCCTCGGGCTGTTCTCGGCGACGCTTCGGCAAAGTGACGGCACTGATGTGGTGCGTCTCTGGAACCGTTTCTATCAATACGTTTTCCCCATCGTCACGGTGGCGGCTCTCCTCGGTCCTCTTACCATGGACACGGAGTTTCTTCCGCTTCTCATTTTGCAGGCGTGCGCCCTGTACTATTTCGATGTTCTGCTCGCCGTTGCGAGCTATACCATTGCTCGTGTCATCAAAGCCTCTCCGACGCAAGTGTTCGCCCGCGCGTTTCTCGTCAAGTCAGCGGGATTCTTTCTGGGGTGCTTAGTGGGATTCGGTGTGCATGAGAGCGTCGTTCTCGACGAGACCGCTTTCAGCGTCATCGGTGCTGCCATCTTCGTGATACTGTCCCTGGTCACTTTCCACACCAATTCGGAGAAGTTTGCCAAAACGGTTTGGGGCCTTCTTCCTCACGAGGACGCCCATGGAAAGTTGGCGAGCCGGCGGGCGGAGTGCTGCCGCCGTCTGGCCCGATCTTCTGGCTTGACCGACCGTGAGGCGGAGATACTCGAGTACCTAGTCGCAGGAAAGAGGCCGAAGGAAATCAGTGAAATGTTGGTGGTGTCCATCACCACGGTGCGGTCTCATGTGCGAGCTATTTACGCGAAGACCGGGGTTCACTCCCATGGCGAGTTGATGCACCTTCTGGACGAAAAGTAGGTGTGGAGGGTATTTGCGGGGGTGCCCTCTTGGTTCCTTATCGTGTATCTTAAGGATCGAGAGAAAAGCGCCCGGGCGGGGCGCCGGGTGTTGGGAGGAACCATGGCCTTCGTGGAATTCGCCGACGTGAGCAAGATCTACCAGATGGGCGAGGTGGAAGTGGCCGCCGTGCGCGACATGAGCTTCACCATTGAGCAGGGCGAGTTCGTGGTCATCGTGGGGCCTTCCGGGGCTGGCAAGACGACGCTTCTGAACATGCTCGGCGGCATGGACTCGGCCACCTCCGGCACCATCATGCTGGATGGCGCGCGTGTGAGCTCGTTCAACCGCAAGCAGCTCACCCAGTACCGCCGCCACGACATCGGCTTCGTCTTCCAGTTCTACAACTTGGTGCAGAACCTGACGGCCCGCGAGAACGTGGAGCTGGCGAGCCAGATCTGCCGCGACCCGCTTGACGCCGACGAGGTGCTGGCGGCCGTGGGCCTGGCCGACCGGGTGCGCAACTTCCCCGGACAGCTGTCCGGCGGCGAGCAGCAGCGCGTGGCCATCGCCCGCGCCCTGGCGAAGAACCCCAAGCTCCTTCTATGCGACGAGCCCACCGGCGCTTTGGACTACGAGACGGGCAAGGCCATCCTGAAGCTTCTGCAGGACACCTGCCGCGACACGGGGCGCACGGTCGTCGTCGTCACCCACAACAGCGCGTTCACCGCCATCGCCGATAGGGTCATCCACGTGCGCGAGGGCTCCGTGGCCGCCATGGAGCTGAATGAGGCACCGCTTTCCGCCGACGTGCTGGAGTGGTAGCGTGAAGGCGTTCAACAAAGATATTGTTCGCTCCATCCGCCACTCGCTCGGGCGCTTTGTCGCCATTGCCGCCATCGTGGCGCTGGGCTGCGGCTTCTACGCTGGGCTGCGCATGACGGCGCCGGACATGAAGCTGGCGGCCGATGCCTACTACGACGGCACCGATCTCATGGACATCCGCGTCGTCTCCACGTTGGGGCTCACCGAAGAGGACATCGAGGCCCTGCGCGATGTGCCCGGCGTCTCGGGCGTGGAGGCGGCCTATTCCGCCGATGTGCTGGCCACCCTGAACGACGAGCAGTACGTGATGCGCGTGCACTCGCTGTCGCCCTCGGCGGCGACGGTGGTGAAGACGGACGCGGGCGCCCTCTCTTCCGATGACGCGAATTATCTCAACCGGCTCGATCTGGTGGAAGGCCGTTGGCCCACCTCGGCCAACGAGTGCGTCATCTTCAACGACCGCGTTATGAGCGGCCCCTCCTCGTTGGGGGACACGGTGACGGTTGATCCGTCGGTGGGCAACGTGCAGGACACGCTGGCGGAAACCGAGTTCACCGTGGTGGGGCGCGTGCACTCGCCGCTCTACGTCAGCTCGACGTCCATGGGCACCTCCACCATTGGCTCGGGCACCATCGAGCAGTTCATGTACGTGCTGCCGGAGGCCTTCGATGCGGACATGCCCTACGTGGAGGCCTACGTCTCCGTGGAAGGGGCGGCAGAGCTTCCCGCCGACAGCGACGCCTACGACGATCGCGTGGCCGGCGTTGTGGCCGCCATCGAGGGCATCGCGCCGGCTCGGGAGCAGGCCCGGGTGGATGGCCTGAAGGCCGAGGCCCAGGCCGATTTGGACGAGGCGCGAGCGGAATACGAAAAAGAGGAGGCCCGCGCGAAGACTGAGCTCGCCGATGCCCGCGCCGAGTTGGATGCGGCCAAGGAGGAGCTGGACGAGGGTCAGCGCAAGCTGGACGCGGCTGCCTCCACCCTTGCCGCCAACGAGAAGAAGATCAAGGACGGCGAGAAGGAGTACGCCCAGGGCACGGCATCGCTTTCCAAGCGCAAGGCCGACGCCGAGGCGCAGTTCGCCGAGGCCGAGCAGCAGATCGCCGCCAATGAGGCGAACCTCGCCGAGGCCAATGCGGCATTGCCGACGCTGCAGGACGCTCTGGCCCAGGCCGAGGCCGCCCTGCAGGTGCCGAACCTTCCCGCCGACCAGCGCGCCGAGTTGGAGGCGACCCGGGCCGATCTGGAGCAAAAGATCGCCGACATCGGCAATGCGGCCACGGCTTTGGAAGAGGCGAAGACGCAGTTGGCGAAGGAGCGCGCCTCCGCCGACGCGCAGATCGCCGCGGCTCAGGCTCAGCTCGATCAGGCCAAGACGAGCGTCGAGGAGGGCAAAAAGCAGCTGGAGGAGGGCAAGGCCGAGTACGAAAAGGCCAAAGCCGATCTGGAGGCGGGTCGGGCCGAGTACGAGCAGGGCGTGGCCGACTACGACGCCGCCGCGGCCGAGGCCAACGAGGAGCTGGACAAAGCGGAGCAGGAACTCGCCGACGCCCAGAAGGAGATCGACGACATCGAGCCGCCGGATTGGCTCGTCATGGACCGCACGAAGAACTTCGGCGTGGTGAGCTTCGCCTCCGATGCCGATCGCATCGACGCCATCGCGTCGTTCTTCCCCTTCATCTTCTTCCTCGTGGCGGCGCTCGTGGCCCTTACCACCATGACCCGCATGGTGGAGGAGGAGCGCATGCTCATCGGCACCTTCAAGGCGCTCGGCTACTCGCGGGCGCGCATCACGTCGAAGTACCTCATCTACGCCGCCCTGGCCGCAGGGCTCGGCAGCGTTCTCGGCATTGCGGTGCTCTCCCAGGTGCTGCCCTGGGTCATCATGGAGGCCTACTCCATCGTCTACTACGTGCCCCGCGCCGCCATGCCCATCGACTGGCCCATCGCGCTCGCCGCGGCCGGACTCGGCATCGGCATCACGCTTTTGGCCACCTGGGCCGCCGCCGCGGCCACCCTGCGCGAGACTCCGGCCGCCCTCATGCAGCCGCCGGCGCCCAAGGCCGGCAAGCGCATTCTGCTGGAGCGCGTCGGGCCCCTGTGGCGCCGCCTCTCGTTCTCGTGGAAGGTGACGTTCCGCAACATCTTCCGCTACAAGCGCCGTCTCGTCATGACGTGCGTGGGCATCGCCGGCTGCACGGCGCTTCTGCTGACGGGCCTGGGGCTGCAGAATTCCATCAACGACATCATCGACGTGCAGTACGGCGAGCTGGTTGACTACAACGTCGTCATCTCCGAGAAGGACGACGCTGCAGACGACGAGCGCGAGGCTGCCGCCGCCCTTCTGGGCGACGCCGAGAAGCTGCCCGTGGCCGTCCGTGCCACCGAGACCTCCATGATCGCCCAGGGCGCCGACGGCACCGAGGCCATGACCACCATCGTGGCGCCGTCCGACCCCGAGGCGTTCAAGGAGCTGTGGCACTTCCGCACCCGCGAGGGCCACGATGAGGTGGGGCTGACCGATGCCGGCGCCATCGTCACCGAGAAGCTGGCGACCAAGCTGGGACTTTCGGTGGGCGACGCCATCGTGTTCGCCGAGCAGGACGATTTGGGCAACGCCACGGCGACGACCTATTCCGTGCCCGTGATGGGCATCATCGAGAACTATATCGGTGATTATGCCTTCATGACGCCGGAGACCTACGCGCGCACCTTCGGGGAAGAGCCGGACAACCTCACGGTGTACGCCCGGGCCACCACCGACGAGGGGGAGCGCTCTGCGCTCTCCGAGGCCCTGCGCGCTACGGGGGCGGTGGACACCGTGGCCTTCAACGACGAGGTCATCGACTCTTACAAGCAGATGCTGCGCTCGGTGAACATGGTCGTGGTGGTGCTTGTGGTGGCGGCGGCCGCGCTCGCGTTCATCGTGCTGTACAACCTGACGAACATCAACATCACCGAGCGGGCCCGGGAAATCGCCACGTTGAAGGTACTCGGCTTCACGCCCCGCGAGGTGAACGCCTACATCTTCCGCGAGATCGTGCTTCTGGCTATGCTGGGCGCGCTTGTGGGCCTGGGCCTCGGCGTGGTGCTGGAGGGCTTCGTCGTGGTGACGGCGGAGGTGGATCAGGTCATGTTCGGGCGCACCATTCACTGGGATAGCTTCGTCATCGCCTTCGTTCTCACCATGGTGTTCACCGCCGTCGTCATGCTCGTCATGCGCCCCAAGCTCGCCCATATCGACATGGTGGAGAGCCTGAAGTCCAACGAGTAGGAAGAACCGGGGCGCTATTTCGAAGGCGAGTCGCCTTTCGCGTTCAAAAGATCATGGATTCAAAGACTTAAGGCCCGATGGAGCAAGGGAGGGACGCATAGCTCGGTGAGCCTGGCCATGTCCGCCGGTGGCGCGTCGCAGCCCTCTTTGAGCCAGCGGCTGAATGCGGCGCGTTCTACCGAGGCGCACATCCAGGCGTAGTAACAGTACTCGTCGGTGAACGCCAATTCGCGGTTTTCAAGGTTTCTCGGAAGGCGGCGATACGGTTCTCGGCCACCGCGGCTGCACCCTCGTCACTGAACTTGCTTTGCGATGAGTTGGCGAAGAGAAGCCTTTGGCGCTCCATGAGCGTGTACCAGCGCTCGTAACCCTTGCGCCATGAAAGCGTCCGTCCTATGAGGTCGAGCGTAAACGTGTCGCAATGGAGGGCATACCATGAGCCAATAGCGTACTTCGACTCGAAGTAGCTGTAGAACGTCTGCCTTGAAATGCCGGCACGGCGACATATCTCGGTAACTGACAGAGCGCGAATCGGTTCGGTGACAGCCTCCACCACGCGCATACGCACATCGAATCCCCGGGGTTTCTCGATGTAGTGTACTTCCATAAAAAGCCCTCCTTTTCCCGCATGATACCCACGAAAGCGTGAACTTGTCCAGGCGATCTTGACGGTTTGCGCCTTTTGTAAGGAGGTTCCTGACGGGTTGGGAAAACTGCCCGCTGACAGCGAGTCGATGAATTTGCCATGCTCTTCTCGTTCCGAATCATCTGAGGAGAGAGGAAAGGGAGTGGCAATGGACGACAACATGTTCGTTGGCGATTCGACTGCCTGTTCGCGACGTTCGTTCTTGAAGGGGGTCGGCGCCACGGCCGGCTTCCCCCTCTTGGCGGGTGCGGGAT
>OLSG01003191.1_pt1 | contig 12066 bp, 9 predicted proteins | sample 1673041 | NCBI WGS metagenome assembly OLSG01 (sample SAMEA3136749, study PRJEB25190) | human gut metagenome | reverse complement strand
TAAACCCATTGTAACGACCAAACCTCACAGAAATGTCACGAGCCACAAAAAATTTTGGAGAAAATCGGCCCCAAATGTCACGAACCTGTGACATTTGAAAAACCGGGAGAAAAATCCCACGGTTTTTTGTGTCCCACCGCCGCATACGACGGCGCAGGAAGTATTCACTTGATATAGCTGCTTCTGTTATTCATTTACCCTAAGCCGTTCTACAACACTTCGATTGTTAAAGAGCCGGAGTGCAATAACCGGAACGATAAACGCCAATACCAGAAATAGAACCAACATAATCAACGCAGGGAGCAGGGTCATCTGGAATGTCATCATATTGTACTGTGCATCTACCAGTACCTTTACCAAGGTTAATCCCAAGAATCCAGATGCGACTACTCCAACGATTCCAGCTCGAAGTACATAAGAAAGACTTTCCAATATCACCATTTTCCTAAGCTGTTGGTTGGTCATACCGATGCTCTGCATAGTGGCAAACTCATGGCGGCGGGCAATGATATTGGTCATAACCAGATTGATGAAGTTAATCAATCCCACTAAAGCAAATATAGCACCAATCATTCCGCCAACCAGTAAAACTACATTTTTAATACTGCTTATAGTGGTCCGTAAACTTCCAGTAGATATATACCCAACATCATCTTTTTGCGACAGATAATTTTCCATATCCTGCCGATATTCCTCTTCAACATCGAATAACAGAGCATATAAAGTTGGGTCCTTATAAATTTCTTTGAAATGTTCCTCCGGCATATAGATCAATGGCATACCAATATCTGCAATCATAGATGCCCCAGCTACATTTACACTGACTTCTGTATCTGTAATGGCCGTTTTGGCTATGATGGGACATTTCTCTGTTGGCACTCCATTTTCATAAAACTGAATCGTATCTCCGACCGATAGCCCTGCATACATACTGTTGTCAGAACCGCCTGTTATCTCGCCACGACCATTATATATAGCAACTAAAATGACACCATTTTCGTTCCGCAATTTTTCCTTCAAGATTTCCAGATTTGTTTCTCCCTCTACAATATCCATCTTATCCAGTAAGCTTTCAGAGAAACCAAACACATCTCCTAAGGGCAGGTTATCCGGTGTTAAGGCTGTGGAATCTATCATTTCTCCATTCTGATGCATACCCAAATTGATATTGTCAGGGAAAGCATAGCTATGCCGATTCGTATTATCTACGGAATACGGAACTCCCCAATCACAGGCAATATGAGAATCTTCATAAGTATTTCGATACAGTTTTGCTTCATGGATGATTCCGGATCTCTCCTCAATATCAGCTATTATCTGATCTGACAACCCACTATCGTGTCCCATGAAGCCGTCGTAGCCAGTTCCACTATTAGGATTGTAAACAGCAAAGTCACTTCTGGTCTTTGATTTGATAAAAATATTTTCATCAAAGCTGCCTGTAAAAATAAAAACAGAGTTCAATAAAACAATGCTTAAAGTCAATGATACAACAATGAACACAGTTCGGCGTTTATTTCTGGTTGTATTGGCAGTTGCCATACGGGAAATAACAGAACCGCCGCGAGACGGCTTTCTTTTTACAGAAAATTTCTCATGTTCTACATAGCGTATTGCTTCAATAGGAGATACGCGGGATGCTTTTTTCACAGATTTTCGCGTACTAATAAACACAGTAATGCCAGAAAACAGAATGGAAATGATAACGATGGCAAGGTATGGGAGAGAACCAACCTCAATATTGCTGGCACCGTAATCAAATGCGAATACCTCAATAGCAGCAGGAAGAACGCCCCGCCCAACCAGAAGTCCCACAAGCAGCCCCACTGGTGTTCCGATCAGGAATAGGTACAATGCCTGCCAGTTGACCAAGCGCTTGATCTGTTTGGAAGTTGTTCCCACAGTCCGCAACAGACCATACTGCCGAATGTCGTTGGTAACTGCAATCTCAAATACATTATAAATCAGCAGATACCCACAGAACATGAACAGAATGCCAAATACAATCGTGGCAAGAACAACAAACATATTGCTGTCATCCGAAAAATCCATATATGTGCTGACACGCACAAAGTTATCTGCATTCACATCGTCAGGATTGCCGCCAATATTGCGAACCAATTCTCCAACTCGTTCCTTTGCCATTTCAGTATCTTTCATAATGGCATCTGCGGTATATGCTCCGCCACCATTTCGATCTTCGGGAAAAGTATTGAAGATCTCAGAGTATTCAGAGACAAATGCATCTGACACAATGACGAATCCAACTCCATCTCTGGAGGTATCATAGATACCAGATACCACCATATCAAAATGATATTCCTGCCCGTCAACCTTAAATTCAACTGGAAGTTTGGCACCCACTTTTTCTTCGATTTCCAAGTCCTTTAGTACATTGGTCGTCACTAAAACTTCATTTGCAGCTTTCGGAGCAGAACCTGTGTGTGGGATGATAAAACGAAGTTCCTGCATAGTCGAATCAGCATAATCAATTTCTACTGGAAGCCGATTGGTATTGGTCATTCTTTGCACTGGTCTCCAGCATCCGACAGACTCAAACATGGAATCACTTTTTAACTGTTCAAATTGTTCCTCCGTCATAAACTGGATTACGGTATCTGCCTGAGTACCAAGCAGCTTCTTTTGGCTGTATTCCATCGTGCCTTTTGCTCCAAGGCCAATCGTCAGCACAGAGGTGAAGAGAAAAGTTGTTAAAGCAATCGCAATCACAGCAATCACATTCCGCATTTTGTTGCTGCGGAAGCTGCGGTTTGCCAGCTTTTTGATGACAGCCTTGTTGTTATTGCCAAATAAAATATCATTCATAGTCCCACCCCCTTACTGTACGATCTTACCATCCTCGATCCGAATAATGCGGTCGGCAAGCTGGGCGATCTCATTATTATGGGTAATCATAACAAGGGTTTGTTTGAATTTATAGCTGCTTGTTTTCATAAGACTTAATACATCTACACTCGTTTTACTGTCCAGGTTGCCGGTAGGTTCATCCGCCAGCACAATCGTTGGACGGGCAGCCAATGCACGAGCGATTGCTACTCTTTGCTGCTGGCCGCCGGAAAGATTATTGGGCATACTGTTCATTTTATCTTTCAGCCCTAAAAATCCTACTACTTCGTTTAAGAAGTTAGTATCCACTCTGCCTCCGTCCAGTTCCACAGGCAGCACAATGTTTTCAAAGACATTCAGCACCGGCACCAGATTGTAGTTCTGGAAGATAAAGCCGATCTTTCTTCTGCGGAAAATGGTAAGCTGTTCATCTTTCAATGTAGAGAGGTCGCGCCCATCCACAATAACCTTGCCGGAGGTAGGTACATCCAGCCCGCCGATCATGTTCAGTAGCGTGGATTTGCCGCTGCCGGAGGTTCCAACAATCGCTACAAATTCCCCCTGCTCAACAGAGAGGTTCACACCATCCAGGGCCTTTGTGATATTCGGCTTTGTGCCGTAGTATTTTTTCAGTTCAATCGTCTGCAAAATGCTCATAGAGAACACCATCCTTTCTTTAACTTAGACCCATTGTAACGAACAAACCTCACAGAAATGTCACGAGCCACAAAAAATTTCCGCTAAATTCGGCCCCAAATGTCACAAGTTCGTGACATTTGAAAAACCGGGAGAAAAATCCCCCGGTTTTCCGCGTCCCACAGCCGCATACGACGGCGCAGGAAGTATTCACTTGATATGGCTGCCCCTGTTATTCATTTACCCGAAGCCGCTCTACAACACTTCGATTGTTAAAGAGCCGGAGTGCGACAACTGGAACGATAAATGCCAATACCAGAAATAGAGCCAGCATAATCAGTGCAGGTAGCAAGGTCATCTGGAATGTCATCATGATACTGCTTGGGCTGATTTCTACAAAAGCCCTTACCAATGTCATGCCAAGCACACCAGCAGCCAGCGTACCGACAATCCCTGCCAGCATTACATAGGAAAAACTTTCAGAAATCATCATTTTTCTGAGCTGTCGGTTCGTCATGCCGATACTCTGCATGGTGGCAAACTCATGGCGGCGGGTAATGATGTTGGTCATAACCAGGTTGATGAAGTTGATCAGCCCCACCAGAGCAAACACCGCGCCAATCACTCCTCCAATCAGCAGGACAACATTTTTTACACTGGAAACAGTAGCCTTCATCGTCAAGATAGAGGTATAGGAAACATCTGTATCCTGCGCCAAATGGTTCTCCATCTCCTGCTGGTATTGTTCCTCTACATCAAAAAGGAAACCGTACAAGGTAGGAGTTGCATAAATCTCCTTGAATTTATTTTCAGCCATAAAGATTTTCGGACCATCTATTATTGCTGAGATATTTGAACCGCCGCCAGTCACAGTCACATCGCTATCAGTAGCTGCGGCTTTTGCGATAATGGTAAATTCCTCGGTTGGAGTTCCATTTTCATAAAATTGAATGGTATCTCCAACTGATAATCCACGATAATCGGCGGCATTCGCCCCACCAAAGTTACCATGATCGTTATATTCGCCCATTAAAATTACATTGTTGCCATTCCAAAGTTTGTCTTTTAAGACAGATAAATCAGTTTCACCTTCGATAATGTCCAGCCGATCGAAGAAGTTTTCCGAAAAGCCAAATACATTTCCGAGGGGGTGGTTATCCGCAGTCAGAACGGCGCTGTCTGTTCCTGTTTGGTCAACACCTAAATTGAGGTGTTCCGGCACCATTCGCTGCTCCTTATATGTGTTATCAACCACATAGGAAGTTCCCCAGTCACAAGAAATATGGTCATCTTCAAAAGTGTTCCGGTACAGGTAGACCTCGTTTGTGACTCCGGGCTGTTCCTTGATTTCCTCCACTGCCTTCTCTGGAACAGTACTGTTATGCCCAAAGTCATTTCCAAATGCCGCCTGAATGCCTGGACTATATACCATAAAATCACTTCGGGTCTGTTTTGCGATATAGGTATCTTCGTCAAAGCTGCCACTCACTATGAACACCGAGTTCAGGAGGACAATGCTCAAAATCAGAGAAATCACAATAAAGACTGTCCGACGCTTATTACGCTGAAGATTTGCCTTCGCCATGCGGGGAATAACTGCTCCGGAAGCTGTCTTTTTTCGCTTTATGGAAACAGCGTCCTGCTCTACATAGCGGATAGCCTCGATAGGGGACACACGGGAAGCTTTCTTTACTGCCTTTCTGGTACTGATATAAACCGTAAGTCCCGAGAACAGGATCGCACCTGCGATAATGCCCAAATAGGGGAGTGTACCAACTTCAATATTTCCACCGCTGTAATCAAGAGCAAATATCTGGAGTGCAGCGGGCAGAATACTGCGGCCAAGCAATGTGCCAAAAAGCAGACCGAATGGCGTGCCGGTCAGGAACAGATACAGTGCCTGCCGATTGACCAAACGCCTGATCTGTCTGGAAGTTGTTCCTACAGTCCTCAACAAGCCGTACTGGCGAATATCATTTGTTACAGCAATCTCAAACACATTGTAGATCAACAGATACCCACAGAACATGAACAGGACGCCAAACACACCGGCTACCAGCCACATCATAAGACCGCTTTCATTAGAGACAATGGGATTAGGGGCAACGCGAACCGCATTGGCTGCATTGACATCATCCGGATTACCGCCGATATTGCGGACAAGCTCTGAAATGCGGTCCTTCACCATGTAGTTATCCCGCATTACTACATCGGCTGTATAAATGCCACAGCCAACACGCCCCTGAGCAATATCGCTCATCATTTCTGCATTTTCTTCCAGAAAGGCTTTGGAAACGATGACCGATTCAGATTTTTCATTTGGTGTGTCGTAAATACCGGATACGACCATATCAAAATGATAAACCTGACCGCTTTGACGAACTTTCAATTCCACAGGAATTTCTGCCCCGATTTTTTCTTCGATGTTCAGATCCTTCAGTATATTGGCAGAGACCAAAACCTCATTTGCTTTTTGAGGGACAGAGCCTGTGCGCGGCGTCAGCATCCGAATTTCCAACTGGGTCTGGTCGGCATAATCGACCTCTGCAACACGCCGGTTTGTGTTAGTCATAATTTCGACTGGTATCCAGCAGCCCACCTTTTCAAACATGGCGTTTTCTTTTAACTGCTGGAACTGATCCTCGGAAAGTCCCTGTACCAGAGCATCCGCAGATGATCCCATCATTTTTGCCATGCTGTATTCCAGCGTCCCACTGGCTCCCATGCCAATGGTCAGGACGGCCGTAAAGAGAAAGGTTGTCAGGGCAATCGCAATGACCGCAATCACATTCCGCATTTTGTTACTGCGAAAACTGCGATTTGCCAGCTTTTTGATGACAGCCTTGTTGTTATTACCAAATAGAATGTCATTCATAGTTCCGCCCCCCTTTACTGAACATATCTTCTCGGAATTCTAAGCCTTGATTTTTCAAGGCTTTTTCTTTGTTCATAATTAAAATCCCCCCATTTTTTTCTAAAAAGTACTTGACAAATTCCTCCAAAAATGTGGCGTTTCACGCCTTGATCAATAAGAAATATCTCTTACGGCTCTGCCGATTATATTATTTTTGAAATGGAGGCATTATCATGTTACCTGTTTATTCACCTGAATCACATTCCCTTTATCAGGACTTCCTTATCTCTAATTTTTTACTTTATTATCCAGATCCTTTTTCTATATCCAGACAGACATGGAAGATCATCGTACAGTTCTGGCATCTGGATCTTTCCCAGACTACAAGCATCCTTTTGGGTTCTTATTCTAAATTCGGACCTGCTCCACGAGATCCAGTTTCCATGCTGCGTTCTTACCTGCTTTCTATTAAACTCAAGATCACTTCCATTACTGATTGGGTATCCAGACTCAAAGAATGTCCTTTATATGCAATCATCAGTGGATTCTCCTCTGATGATGTGCCAGGCATCGGTACCTTTTACGATTTCTTCCGGCATATCTGGAACTCTGAACAGAAACATCTTTCCGTCCAGCTCAGACATAAAAAGAAGAAAACCCCAAAAGGGAAAAAACACGGGGAAAAAACTCCCAATATCAAGAGTACTTCTGCGGCACGGTTTCTGGATTTTTACAAAAAGCATCCTCTTCCAGACCCTTCCCTCAGTCCCCTTTCCCTGATCTTCCGCTTATACAAGCAGCAGTTCCTGGATGTTTCTGTATCGCATGGACTCATCCAGCCTTCTGCTATCTCCCTTGCCGGTGATGGTTCTCCTATAAGGACTTCTGCAAGACTCCGCTATAAGAAAGTATGCAGCTGCTCTGAAAATGGTATTTCCCACTGTAACTGCAAACGTCTCTTTTCTCAACCTGACTGTAATATCGGCTGGGATTCCTCAAGGGACTGCTATTTTAGCGGCTACCATCTCTACATGTTTGTAGCATCAGATTCCGCAAATGACCTTCCTGTTTTTCCTATTCTGGAACGGGCATCCAGGCACGATATGCTTTCTTTCCTGCATACCTTTTTTACCATGAAAACATGGCTTCCGCAATACAGGGTCACGAAGCTTCTTCTGGATGCAGCACATGATGCGGATGCTGTCTACCGGTACTGCCAGGAATCAGGCATCCAGCCTTTTATAGACCTTAATTCCGGTAACACTGGTAACTTTATCTATAAAGATACTTTCACAATCAATAACGATGGTGTCCCTGTCTGTAAATTGGGCTTACATATGAAACCAGACGGCGTAGAACGGAACAGGAACCGCTGCAAATGGCGCTGTCCAAAAACAGACAGATCCGGTTGTCACTGCGAAACTCCCTGTTCAGATTCCTCTTATGGGCGTGTGGTACATACACCTGTCAAAGACAATCCACGCCTCTTTAACATACCGCCAAGAAACAGTTTAGAATGGGATAAGGAATATGATAGAAGAACTTCGGTAGAACGCTCCAACAAGCGGGAAAAAGAAGATTATAAATTAGAAGACAGCAGACACCGTTCATCTATGATGTGGTACTGCCGCCTCTACTGCACCATGATGCTGCAACATCTGGATGCATGGGAAATGCCATCTATTGTGGCATTCCAGTCATTATTAAGTTTAGACGCTTAATAATGATAGTTTACGTCATACCATACTTTTTTTCAAGACATAGTTTCAGCTATGTCTAAAAGTCATGCCCATTGAAATGTTATACTTTCAATAAAAGAAGATTTTTTCTATCAAAATGCTATATTTAGTTTTATTTGACTTGGTATTTACTCACCTTAATTGATTCCGAGAAGTTATGAACGATCTTACCATCCTCGATCCGAATAATGCGGTCGGCAAGCTGGGCGATTTCACTGTTATGGGTGATCATCACGAGGGTCTGGTGGAATTTCTGGCTTGTGGTTTTCAGAAGCCCCAGCACATCGGCGCTAGTCTTGCTGTCCAGATTGCCGGTGGGTTCATCAGCCAGTACGATAGCAGGCTTCGATACCAGAGCGCGGGCGATGGCTACACGCTGCTGCTGGCCGCCGGAGAGGTTATTGGGCATATTGTTCAGCTTATCCTCCAGCCCCAGCATCTGCACTACTTCGTTCATAAACTTCTTGTCTACCTTGTTTCCGTCCAGCTCCACAGGCAGCACAATGTTTTCGTAGACATTCAACACCGGCACCAGATTGTAGTTCTGGAAGATAAAGCCAATCTTTCTTCTACGGAAAACGGTCAGCTCCTCGTCTTTGAGTTTGGACAGCTCCTTGCCATCCACGACTACCTGGCCGGAGGTGGGCACATCCAACCCGCCGATCATGTTCAGTAGCGTGGATTTACCGCTGCCGGAGGTTCCCACGATGGCTACAAATTCGCCCTTTTCTATGGAAAGGGTCACACCATCCAAGGCTCTGGTAATGTTCGGCTCTGCGCCATAATATTTTTTCAGTTCAGTCGTTTGCAAAATGCTCATAAAGAACACCATCCTTTCTTTTTGATAAACCCATTGTAACGACCAAACCTCACAGAAATGTCACGAGCCACAAAAAATTTCCGCTAAATTCGGTCCCAAATGTCACAAGTCTGTGACATTTCAATTTTTCGGGGCGTGCTTGCTCTACTTTCGGAGCAGGAAAACAGAAAAGGTTGAGCCTTTCCCAACCTCAGACGCCACCCGGATATAGCCGCCCTGCAAGGTCACAATCTCACGGGCCAGATACAGACCAATCCCAATACCGTCCACATCATGCACCGCATCTTCCCGGTAAAACCGCTTGAAAATCGTCCCATAGTGCTGCTCTGAAATGCCAATGCCGGTATCTGCAATGTCGATTTTCACATACATTTCCCAGCCTTCCACCGACACACGGATCTGCCCGCCTGCCGGGGTGTACTTCACTGCGTTATCCAGAATGTTGAACAGGGCTTCGCTTGTCCATTTTCTATCATGGCGCGCATCCAAATGCTCCGGGCATTCCACCTGCACATCTATTTGTTTCTTTTCGGCATTGAGCAAAATCCCGCCTAGGGCAGCGGCAAGGGTATCGTAAATCGGCTGCTGTCTCTGCTCCAGCGAAATGACTCCTGTTTCCAGTCGGGAGGTTTTAATCATGGCTTGCATGAGGAAGTCCAGCTTATCAAGCTGGCTGGCCTGGGCTGTCAGAAATTTCTTTTGCTTCTGCGGGGGAACCTCGTTTTCAAGCAGCGTGTTGTTGATCATCTTCAAGTTGGCAATCGGGGTCTTGACCTGATGGGAGATGTCAGAAATCAGCTCCTGCAGGTCAGCCCGTTCCTTTGCGATGCTGTTTTTATTTTCCTGCATGACCTCGTACAGCCGCCCCAGCCGATAGTTGATTTTATAGAACAGACTTTCTTCTTCAACCGTCTGCTTGGGCTGCATATCCCCGGAGAGCATATCATCCATCTGACCACAAAAGGCATCGGAGAACCGGACCAGCTTCCGGCGGATCAGAGCCACAAAGAAGATAACGCAAAGCAGTACAAAGAGACTGAACAGGAACACACACCGGACAGCGGTTATATTCTGGGTCAGCAGATAAACAGCGGCGCAGACTGCACCAACCGCCAGCAGCAAAAGCGTTCCCAAAAGGATACAGGCTTTGTTGATGGAGAGTTTTCGCATATTCATTTCGATGCCCCTCCGATCCACATATAGCCCATGCCGTACACCGTCTTGATGTACTGGCATCCCTCTGTTTCAATTTTGTTCCGCACCCGGCTGATGGCCGCAGTCAGGGCGTGTTCATCCACAAAGTTCCCATCGGCATCCCACAGTTTTTCAAGAAGCACCTGCCTGGTCAAAACATTCTGCGGGTTTTTGGTCAGGATTTTCAACAGCCGGTATTCCAACGGAGTGAACACCAACGCCTTACCGGACAGGGAAGCAGTCATCTCCGAGAAATTGATGGACAGCGCGCCATCCTCATAGCAATCCCCGCCGCCAGACTGTTTCGCCAGCCGCCCCAGCACCACGGACAACTTTTTTTGAAAAACGCTCATAGGAAATGGCTTGGTCACATAATCCTCTGCACCCAGCTCATAGCCTTTGAGCATATCGCTCTCCATATCATTTGCGGTCAGGAAGATCACTGCCGTATCCGGCCGGCGCTCCTTTACCTCACGGCAGAAGTCAAAGCCATTCCCATCCGGCAGGTTTACATCCAGCACGATCAGGTCATAGTCCTGCTTGGTCAGAAAGTTACTGGCTGCTGATTTTGTCAATGCAGAGTCCACGGCATAGCCCGCAGCATCCAGGTTATAGCACAAGGTATTATTCAAAAGTCGGTCATCCTCGACTACTAAAATTCGCATTGTATCACACTCCTTCATTCTTAGTGTAGCATCCAAATGTCACAGAAACCTCACAAGAGGATTATTTTTTTGTATTTTTGAAACGATGGCCTGCCGGTTTCTCCGTATCCTTGGGAATCAGCCAAATGGTAGCCATCTTCACAGCATCGGGGATACGCCCACCGGCACACAGATAATTGATCTGCCTTGGGGTAACACCCCATTTTTCACTTGCTTCTTTCAGCGTCATATAATCCATATAGTTTCCCTCCAATATGGCTTATTATATTTCTTTCGCTCGAAGAATACAAGGATGCAAATAGGGCGCAAAGCCCTGTGCCAGAAGCACTATGAGACCTTGCGCCCTTTGTTATTCTATCCTAAAAATACTTTGCCAGCTGCTTCAGACCGCGTCGGATACTCTCACGGACACGGCTTGGGTCTACACCCTCCGCTGCGGCGATCTCACTCACACGCATACCCAGGTAATACCGGGCATAGATCCTCTTGGCCTGCTTCTCTGGCAGAGCCATCACTGCGGCGTAGAGCTGCTCCCGCAGCTGCTTTTCCTCCAGAAGCATTTCCGGTGTCTGGGGCTTCATCAGAATCGCATTTTCAATGCCGTTGTCGCAGTCCAGGGAGTAGTACGCCTTATAGCGATACATCCTCCGGTCATAAGCAGCTTCCGCACGCTCAGCGGTTCGGATCGTCTCCAGCACATCTTCTGTTACTTCTACAAAGTAATCATTTTTATAAACATCGGGATATAAGTCCCTAAGATTGACTTTCTTCATTATGTACCTCCATTTCAATTCACGGGCGATTGACGAGTGAATCGAAAGGAGGCGGGGATCGGCAGCGACATACTTCAGGAGCTTTCCTGAAAAATCGACAATAAAAAACGCCAGCTCCCCGTAATGAGAAACTGGCGCGACAAAAACACCTACTATTTTGCTGATTTAGATGGAACGATAATGCCGATAGGAAGTCATACCTCCCCGGAGGAGGAGCAAGGCTTTTTTTAGTTGATGTAACTCATGGCTATTGTGAATGACGAAAATTGACATGGCGGTATCCTCCCATATACCGCCCTCCTGATTGCATGAGCATCGATCCGAAAAGCAAAACGAAACGGCGGCTCTGAAAATCAAAGCCGCCGCTTCATAGGCGCGTGGAAATGTGTCTGCTATACGACGGCTTTTTTCTTTTGCCGTCGTCCGGCAGAATGTTATTCAATATTCAATTCAATGTTTCCAGTAAAGTCCTCACACTCAATGCCGATATAATTTCCACCATCAGGAAGTGTAATTGTGTCACTATAAGTTCCGGTTG
>OLSG01003181.1_pt1 | contig 12114 bp, 12 predicted proteins | sample 1673041 | NCBI WGS metagenome assembly OLSG01 (sample SAMEA3136749, study PRJEB25190) | human gut metagenome | reverse complement strand
AAGTCGCTGCAACTCTTCGGAGTCAGTGGTGCTGTTCTCGTGGAAGCAGGAAGCTCCCGCCTCTATAGGCGAGGGTACGTTCACGAGAAGAAATTCCTGATAAGGGAAAAGTAATTATAGTTTTCTTTTGAAGCCTGACGGTCATCCTGCGATAATATAAAGACAGCTTGGGGCTCATAGTTTTCCGCTTGCCTGTAAAGCCATAAGGTCATAAAGAAATTTTCAATAAGATGATTCCATCCGTATTTATGGCGCTTTTCTCGTTTTATTTCTAATTGTTTACTTATGCCCCTTTCATCTGATGATAAATGTTGTATAATAAGGACAGGTTGTAGTGAAGGGAAATTTTCCCATGCTGCTGCGCTGATTCGGTTTTCTGCCTGATGCAGATGGCCCGCGACTTCTGTTGCCCTTTTTGTTGCAGGGCGTATGGGACGAGCGATCCTGATGGAGAAGGTGGAGAAAAAGGAATCAAATGAGGGAAACCTCCGATTATTCGACTGTGAGAGGAAGGGACTCCTGACATGCCTTATGAACGAGCTGCCAGGCATGGCTTGAAGGACTTTCTATCTGCCGGAAGAGAATCGTCCGACTGTTACAGGATTTTCTTTCGGAATCTATCTGCAGAAGGCAGAAAGAAGACCTCCTCTACCGATGGATTTTCTTATGAGGCGATGTAGCGCCACAAAGGAATGAAAGAGGATGAGAAGACCACCTTTGCCTTCCAGGCATTCATCTATTCTGTCTTGCATGATGTCAGTGTTTCTGCAGAAAAGATATTTCCAGCATGATAAATCATTCCAGACCTGCAACACACTGCGTGGTACTGCAGTGCAGAAGGGAAGTTCCTCCCTTCCTGACTGCAAGGAATACTCCATGTACCTTTCCATAGACTCATAGGATATGGATCTATGGCTTGACCATTCATTCAACTCCAAAAATGCATGCCCCTTCACCGGTCGCCATCTGGTGAAGGGGTTTTAACATGTAGAGCTCTGAGCTCATAGAGCAGAGCAAAGATGGCGGATTTGCTGAAAGATTTATATTCGCCGGCATAGCCGACGTCCTTCGCTCATCGCTCTGAACTCATGGCTCATCGCTGTTTTATTATCATGGCTCTTTCCTTTCCATCTTGTTATAATGAAAGTAAGAAGGGGTGATGGAATGAATATAAAAAAATGGACCGCAGTATTTGGAACCGCTCTTATTCTTTCCCTTGGTGCCATGACGGCAGAGGCTTCTCTCTGGCCGGGTCTGGCGTCTAAGGTGTCGGAGAAATCAGGGGCTTTCAGGACCGATGATTACCATATAGGAAATACGATTCTCCGGAGTCCCTACCTAATCGCCCATTACAATAATGAACTTTTCGCAGGTACAGTGAATGCGGCGATTGCCAGGGAGAAGAATGATTTCCTTAATGAACTGAAGAAGGATAATGAAACGAAAAGGACTGAAGGCTGGATGATCTGGCATGAAGGACTGATTGGAAATTTCATCAATAACAATCAGGGGATTACCAGTATCGTTCTTGTGATGCAGAAATTAAAGGCAGGAGAAGACCATGGTACTACTTTTGCCAAAGGGCTGAATTTTGACGGCACAGGAAGGCTCTTCACCCTCTCTGAACTTCTTCCCCGCCTTACAGTAGAAGATGTAAACAAATGCATTGAGACTACTGCAAAGAAGAAGAATATTCCACTTCTTCCCAATCATAGAGTGATAAAGCTTCCGGAAAATTTCTATGTAGGAAAGAACAGGGTGGTCTATGCCATTTATCAGCAGCATGATCTGACGCCTGCAGAATACGGGGTATTCTCGGTGGCAGTAGGTAAATTATAAGGAGGTAGTTATGAACTGGAAACATATGGCTCTTGGTGCATCACTCGCTCTTATCTTAAGCGGCGGCGCCGTTTCTGCAGAAAATCTTACCTGGACTCTTGGCCCTTCCCTTTCCCGGATGCAGCCCACGAATCAGACATTTTCCACTGTAGAATATAAAGAAGGGGAAATGGAAGCCAAAGTGCCTCTTTCTGAAGATCCCAACCTGCTGAAGCGGGCAAGGATCAATGCCACCGTAGACGTAGCGGTGGAATCTTATGAAAGAGCCATCCGCCATGCCAATCGGAACTGGAAGACCTCAGGCCGCATGTACTGGCAGGAAGGGATGAATGAACCGGGCTATCCTTACACCAGCTTTGTGATCATCACGTCCACCTATCCGGACCGGGCGGCTCATCCTCACGGGTATGCCTATGGCTACAATTTCGACCAGTACGGCCACCGGCTCACCATCAGGGATATGGAAAAACTGATGCCCACCCTTACAGTGGAAGAGCTGAACCGGCAGATTGAAATCCAGACCAGGGAAAAGGGAATCCCGATTTTTGAAAACTGGCATACTGTGAAAAAACTTCCGGAAAATTTCTATATCGGTAAGGACGGCCATCTCTACATCATTCTCCAGCAGTACGAAGTGGCTCCCTATTCCAGCGGATATGTTATCATTAATATGGGCGTTCTTCTGAACTGACCTCTTCCTTCTTGACATGAGAAGGGAAAATATGTATTATATGACTGTAAGTCAATTTATATAGGAGGTCATTATGAACAAGAAATGGATGAGCATGGCCGTAGCAGGACTTCTTGCATTATCCTGCATGACCGCAGATGCTCAGGAATCACCGAGAACAATAACAGTCGTAGGAAACAGCGAAGTCACTGCAAAAAGTGATGTAGCGATCATCAATCTGGCAGTAGAAACCACTTCACCGAATGTGAATGCTGCTGTCCGCGAAAATGCCAATGCCATGACGGCTGTCAGAAAGGCAGTCATCGATGCAGGTGCCCTTCCATCCAAGGTGGAAACAAGAAATTACAATGTATATCCTCAGACCATCTACGATAAGAATGGAAGCCCGAAGGTCAAGGCATACCAGTGTGTGAACTATATGAAGGTGGAAGTAAGTCAGCTGGACAGAACAGGAAAAATCATTGATTCTGCCATAGCTGCCGGTGCCAACCGCATCGACTCCATCGACTTCACCCTGTCTGCTCCTCAGAAATACAAGGATGAAGCACTGGTAGAAGCTACTAAAGATGCTGCCCGCAAAGCCAATGTCATTGCCGGCGCTCTTGGACTTCACGTAGTAGGCGCCATGTCTGCCAGCGATGATAATGTAAATGTCATGCCTTACAGAGTGATGAATCTGAAGCTCGCAGCTTCTGATGCCAGAGAAAATGTTTCTACTCCGATTGATCCCGGTGAATCCAGAATGCAGGGCAGAGTCACCATCATATTTGAAGTTGCGTGATAAAAAAACAGGGCTGTGGTTTTCCACAGCCCTGTTTTTTTAGAGCCCCGAGCTGAGCGCAGAGAGCCCCGAGGTGGTTGTAAAGACTTTATAGTTTGTAAATTATGAAGCCTGACGGGTAGAGGGAAAAGACCACTGGAGCATACATCGTTACAAACTGAACCCCTTCAGTCGCCGGATTAACCGCCGCCAGCTTCCCGGGCGAAAGCGAAGCTTTTCGGGGGAGCTCTGGTAAGTATCGGTTTCGCCGATGGATATAAAGTAACTCCCCTGAATCCAGTTGATTCAGGGGAGTTATTGTAAAAAATCTGATGTTTTTTCCAACGCTCTGAGCTCATAGCTTATAGCTCATCGCTCTTTATTTCACGATCAATATGTCTTTCAATGGACGTTTCGGAACGCAGTAGCTTTTATTTTCATCCAGATAGTATTTGATATTTCCGTCTTCTGGAACGTCGACGAGGCGGCTTTCGCAGGAGGGATAGCCGAGGGCGAGAAGAAGTCTTGGGGTCCAGTCTTCCGGGACGGAAAGGATATCGGTGATTTTATTCCATTCCACAGCGCCCAGCATGGCAGAACCGATACCGTGAGCGGCGGCGTTCAACGCCACATTTCTCATAGCAATGCCGGCGTCGATGTCGGCCCAGGGGTTGGCTTTTTTATCTTTGCAGAGAAGGAGGAAGGCGACTGGTGTTTCTCCTTCTTTCGGGGTGCCCAGTTCTTTGGGAAGAGCGCCGGCCCAGTGGATGTAAGGCTGCATTTCTTTGACTGTATCTTTGTCTTTCACCAGTACATAGCGTAGTACCTGACCATTCATGGCAGAGTTTACGGTACGAAGGTTTTCTACCAGTTCCGTAAGGATTTCGTCAGGGATTTCCTTCTGCTGGAAACGGCGATAGGTACGGCAGAAAAGAGTGAGTTCATTGAAATTCATAGGATCCTCCTTATTTTTCTTTACTCCAGTCCCAGGGATTTTTTCGGATCACATGATCCGCATAAGGGATAAATATGGAAAGTATGCCGAAGATGGCAAGGAAGAAGCAGTACCACATGTGGGGTACGATTTCCATGGTGCTGATGGAAAGGCCGCTCTGGGAAGCAAGTGCAGATGCGGTGAGAAGCTGGGCACCGTAGGGGATGATGCCCTGAAGGACGCAGGAGAAGATATCCAGGATGGATGCGGTCTTTCTCGGGTCTAGACGGTACTGGGTGCTGATTTTCTTCGCTACGTCGCCGGAGATGATGATGGCTACCGTATTGTTGGCAGTGGCACAGTCGATGAGGGAGACGAGAGCGGCAATACCCACCTGTGCGGATTTCTGGCTCTTGATCTTTGACTGCAGTTTGTTGATGAGCCAGGTGATGCCACCGTAGTAGGAAATCATTTCAGAAATGCCGCCGCAGAAGAGAGCGAGGAAGAAGGCTTCGTTCATGCTGGTGAATCCGGTCCATATCTGGCGGGCAAGGGAAATGATGGTGAGGGTGCCGTCGGAAAGGCCGATGGCGCCGGCAAGGAATATGCCGCAGATGAGGACGAGGAATACGTTCATGCCTGTAAGGGCGAGAAGGAGAACGACAAGGTAGGGGAATACTTTGATGAATGGATAGGATCCTTCTACTACGCTGATGCCTTCAGGAAGACCGGAGGCGATGAGGAAGATGACGGTGCAGAGAGCGGTAGGAAGGGCGATGAGCAGGTTCACTTTGAATTTATCCTTCATGTCGCATCCCTGAGTTCTGGTGGCCGCAATGGTGGTGTCGGAAATCATGGACAGGTTGTCGCCAAACATGGCACCGCCTACGCAGGCTCCCAGAAGGAGGGGCGCCGGGATACCGCTCTTTTCCGCAATGCCGGCGGCAATAGGAATGATGGAAGCTACGGTGCCCATAGATGTCCCGGTGGCAGTTCCCATGAAAGCAGAGAGGAGGAAAATGCCGGCGGTCAGATATTCCGGCGGGATGAGGCTGAGCCCCAGATTGACAGTGGCATCTCTTCCGCCCATGGCAGTAGCTACGGCAGAGAAGGCGCCGGCCAGAAGATAGATCATGAGCATGGTCATGATATTTTCATTGGACGCCCCTTTGGAAAAGATATGGAATTTGTACATAATCGGTTCCCGGGAGAGGCAGAAAGCCGACATGACTGCGATGAACATAGCAGTTACCGAAGGGAACTGGTAGAAGGCCATATCAGTACCCTGGAGCTGGAAATAAACGCCGGCTCCCAGATAAATGACTATGAAGATAACAAAGGGCAGCAGTGCGAAAGGATTGCTCCTTTCTCTATTTGGATAATTCATATACACCTCGTCCAATTAATTTCCAGTGAAAATTTCATACAGAACTTTCAGGAAGAATACAGCAAGCACAGTGATGATCACAGGCTTTACATTTCTGGCGCCTCCTTTTGCAAAGTAACGGGCGCCAAGGAAATTGCCAGCCATGCCGAAGAGGCCGGCGATAATGCCTAGGGGGAAGAGTACCTTTCCGTGAAGAAGGAAGACGGTGAGAGCCGCGATATTGGTGGTGGAATTGATCACCTTGGTGACTCCGTTTGCTTCTTTCAGTGAAAGATGGGCAATGCCGGTCAGGAGAAGAAGGAGGAAGGTACCGGTGCCTGGTCCGTAGAATCCGTCGTACACGCCGATCAGAAGGGACATCAGGCAGCTGATTAATGCGGTCTTCCTGTAAGGGAAAGGTTCCTTTTCTTCAATGAGAGATTTTCCTCGCATCACATAGAGGGCAGTGAGAGGAAGAACCACCACCATGAAGAGTAGAAACATGTGAGAATCTACAAGAAGGGCAAGCCTTGCACCCAGAGAAGAGCCGGCAAATGCAAAGAGAACTGCAGAAAGAGAGAGTTTCCATGGAATGAATCCTTTCCTTGCAAACTGGAAAGTAGCAAGGACGGTCCCCATGGTGGAACTCATCTTATTGGTAGCAATGGCATTGTGTACTGGAATGCCGGCAATCATGTAGGCGGGAAGGGAAATGAGGCCGCCGCCCCCTGCGATGGCGTCGATGAAGCCGGCAAGCATGACCAGCGGGCAGATGATGATGTAAGGGAGTATGGCGTCCATAAGGTCCTCCTTCTGTTTTTATCTTTTCATCATAGCACGATGGAAGGAAATGGTAAAGAAAAAGGGTTGTTTATGGTTCATTTAGTGGCGATTATGGATTACTGCCCATACGGGCAGAAGAGTTGAGATTTGAGTTGCGAGAGCCCCGAGGTGGTTGTAAAGACTTTATAGTTTGTAAATTATGAAGTCTGACGGATAGAGGGGAAAGACCGCTAGAGCGAACATCGTTGCAAACTGAACCCCTTTCCAATTCTCCTGGAAGGATAAATGGAAAGGGGTTCAGTTTGCTTATGTAAGCCGTTAGTGTTGATAGTGAGATATATTCCATATGCAGAGCTCATCGTTTAGAGTTCAAAGGAGTTTTCTTTTATACTACAAATTGCTGAACATGGGGAAAAGATTCATGTACATGGTGATAAGAAGAGTGATGAGGGTCACAGTGAGAGCAGAAAGGATAAGGCCGTATCGGATCTGAGCACTGGCGGAAAGACCGTAGGAGATAGGGATGGCTCTTGTAGAGACCGGAAGGATATAGGCGCAGTTGGCTGCTGCAATGGTTCCCAGCACGTAGGGGATGGGATTCAGGCCAAGGGAAGCAGCAATACCGGTGACGACGGGGATGGAAATGGAAGCAGATGCTGTATTGCTGGAAAGTTCAGAAAGGATGCATGCAAAGATGCAGGAAATGGCCATGAGAGGAAGACCAGCAGATACATCCATAGCGGCGATGTAAATGGAAAGCTGCTCAATGGCTCCCGTCTCAATGACCAGTCTTCCTAAAGCAAGTCCACTGGCAAAAAGTGCAATCATACCCCACATGGCATGGCTTTCCGCATATTTCCAGGTGAGCATTGGTTCATTATGTTCATCTTTCAGGAAGAACATGAGCATACCGAGGAGAAGGAAGATATAGGCGGGCTTCATGGCAGGAAGCAGAGGAGCAAAAAGGGGACGCAGGAAAGCAAGGAGAGTGGCGGTCACGAAGAGAGTAAGGCCGATTTTTTCTCCTTTCTTCATGGGACCGAATTTTTTGTACATATCCTGAAAATATTCTTTCGTTCCCGGCAGATGTTTCACTGGAGAAGGAAGGATGAAGAGGAAAGCAAGATTCAGAATAAATACAATAGAGAGAATGGGGAGGAAACGGATGACCCAGTCAAGATACATGAATTCATGGCCTGTCAGTTTTTCGATGTATGAAACAGCCACCAGATTGGCGGAAGAACCTATAGGAGAACCGACACCGCCAATGCCGCTTCCCCAGCCTATGGCTAGGAGGATGGGGATGGCAGTCCTGCTCTTCGAGATGTCTTTTTCACCGACGAAATGGAGCATGGCGGCTGCAATGGGGCAGAAGATAGCAGCAACTACCACATTGGGAAGGAATATGGAAAGGAAGGTGGACGCAAAGAACCATACGAAAATCTGATTCTTCATAGACGTACCGATGGAGCAGAGAGCACGGACGGAAATCCGTTTATCCAGCCCGGTGGTAGTCCATGTGAGGCAGATGAGATCAGAGCCTAATAGAAGGACAGCGATTTCTGAAAAATACTGGCTGATTACATGGGACGCAGGGATGAGATTAAAAAGAGAATTAATAATAATAGGAAGGAAAGCAGTGACATAAATAGAAACAGGCCGGAGAATCCACCAGAGTGCCATCCAAAGGGCGGTGGCAATCGCCAGAGCGGCGGAGTAAGGGAAAAGGCCATTAAGCAAAAAAGCGGTCAGACCAAAGGCTATGGGACCGAGAATGATCTGCAGATTCTGATTCATGAAAATATCCCCCTTCATAGATGTTGTCTTTATTATAATGAAAGAGATTTTAATTGGAAAACTGTTATTATTTGTATATAATACAGGTAAAATACTGTAAGGAGTAGCTATGAATTTTTTATCTATGAAATACTTCCTCACTCTTTCCGAGGAAAGAAGCTTCACGAAAGCAGCAGAAAAACTTCATATCACCCAGCAGACCCTTTCCGCCCATATCAGCGGACTGGAAAAAGAAGTAGGAGGCCGTCTCTTTGTCCGGCGGGTACCGCTGGAACTGACAGACAGCGGGGAAGTATTCTTACGGTATGCCAGAGTCTTTTCCCGAAATGAGACTGCACTCCTGAGAGAACTTTCCGACGTTTCCGGACGATTCAAAGGTACTATCCGCATCGGCATTGCACCCAGCCGGGGAAGTGTCATCCTGCCGCCCCTCATTCACCGGTTCAGAAAAGAATATCCCCATATTTCCTTTTCCCTTTCTGAAATGGCTAATGATACTATATGGAATGCACTGAAAAGAGATGAAATCGATATCGCCATGGCCCGTCTTCCTGGTGATCTCCCTGGTATTGCCCATGAACCCTGGATGAAAGAAGAAATCATCCTTCTCATTTCCAAAGAACTGGTGAAAAATCTCTGGGGAGAAGAGGGGGAAAAAGAATTTTCTAACTCATCAAAAAGGAAAGAAGGATTGCCGGACTTTTTCTCTGAATGTTCCTTTCTTCTGAACAGTGAAGATGACATCGCCGGCGCTCTGGCAAGGAAACTCTTCAGGGACAGAGGGTTTGCCCCGCCAGTGGCAGTGCAGTCAGAACACATGGGCACCATGCTCCGGCTCTGCCTCATGGGCGAAGGTGCTTTCTTCTGCCCCAAAAATCTGGCAGAAGCCCTCCTTTCGGACGATGAAAAAGAAAAACTCTATACTATGAGATTCAAAGAAGGGACCTATGAACTCTCCTTTGGATATCAAAAAAGCACCCATCGCTGGAACCTTCTGGAAAAGTGGATGGATGCAGTGAGGGAGAATTCCCTCCCGGCGCTGATGGATTAAATAAAGCTGAGAACCGCTAGTGGGATTTGTCGAATAGGTAGAGCGGGGCTCGGGGCTCTTTAAAAGGGGTGTGATTTTTCACACCCCCTTTCCTTTATTTCAACCACAGATGGAGAGCGGACTGGGCGGCTTCTCCAGGTGTGATGTAGCCTTCCTGTGCCATGAGGGCGAGAACGGTGGTCATCCGTTTAGCCCCTTCAGTGGGATGATCGATGGGATCATAGGCAGAGGGCGCCTGCGGGAGACCGGCCAGCATGGCGCACTGGGCAAGATCCAGTTCCATAGGCGCTTTCCCGAAGTAGGTGTGGCTGGCTTCCTTCAACCCGTAAGCACCATGACCGAAGTAAATGGTATTGAGATAGAGCTCAAGGATTTCATCTTTGGAATAATTATGTTCCAGCTGGACCGCAAGAGCCAGTTCTTCTATCTTGCGGCTCATGGTCCTTTCATTGGAAAGGAAAATATTCTTCACCGTCTGCTGTGCGATAGTGCTTCCCCCTTCCAGCGTCTGGCCGGCAAGTGCATTGGTGATCATCGCCCTTGTGACCCCGATCACATCGATGGCACCATGTTCATAATACCTTCTGTCTTCCGTAGCAATGATGCCCTTCTTCAGATAATCAGGAATCTCATCAAAGGGGACGAAATTCTTCCGGTCCACTCTTTTCTCCAGTGCTTCCTTGAAATGGGTGATATCATTCCATTTCTGAAGAAGACTCTCTTCCTCTGATCCTTCAGAAGAAGCAGCCTTAGGAGAAGATGCAGCAGGTGTATCCTTCTTCTCTATATTCGAAAAGAGAGTGGACACCGAATCCTTTAATATTTCCACCACTCCGCTGTCAGAAGACCGGGTAACGGAAGATGTATGAGATTTCACTGTATTGCCGGAAGGACTGCCAATAGAAAATCCCCAGTATACAGCAGCCGCCAGCACGATGAGAAGAAATAAAAATTTTTTCATAGTCCACCTTTGTATGCAAAAACTATTTTCTTCATTCTATCATATTTATTGAAATGCCGTATCTTTCCTTCGAATAAGTGTAAGCTTGCTAAAATATTCTCTTGCCTCTTTTTTGCCATTTATTTTTTTATATGCTACAATGATGAAAAGTCATCATTATTGGACTATTCAAATGTGGAACCGTCCATTCCAGGGAGGTAAATATGAGGAAAAGAACCGGTATCCTTGCAACCATCTTTACCATCGGCTTTTCCTTTCCAGTTTTCGCAGAAAACATGCCTCCTCCCTTTGTGTTGCAGGAACAGCAGTTAAAAGAAAAAGAACGGCTTCAAGAGAAAGAATCCCGTGAATCTGTACGGCCTATAGAAATTAAGACAGCACCTCATGAGGAAGAACCAGAGACGGTTCTTCCTGTGGGTGCTTTTTTCGTGAAGAAAATAGAGGTCCATGGAACTGGAGAAGAGTTAGATTTCCTGAATGAAATGGCCGTCCCTTTTGAAAACAGAAAGCTCAGTGCAAAGGATATAGAGACCATCCTTCTGAAGATGAATCAGAAATTAAAGGATAAAGGATATGTCACCAGTGAAGTGGTCATTCCTGAGCAGAATATCAGCGGGGGAGTGATGACGCTCCAGTGCCTTCCTGGACGGCTCGGAAGAGTTGTATATGGGAAAGACAGTGAACACATCCCCTGGGAGAATGCATTTCCCATCCGTGAAGGAGACCTTTTGAACCTCCGGATGCTGGAAGAGGGACTGGAGAATATGAAACGGGTGCCATCCCTGGATGTTTCCATGAAAATCCTTCCTTCTGAGAAAGCGGGATTTTCGGATCTGGAACTTACCATACACCGCAGGAAACAGATCCATGGACTCCTGTCCTTAGATGATTCAGGCATGAAAGAAACAGGAAGGAATCAGCTGTCTGCCACGATTTCCATCGACCGGCTGTGGAATGCAAATGATACCCTCCGTATATCCAATACGCTTGACACTGAGAGGGACTGGGGAGATAAAGGGACAAGGAGCCAGAGCATCACCTATTCCATTCCCCGGGGCAAAGACCGATTGACCTTCAGTTACCAGAAGAACAGATACAGTCAGAAAGTATTCTCTATTCCCTATTCCTTCAAGAGCTCAGGAAATTACAGGACGCTCCGTTTCCAGTTTGAGCATATGATCTCCCGTTCCCAGAAAGAGAGGAAATCCTGGGATATCACAATAAGCAAGAGAGACTCCCATTATTTCATCAACGATACAGAAATCCCGGTACAGGGGATGGATACCGCCGCTCTTGAAATAGGATTCAATGACCGGATATATCTTGGCGCCTCCACACTCTATCTCAGAGCTTCTCACAAACAGGGCATGGGATGGTTCGGTGCCCAGAAAGAAAATGGATATCCTGACGCCCCGAAGACCAGATACCACATGTGGCTTTTTGATGCGGACTGGAGGCGTCCCTTCACCATGGGACAACGGCCTGCCTCTTTTTCCAGTTCCTTCCATGGACAGTGGAACACAAAAGGGAAACGGCTCTACAGCGTAGACATGATCAGCATAGGGAACCGGTATACAGTGAGAGGATTTGACGGTGAATATACCCTCATGGGAGAAAGCGGATGGTACATGAGAAATGAACTCACCAGCACTCTTCCTTCGCTCTATAGTGAAATCTACCTGGGACTGGACATAGGCGCTGTTTACGGTGTGAGTACCGACATACTGACCGGCCGCACCATTTCAGGCATGGCACTTGGCATGAGAGGGGATTTCAACTCCGGCCTTTCCTATGACCTGTTCATCAGCCGCGCCCTGTATAAACCAGATGGTTACCACACAAAACGCTGGCCCATGGGATTTACTGTCAGCTGGCGATTCTAAATTTCATTACCATAAATTTATCTTTACATTCTAATTTATTTTATCCCCA
>OLSG01003174.1_pt1 | contig 12140 bp, 10 predicted proteins | sample 1673041 | NCBI WGS metagenome assembly OLSG01 (sample SAMEA3136749, study PRJEB25190) | human gut metagenome | reverse complement strand
TGTATAATGCTTTCATTTTGTTCTTATTGTTATTGAATACGCTGCAAAAGTAATACTTTTCTAGCAAAAACAAATAAATAAGAAGTTTTTTTTCAAAAATATTTTTTCTTTGTCTCAATAACTTGTATTCTGGAATAAATAAAGTATATTTGTGAATATACAGGTCTGCATTGTCGGTTATCATTATTCATTAAATAAAGGAGGGTGTATGGGAACTCTGGGATGCATCAATGACATGATGCGGCGTGATAAGGAAAACAGGGAGCTTCGCCGGGCGAGTCGCGAACGGCTGAATGAGACAAGGAATCGTCTGCTTGATGTGAAGGGCAAACGTTCGGAGTGTAATGTGTCTTATGAGCAGCTGGAGCATATTGCCCATGAAACCCGGGAATGGGAAGAAAAGGAGCGCAACAGTTTTCTTAAAGGTAAATTGGTTTTCATCACTTTGCTTGCAGGTATTGTTTTATTAATAGGGACAGTTCTTGCCCTATTCTGCAAATGAACCATGTCCGGTTATGGAGGTATATTCTTTTCTCCCGGTCACTTTACATGGGTTTCTGAACTGAATCATTTTTTTCTCTGCTTTCCATAATCCCCGGCATTTGCTGCAAAGCCCAATTGACCAGTCCTTCAAGGTGGGGTATCAGACTCAGTCCTCTTTCCGTCAGGCAGTATTCAACTCGTGGCGGAACTTCGGCATATACCTTTCGTTTTACCAAACCGTCAGATTCCAGTGTGCGTAAAGTGACGGTGAGCATTCGTTGTGATACATCGGCTATCGTTTTGTGAATATCACTGAACCGCATGGTTCCATTGGTATGTAGTGTGATAAGAACCAGCATAGACCATTTGTCACCAAGACGGCTGAGCACATCTCGTATGGGGCAATTACCGTTAGGATGGAAGTTTTGCATTTTTTAATCTTTTGTATGTTCTTGTTGTTCAATAACGGTTACTTCTGTGTAACCAGCTTATGCTGAAGTGCGTTCTTGTTTTTATGAAAGAGGCACGTTACATTTCTTGCACAAAGTTAGCAATAATCGGTGAGATATGGAAAAGTAGAGCAAAGTTATTGAGAAATAGGATTTTTGAGAAAATAGCTTCTGTAACCGGATGACGGGAAAAGTCAAGTCTGAACCAAGTTAGGACTTCGCTACGTTACCGATTCGTTACCCAGCATAATTGGTGGTATCGGAGCTTAGGAAAAACAGCGAAATACACTATTATATAGTGAGTTACTGACAACTCACGCAACAATTCCGGTAACGGATAATAATTGCACCGTTCCTCTGCTATTTGCGTATCGACGAAGGACTCTTCACCAAGTAATTTTGAAACCAAAAAAGTTCAGAAAGATGAAGAGTACATTTTCAGTTATCTTCTACCTCAAACGGCAGGTAGTGAAAAAAGACGGTACAGTGCCCGTCATGGGACGTATCACGGTGGACGGAAGCCAGACACAATTCAGTTGCAAGTTGTCTGTCGATCCGAAGTTGTGGGACACCAAAGGCGGGCGTGTCACGGGTAGAAGCACGGCGGCACTCGAAACGAACCGCCTGCTCGACAAGATGCGCGTGCGCATCAACAAACACTATCAGGAAATCATGGAGCGTGACAACTACGTCACGGCGGAAAAGGTCAAGAACGCCTTTCTCGGACTTGAACACCGCTACCATACCTTGATGCAGGTATTCAACCGGCATAATGAGGACTACGAGAAGCAGGTGGAGGCGGGCATGAAAGCCAAAGCCACGCTTTCCAAGTACAAGACAGTGTACAAGCACCTGCAAGAGTTCCTCAACATCCGCTACCATGTGAAGGACATCGCCTTGAAGGAGCTTACCCCTGCATTCATCTCCGACTTCGAGATGTTCCTCCGCACGGACAAGCATTGCTGTACCAATACCGTATGGCTGTACGTGTGCCCACTGCGGACGATGGTGTTCATCGCCATCAACAACGAGTGGCTCACGCGCGACCCGTTCCGGGAGTACGAAATCAAGAAGGAGGAAACGACCCGCAGCTTCCTGACGAAAGACGAAATACGGCAGTTGATGGAAGGGAATCTGAAGAACGCCAAGCAGGAACTTTACCGCGACCTATACCTGTTTTGCGCATTCACGGGCTTGTCCTTCGCCGATATGCGCAATCTCACAGAGGAAAATATCCGAACCTACTTCGACGACCATGAGTGGATCAACATCAACCGTCAGAAAACGGGCGTGGTTTCCAACATCCGCTTGCTTGACATCGCCAAGCGGATTATCGACAAATACCGGGGATTGTGTGAGGACGGCAGGATATTTCCCGTTCCCCACTACATGACCTGTCTATACGGGATACGTGCCGTTGCCAAACGTTGCGGCATCACGAAGCATATCACGTGGCATCAGAGCCGCCATACGGCAGCCACGACGGTGTTTCTCTCCAACGGCGTGCCCATTGAAACGGTGAGTTCCATGCTGGGGCACAAAAGTATAAAGACTACCCAGATTTATGCGAAGATAACCAAGGAGAAACTCAACCAAGACATGGAAAGTCTTGCCGCCAAGTTGAACACCATTGAGGAATTTACCGGATGTAACATCTAAAGCAGAACAGCCATGAAACGAGGAATCATTATCATAGAGGACAAGAAGGTCAGCGTAACCGGTAACGAGGTATGGATGACCGCCACCGAAATCGCCGGGCTGTTCCATGCAGGCGTTCCGGCAGTGAACGCCGCCATCAAAGCCGTCCGCAAGTCGGACGTGCTGAACGACTATGAGATATGCCGCTACATGCGGCTTGAAAACGGTTTGTATGCCGATGTGTATGCCCTTGAAATCATCATCCCCATCGCCTTCCGGCTGAACACCTACTGCACGCACGTGTTCCGAAGGTGGCTGGTGGAGAAGGCTCTTGCCAAAGAAAAGCAGCAGGCATACGTGATGCTCATCCACAAGGCCAACGGGTATTGCTGAACACACAAAGACATTGATGATGCCGACAACAGAAAGAGGAAACGGACAGCTCCACGACCGGGGTTGTCCGTTTCCTCTTTGTGCATACAGCCGCCTTATCTCACACTTTCAGCGGTTTTCTATAATTTGCTTCCAACACTTCGCGCAGTCCCGATTCCGGATAAAGCACCTTTCCTGCCAGCAGGATAAAAGGCAATATCCTGTTGTTGCGGTATTCCTGCAAGGTGCGGCGGCTCACGCGGAGCAGTTCCGCCACTTCCTTGTCCGTCAGGTATCGCTCCCCATCCAATGGCGGACGGTAACTTTCCAAAAAATCGGAGAGCCATTTGGATTCCTTCCGCATCTTTTGCAGCAATACGGCTACTGATTCACAATCCATCGTGATAACATTGTTGTCTTCGTTCATAATCATATCCGTTTTAAGTCAGACAAGGCTATCTGTCAGTGGGGCAAATCGTACCGATAAGCGGGATGAGCCTTTTCACATCTTCCGGCTTGTAGTAAAAACGGAAGCCGATTTGCGAATAACCGATAAAGCCCCTGTCACGCAGTTTCTGCAACGTGCGTTGGCTGATTCTCAACTGCCCACAAACCTCTTCGCCCGTGAGCCACTTGCCGAGCCTTTTGGCATCCCCCTTGCGCTGCAAGGCGGCGACCTTCTCCACGAAGGCATCCGTTTGTGCCACCATTTCCTCGAAGGTCTTTTTCTCGATAGATACTATTTCCATATACAAAACGATTTTTGAATTTGCCGCAAAGGTAACGGCACGGGCTGAAATGCCCATCGGTTTTGTCTGAATGGCAGCTTGTTGCGCCGATTGTCCGGGTTGCGGAGCCTTTTTCATAAAAATCTTACGTGAGCCACGTAGTGAGTTGTTAAAGCCGCCCTTTTCCATTGCCGAACTTTGCCGCAGAAACAATAAAACAAGCGCATATATGAAAGTGATAACGATTGAAAGTTCCGCATACCGGACTATGCTGGAACAGATAGCGGAGATAGCAGGATATGTCCGCGAAGCGAAAGAAGAGCGACGGCGGAAGGAGGCGGAAACGAAAGACCGCCTGCTCAATACGGCACAAGCCGCCGAACTGCTGAACGTGAGTACCCGTACCCTGCAACGGATGAGGGACGACCATCGCATAGAATATGTGATAGTACGCGGCACTTGCCGCTACCGCCTCTCCGAAGTGCAAAGACTGTTGGAAACAAATACCATCAGGAACAAGGAAGAAACAGTGGAAGCCCTGCTGCACAACTATTCGCTACGCACGGGAAGCAAGAAAACCGACAAAGGAAGGAGGAAATGATATATGGAACTGCTTACCCGAAACAATTTCGAGGGATGGATGCAGAAAATCCTCGAACGCCTCGACCGTCAGGACGAGCTGCTGCTGGCTATGAAGGCGCAGGGGCAACAACCGCCGTCCCTGTCCGAAGGCATCCGCCTTTTCGACAATCAGGACCTGTGCATGCTCCTCCAGATCAGCAAGCGTACCCTGCAACGCTACCGCAGTGAGGGCGCACTCTCCTACAAGACCTTGGGCAAGAAAACCTATTACAGCGAAACGGACGTGTTGGACTTCCTTTCCAAACATGTGAAGGACTTCCGGCAGAACGACATCGAGTTCTACAAGGCACGCATCCGCAATATGTTCAATAAATAACCAATTAAAATTTAATCAGATGGCAAAGAAAAAAGACGAAAAGGACGTGCTGATTGTCCGTGACGAGAAGACGGGCGAGATCAGCGTGGTAGCCGGACTGAATGCGGACGGCACGCCCAAGCGCACCCCCGCCAAGGCGGAGAACGCGCAGAGTTTCCTGCAATTCGACCGGCACGGAGACGTGCTGGACAACTTCTTCAGGAACTTCTTCCGCCAGTGCAAGGAACCCAGCCGCTTCGGTTTCTACCGGGTTGCGGCAGAGCAGGCCGACAATCTGCTGGAAGTGATGAAGGAGCTGCTGAAGAACCCCGAAGCCTACAGTGAACTGCTTGCACCCCACAAGGTGGACACTTCCGGCTACGAGCAGGAAGTGCAGAAAGTGCAGGAGGAACAGCAACAGCAAAAACAAGAAGAACAACAACCTGATCAGGAAAATAAAGAAAATCAGGAAGAACCTAAAAATCAAGAAGAAATGGAACAGAAACAAGAACAGAATCAGGAAGCCCCGCAGCAGACGCAGGGCAGACAGGGCTACCAGCCCATCGACGAGAACAGAATCAACTGGCAGGAGCTGGAAGAGCGTTGGGGCGTGAAACGCGACGAGCTTGAAAAGTCCGGCGACCTTCAGAAGATGCTCAACTACGGTAAATCAGACTTGGTGAAGGTCACGCCCAATTTCGGCGGCGAGGCATTTGAATTGGACGCGCGACTCTCCTTCAAGAAGGACGGCGAGGGCAATGTCAGCCTTGTGCCGCACTTCATCCGCAAGGAGCAGAAACTGGAAGAATACAAGGAACACAAGTTTTCCGATGAAGACCGCAAGAACCTCCGCGAGACGGGCAACCTCGGCAGGGTCGTGGACCTTGTGGACAAGGAAACGGGTGAAATCACACCCTCATTCGTCAGCATAGACCGCAAGACGAACGAGATTACGGATGTGCCGGCAAGCAAGGTGCGCATACTGGAGCGTATCGGCAAAACGGAAATCACCAAGCAGGAGCAGGACATGCTCCGCGCCGGGCTGCCCGTGCGTGACAAGCTCATCGAGCGCAACGACGGCAGGAAGTTCGTCACCACCCTGCAAGTGAACGTGGAACAGCGCGGTGTGGAGTTCGTGCCGGGCACAGGCAGGTCGCCACGTACCGCACAGACGCAGGAAGCCAAGGAGAATCCCACCCAAGCACAAGCACAGTCGCAAGGTACGGAAAATGCCGCCGGCACGAACAAGGAGCAACGCCGCAACACATGGACCAACGAGGACGGCAGCATCCGCTCCATCAGCAAATGGAGCAATGTGAACTTTACCGACCAACAGAAAGCCGACTACGTGGCGGGCAGAGCCGTGAGGCTGGAGAACGTGACCGACAAGCAGGGCTTCCATGCCACGATGTACATCAAGTTCAACCCGGAAAAGGGACGCCCGTACCGCTACGACACCAATCCCGACAACGCGCAGCAGGTCGCCCCAAGCAACGAGAGCCGCACGCAGGTGGCCGTGAACAACGAGGGCAAGACCAACGAGGCGACCAAGAACCTGAATGAGCCGTTGCAGAAGGGACAGACCGCCCCCAAGGACGACAGCCAGCAGCGGCAGCAGGAGAAACCGCAGAAGAGAACGGGCAAGGGCATGAAGATGTAATATCCCCAAGCCCGCCACTAAATCCCAAAAAATCCGAAGTAAGAAAAAAACAATCAAACAACAAGAAAAATGAAGACAATCATTGCAGAAAAGCCCAGTGTGGCACGTGAAATCGCCCGCATCGTGGGCGCGACAAAGAGAGAGGAAGGTTATTTCGAGGGAGGCGGCTATGCCGTGACATGGGCATTCGGGCATCTTGTCCAGCTCGCCATGCCCGACGGCTACGGCATACGTGGCTTTGTCCGTGACAACCTGCCCGTCATCCCCGAAACCTTCACGCTCATCCCCCGTCAGACCAAGACGGAGAAGGGCTACAAGCCCGACAGCGGCGTGACGGCGCAAATCAAGGTCATCGCCCGCCTTTTCAACGGAAGCGAGCAGATCGTCGTGGCGACCGATGCCGGGCGCGAAGGAGAGCTTATCTTCCGATACCTCTACCACTATATCGGATGTTCCACCCCGTTCGTCCGCCTCTGGATAAGTTCGCTTACCGACAAGGCCATCCGTGAAGGACTGCGTAACCTCGAAAACGGAAGCAAGTATGACAACCTCTTTCTTGCCGCCAAAGCACGGAGCGAATCTGACTGGCTCGTGGGCATCAACGGCACGCAGGCACTCACCATCGCCGCCGGACACGGCACATATTCCGTCGGACGTGTGCAGACTCCCACATTGGGAATGGTGTGCGAACGTTACTGGGAAAACCGCCGTTTCACTCCAGAAGCCTTCTGGCAGCTCCATATCGCCGTGAACGGAAATGATAATGACGGAACGGTGAAATTATCCTCTTCCGGGAAATGGAAAGAGAAAGAACCTGCGACGGCACTATATAATAAGGTAAAGGAAGCAGGCACAGCCACCGTCACGAAAGTAGAGCGCAAGGAAAAGACGGAAGAAACTCCACTCTTGTTCGACCTGACCACACTCCAGAAAGAGGCCAACGCCAAGCATGGCTTCACGGCGGAGCAGACGCTTGGAATCGCACAGAAGCTCTACGAGAAGAAACTCGTCACCTATCCGAGAACGGGAAGCCGGTACATTCCCGAAGATGTGTTCTCCGAAATACCCAAACTGCTTGCCTTCATCGGTGCGATGCCCGAATGGAAAGGCAAGGTGCAGGCGAAAGCGCAGCCGGCACGCCGCAGCGTGGACGGCAGCAAAGTGACCGACCACCACGCCCTGCTCGTTACGGGCGAGAAGCCGCTATTCCTCTCCAAAGAGGACAACACCGTCTATCAGATGATAGCCGGACGCATGATAGAGGCTTTCTCGGAGAAGTGTGTCAAGGACACCACTACCGTTACAGCGGAGTGTGCCGGAGCGGAGTTCATGGTAAAAGGCAGCATTATCAGGCAGGCCGGATGGCGTGCGGTCCATGGCGAGGAGGACAAGGAGGAAATCTCCATCCCCGACTGGCAGGAAGGCGACACGCTGACACTGAAGGGCTGCTCGATCACGGAGGGAAAGACCAAGCCCAAGCCGTTGCATACCGAAGCCACCCTGCTTTCGGCTATGGAAACCGCCGGAAAGGAGGTTGAGGACGATGCGCTCCGTCAGGCATTGAAGGATTGCGGCATCGGCACGCCCGCCACCCGTGCGGCGATTATCGAAACACTCTTCAAGCGCGGCTATATGGAACGCTGCAAGAAATCGCTCGTGCCTACCGAAAAAGGGCTTGCTCTTTATTCGATAGTGAAGACGATGCGCATCGCCGATGTCGCCCTGACAGGCGAATGGGAAAAGGAACTGGCACGCATCGAGCGTGGGGAGCTGCCCGCCGATACCTTCCACAAGGAGATAGAGGCGTACACGAGGGAGATTACCTCGGAACTGCTCTCATGCGACAAGCTTTTCGCCCGCAAGGATTCCGGCTGCAAGTGTCCCAAGTGCGGAACGGGAACGATGCAGTTCTACGGCAAGGTCGTCCGTTGCGACAATGCGAAGTGCGGACTGCCCGTTTTCCGACAGAAAGCGAACCGCACCCTTTCCGATGACGAGATCAAAGACCTGCTTACCGAAGGGCACACGAAACTGCTAAAAGGCTTCAAGGGCAAGCAAGGCAAGAGTTTCGATGCCATCGTTGCCTTTGACGGGGAGTTCAACACGACTTTTGTGTTCCCTGAAAAGAAAACAACAAAGAAATTTTCAGGACGGAAGAAATAGTGCTAACTTTTGATAAGTTAGGCTGCATCCGGGCAATAGAAATAAACGGGTTTATTTCGTATTGTCTTCGATTTGAATAAAATCCTCACGCTCACAAATGTAAATATGATTTTCATTTGTTTCGCTTAATCGGATTTTTGCGCTAACTTTGCCACTGGTTCAGAGTAATGAATTGTTCTTCGATACCGGATTACACTCATACTTTGGATTTAGTGGTGGCACTCGGAGGGATACCGAGTGCCTTTTTTCTTCCTTCCTCAAATATGATTATCCCATTCATTCATCCACTAAATTCCAAAGTAATGAACAACAAGAAGAAAAACGAAGGTCAGACCGACTTTTCCTATTACGGTCTGTACCTGCTTGACTACCTCCGCAACAACCGGTTTGAACAGGCAACCGATACCGCCTTTATCCGTGAGCGTGCCGACCGCGCCGCCGAAACGTATGAGCGGGCACAGCTTGACGGATATCCTGCCGAGGGTGCACAGGAACTGGCAATGAACATCCTGCTGCGCGGGCTTCACTACTCCAAGCATGCCATCCTCCGCGAAGTCGTGGAAAGCGAGTTTGCCGATGATGTGCCGGAGGATAAGCAGGAAGGCTTCATTGCCGGACTGCTTCCGCTCGTCGATGCGGTGTTCTCCATTTACGACCTCTCGGACGACAACTTCGCCCTGTCGCCCGACTACGACCTGCTGCGCACGGAGCTGACGGGAGCCATCGTACTTTACATCGAAGAGTATGGCGTTTAACCGCAAGCAGAGATTACGGGACAACATCGAGGCGATACGGACGGCATTCATCCTTGACAGGGAACAGCGTACCCCCACCGCACGCGAAAGGCTGCTGCTGGAGCGTTACTGCGGCTTCGGAGGGCTGAAGTGCATACTGAACCCCGCCAAGGAACTGACAGATGCCGTCCATTGGGCGAAATCAGACCTCGAACTGTTTGCCCCTACGGTGGAGCTGCACAGACTGGTGCGCGAGAACTGCCGTGACGAAATGGAATACAAGCGGTACATGGACGCGATGAAGCAGTCCGTACTGACCGCCTTCTACACTCCGCCGGAAATAACCGATGCGATTGCCGATGTGCTGCACGGGCACGGCATACGCCCCGACCGTGTGCTTGAACCCTCGGCAGGCGTGGGCGCATTCGTGGATGCGGTGCTGGGCTACAAGCCGGATGCCGATATAATGGCATTTGAAAAAGACCTGATGACGGGCAGGATTCTGAAACACCTGCATCCCGATCAGAAAGTGCGGGTGCAGGGATTCGAGAAGATAGAAAAGCCGTTTACCGGCTACTTCGACCTTGTCATCTCCAACATTCCGTTCGGTGATGTGGCGGTGTTCGACCCGGAGTTTACGGTCAGCCATGACCCTGCAAGGCGTTCCGCCGCGAAGACGATACACAACTATTTCTTTCTGAAGAGCCTCGACACGGTGCGCGAGGGCGGCATTGTGGCGTTCATCACCTCGCAAGGGGTGCTGGATGCCCCGTCCAACGCACCCATACGCGAGTATATGATGAAACATGCCAATCCGGTGGGTGTCGCACGCCTGCCGAACAATCTTTTCACGGACAACGCGGGTACGGAGGTGGGCAGTGACCTGATCATCCTGCAAAAGAACAGCGGAAAGAAGCGGGAACTGTATGATTATGAGGAAATGTTCATACAGACAGGGAAGACCCCGATCGGCAGTTTCGAGAACGGATATGTCGGCAGCATCGGCATGATTCCCCATTCCGACCTGATAAGAAGTACAGACCCTTACGGAAAACCTGCCTATAAAATCATGCACCGGGGCGACATTGAACAGATGGCGGAGGACTTGCGGGAGCATTTAAGCATTGAAATGCTAAAGTTTGACAAGAAACTGTATGACAGGCACAGTCTTCATCCTGCGCAAAGTAAAAGCACGGAAGGTGAAATTGTCTCCACTCCCGAAATACAGCCGCATATTGAAAATGTAACGAACTCCGAAACGGTGGCAAAACCGGAAGAAGTAACGCCACAGTCCACAGACGAAAAGCCGGAGATAGAGCCACACCGCCCGATGAAGCATTCGGACGGTGTGCAGCTCTCCCTGCTTGACCTTTGGGGAATGACCGAAGAAGTCAGCAAGGAGGAAACTTCCAAGAAGAAAAAGGCAGCGAAAAAGGAAAGTGCCGCAAAGCGTACCGCGTCCAAACCGAAAGTGCAGGTTACACCGAAGGTTACGAATATACCTCCGCATACCACCTCTGTTTCTCCGGCTGAAAAGAAAACGGACGAGAAAAAGGAAGTGGAGGAAGCGGATAAGCAAAGCGATCCAGACGACATCTATGCTTCCATCAACTGGGAAGACAATCCGCCCATCAACGGTTTTTATGAAATGATGATGGATATGACACCTGAAAATCGCAAGGCTCTTCGGCAAGTGGCGGAACGGCACAGGCAGGAACAACCGAAAGCAACCACCGTACAACAGGCGGAACACGATACGGAGGTGAAAAAGCAGGAGGAAGTCTTGGATATGAAACCGCGTCCCTATTACCGCACGCCTGAAATGCACCTGCGTGAAGGGTCGCTGGTGGCAAACAGGGCACGCGACATCGGGTATCTGAAAGACATCACTCCCTACGGTGCGACATTCCAGCCGCTCGGACTGACCGGTTATCAGAAAGAAAAGGCACTGCTGTATGTATCAGTCCGTGACGCATACGAGAGGCTGTACCGCTATGAATCGAACAGACACGAGGCAAATCCCCAGTGGCGTGAACACCTGAACACCTGCTACGATGAATTTGTCATGCGCTACGGCAACCTCAATGCCAAGCAGAATGTGAAACTGGTGATGATGGATGCCGGCGGACGCGATGTCCTTTCGCTGGAACGTGCGGAGGGCGGCAGGTTTGTGAAGGCGGACATCTTTGAACGCCCCGTATCCTTCGGGGTGGAGTCCGCCGTGAATGCCGGGACACCGGAGGAAGCGCTTGCCGCATCACTCAACCGGTTCGGAACGGTCGATCTCGATTATATGAGGGAGATAACCGACGGCACGGAGGAGGAACTGCTCCAAGCCCTGAAAGGGCGCATCTTCTACAACCCGCTCGTAACCGGTTACGAAATCAAGGACAGGTTCATCGCCGGGAACGTGATAGAGAAGGCGGAACGAATCGAAAATTGGATAAATGCCAATCCCGAAAATGAACATATGCCTGAAGTGAAGGAGGCACTGGAAGCATTGAAAGAAGCCGAACCGCAGCGGATTGAGTTTGAAGACCTCGACTTCAACTTCGGTGAACGCTGGATTCCCACGGGCGTGTACGCCTCGTATATGAGCCACCTGTTTGAAACGGACGTGAAAATCGCCTATTCCGCCAGCATGGACGAGTTCTCGGTGGCTTGCGGCTACCGTACCATGAAAATCACGGACGAGTTTCTGGTAAAGGGCTATTACCGCCACTACGACGGTATGCACCTGCTGAAGCACGCCCTGCACAACACCTGCCCCGACATGATGAAGTCCATCGGCAAGGACGAACACGGCAACGACATCAAGGTGCGCGACAGCGAAGGCATACAGCTCGCCAACGCCAAGATTGACGAAATCCGGGGTGGGTTCTCCGAATGGCTGGAAGAGCAGTCTCCGCAGTTCAAGGAGAGGCTCGTGACGATGTATAACCGCAAGTTCAACTGTTTCGTGCGCCCGAAGTATGA
>OLSG01003172.1_pt1 | contig 12151 bp, 10 predicted proteins | sample 1673041 | NCBI WGS metagenome assembly OLSG01 (sample SAMEA3136749, study PRJEB25190) | human gut metagenome | reverse complement strand
CCGCAGCTGTCGGAGCGGTGCTTAAGCCGCAAGGCGGGAATTGTGCGGTGTTGCCCTTATTAAATAGAAGTGTACCATAAAATGCCCGGCAACACAAGCGCAGACAGGGTAAAAGGGGGCTACAGGCCGTAATCTTCCAGTTTTTGCTGCAATTCGGCTTCGGTATAAATGCTCACGCCCTGCTGCAATGCCAGGCAGTCCGCCTCCGGCAGCAGGCGGGTGTATACATCGTACTGCGCCAGGGGACCGGTGCCGTCCGGGGTATACAGGGCCAGCCGCCCGGCGTTATCTTTTAACAAGTATTGCGCCTGCGGCTGTTGTTTTTGCACCGGAACAAAAAACACTGTTACGGCTGCGGCAATGCACAGCAACGCCAGCATGGCCAGCCCCAGCAGGTAGCGGCGATAGCCCCGCGGCAGTTGGTAACGCATGGGCAAAAACCTCCCTCTATTTTGTGGTATTCGCAAATTTCACAAATCAAATAGTACGCTCCTGCAAGCAGTATGCCCGGTTTGGCGGCAACCAAACCGTAAAAAAGTGAAAATTGTCTGCCTGCTACTGTACTTTTGGCAATACTTTGTGATATAATTCATTCTATGGCTTTATGCCCATCTGCGTGACCGCGCTGTGCGGCCGCGTATCAGTGCAGGCGCAGGCAGGCTCCGCGCCTGCCGCAATTATCCCAAAGGAGGCGGTCCCCATAGACCCCAAACAGGAACGGCACATTTCCATGCAAAGTGCAAAAAGCCCGGAAACAGCCGCAACTTCCGCCCGAAAGAAAAACGGAAAAAAGAAAAAAAATAAGCCGCGCCGCAGTATATTCGGCACCATCATGCGGTTCATTGGCTGCCTGCTGTGCGTTTGCGTCATGGCGGCCAGCGCCGGTGCGGTGCTGCTTTCGCTGTATGTGGTGCAGGTGACCGAGGACCCGGACGGCAAGCTGGACCTGGATGAGCAGAAGCTCAAACAGACCTCCATTGTGTATGACCGCGACGGCAACGAGGTGAACACCTTTGCTGGCGAAAATAACCGCATCTGGCGCGATATTTCGGCCATGCCGGAAGACCTGCAGAATGCGGTCATCGCCGTTGAGGATAAGGATTTTCGCAGCGAGCCCGGCATCAACGTCAAGCGCACCATTGCCGCTGCCCTGAACGAGTTTACCGGAAACGCGCTGCTTGGCTCCAAGCAGGGCGCTTCCACGCTGGAGCAGCAGCTGGTCAAAAACCTGACCGGTGATAGTGAACAGGACATTCTGCGTAAGGTGCGCGAGATTTTCCGCGCGTTGGGCCTTTGCAACCGCTACAGCAAGGAAACCATCCTGGAAGCTTACCTCAATACCATCCCGCTGACCGGCACCATCTATGGCATGGAAGCCGGCGCGCAGGAGTATTTTGGCAAGAGCGTGGAGGAATTGAGCCTGGCCGAATGCGCCGAGCTGGCTTCCATCACCAAGAATCCCAAGAGCTTTAACCCGGCTACCAACCCGGAAAATCTGCTCAAGCGCCGCGACCATGTTCTGGCTTTGATGCGCAACCAGGGATATATTACTGATGAAGAGTGCACTGCTGCACAGGCGGAACCCATCACCCTGGCCGAGAGCAAATCGGCCACCGAAAAGGTTACCCGTACTTCCCGCAACTCTTATTTTGACGACGCTTTGTTTGCGGATGTCACCCAGGCAATCATGGAGCAGGAAAGCTGCACCCGTGCCGAAGCACAGGATAAGATCTTCTCCGATGGCCTGCGCATCTACTCTACCCTGGACCAGAAAGCACAGTCTTCCATGGAGCAGGTCATGCTGAACGAGGACACCGGCGACGGCGAGCTGTTCCCGGCCCTGTGGCACGAGGAAGAGGTTCCTTCCGGTATCCCGGCGGACAGCGAGATTACCTATGACGAGAGCGGCCTGCCGCTGAACCCGGACGGCTCTTCTGTGTTCACGGACGATGATGTGCCGGTCTATGCCGATAAGGAAAACACCACCCTGAAAACCAGCCAGGATGACAACGGCAACCTGATCTTCTATGAAAGCGTGCGCACCCAGGCGGCTATGGCGTCCATCAGCATGGAGGATGGCCACCGCGGCGAGATCGTTGCCCTGGTTGGCGGCCTGGGCGAAAAGAAAGTAGACCGCGGCACCAACCGCGCCACGCTGCCCCACCAGACCGGTTCCACCATGAAACCCATTGCTGCTTATTGCCTGGCAGTGGACAGCAAGATCATCAACTATTCTTCGCCCATGGCGGATACGCCGTATTACCTCAAGAGCGACCATCAAGTGCTGGATACCGACCGCTGCCTGAAGCTTGGCCTTTCTACTGACAAGTATAATGCAGTCAACCAGTCCCGCGATGATGTGTGGCGCGACTGGCCCACCAACTATGGCGGCGCAGGCGGCGATGGTGCCACCATGCTGGTGTATGATGCACTGCGCCGCTCTTACAACACCATTGCGGTCTGGATCGGTTCCTATGTCGGTGCGGAAGAGCTGTTCAGCTTTGCGCATGATACCCTCAACTGCACCTATCTGGATCCCGAACATGACGTTGACCTGGCGCCTCTGGTGCTGGGCTCCCAGAGCCAGGGCCTGACGGTTGTGGAGCTGGCTGGCGCTTACTCCATTTTCAATGACGGCAAGTTTACCACCCCGCACTACTGGACCGAGATCTATGACTCGGACGGCAACCTGTACCTGGATAACAGCAAGCGCGTTACCACCGTGCAGGCCATTGACCCTGCAGCCGCTACCATCATGAACCGTCTGCTGAGCAACGTGTGGAAAAAGCCCGGTACGGCAAACGGCATGAAGCCGGAAACCGAGGGCATTGATACCATCGGCAAGACAGGTACGACCAGCGACTTTAAGGACTATACCTTCGCCGGTGTTTCCCCATACTATTCCACCGCTGTGTGGTGGGGCTATGATAAGCCTTACAGCATGTGGGGTGTGGATGGCACCCTGGGCAACAATGGTAAACCGACCCAGCGCGCCTTTAAGCGGTATATGGAAGCTGCCCAGGCCGATAAGCCTGCCAAGGACTTCTATTATGATGACTCCGTTGTGCAGAAGCAGTTCAGCACCTCCACCGGTGCGATCGTATCCGGCGGTGGTGAGACCGGCTACTATACTGAGGACAACCTGCCGGATGACAGCTATTCCACCCTGACCGACCCCAGCGTGAACACGCTGGACCCGGCGGCAGGCTGATCGCGTAAAGTTCCAATAGTCTGAAAATTCAATAAGCCAGATCGGGCACAGCAGTTTACAAAGCTGCTGTGCCCGTTTGTTGTATTGGAATGGAGGACATGCTATAATGGCAGCAGCGAGAACCATGCGGGTGAGGAGAAAATGCACGGCCTTTTTGCGGACTTAATAAGGCGGGCAGAAGCGTATCAAATGCACGTGCACGAATGAAAGACACACTTCCACCGCATAAAAACAGATAAAAGCACGGGAAGATTCCACCGCACCAACAGGCCAGTTGTGCATCATGCTCAAATACACAACATTTTTTCTAAAATGCTTGCAAGCCGCGCACACTTGTGGTATGATTATCCCCGTTGTGAATACACATGTACATAGGAGGGAAACAACATGGGCGAGCGCCGTTTTTTGTTGGTAGATAGCTCCGCTTTGCCGGATGTGTTCCTTAAGGTACTGCAGGCCAAGGAGCTTCTGGCTTCCGGCAGCGTGAGCAATATTTCCACGGCAGCGCGTCAGGCGGGCATTTCCCGCAGTGCGTTCTATAAGTACAAGGACTATGTGTTTGACGCCGAAACCGGCCGCGAGGCCATTACCGTGATCGCCACCCTGCTGGACAAAACCGGCGCTTTGCAAAGCCTGCTTTCCGGTATTTCGGCAGCGGGTGCATCGGTTGTTACCATCACCCAGTCCCGGCCGGAAAATGGTACCGCGCAGGTGGAAGTTACCGTGCGCACCGGAACCATGCAGATGACCGTTGAGGAAATGCTGACCCGGCTGGCCCGTCAGTCGTTTGTGGTGGAAGTGCACCGCGGAACCTGAAAGTGAACACACGCCGCCAAGGCGCACAGAACGGAATACCGGATGCGGGCAGCCGCATAAGGAACAAGGGGAGTATAGTATGGCTAAAATTGCAATCATGGGATTTGGCACCGTTGGCAGTGGTGTGCTGGAAGTCTGCCGCCGCAACGCCGCATCCATTGCCCGCCGCGCGGGTGAGCCGGTGGAGGTCAAGTACATCCTGGATGTGCGTGATTTTTCTGATTCTCCGGACGCAGCGCTGTTTGTGAAAGATATCAATGTGATCCTGAACGATCCGGAAGTCAAGGTCGTTGTGGAAACCATCGGCGGCACCCGCTTTGCTTATCCGTATGTGCGCCAGTGCCTGGAAAGCGGCCGCAGCGTGTGTACCTCCAACAAGGAGATGGTTGCCACCTATGGCGCAGAGCTGCTGGCTCTTGCACGGGAGCATAAAGCAGCGTTTCTGTTTGAAGCCAGCGTGGGTGGCGGTACCCCCATCATTACTCCCATGCACCAGTGCCTTGCCGCAAACCAGATCAGCCAGATCCAGGGCATTGTGAACGGAACCACCAACTTTATGCTGACCAAGATGAAGCGCGAAAACATGGGCTTTGATGCCGCGCTGAAAATTGCCCAGCAGCTGGGCTATGCCGAAACCAAGGATCCCGGCGACGATGTGGATGGCCGTGATGCCTGCCGCAAGATCGCCATCCTGAGCAGCCTGGCCTGCGGGCATCATGTTTACCCGGATAACATCCCCGCCCGCGGCATCCGCGATGTGACCGTGGAGGATGTAAAAGCTGCCGAGCAGCTGGACTGCGCCATCAAGCTGATCGCCTGGTACCATGAAAACCCTGAAGGCGCAGCCGATGCGTTCAGCGCCGGTGTGGAGCCGATGCTGGTGCCGGAGTCCAACCAGCTGGCGGGCGTGAACGATGTGTTTAACGCTGTGCTGATGCAGGGTGATATGCTGGGCGATGTTGTGTTCTATGGCAAGGGCGCCGGCAAGCTGCCCACCGCCAGCGCCGTTGTGGCCGATGTGATCGATGCCCTGAAGGACGGCAGCAAGATCCATGACAGTCTGTTCTGGAAGCCCGCCGAAAAGCTGGATCACCAGCTGATGGATACCGCCAAGTATTCTTATTACATCCGCACCGCGGGCGTGCCCGCCGCCGCGCTGCCCAATGTGGCCGGTCCCGGCAAGCTGGTGTTTGACTATGGCGATTCTGCCGCGTACCTGATCGAAGCTGCCACGACTGCGGACTTGGAGGCTGTGGCAGCCAAGCTGGAAGTTCTGGGCGGCCGCCTGGCGCTTGTGCTGAAAAAGCTGCCGGAATAAGCCCCGGCAGGGAAGGGAGCACATAACATGATTACCGTAACTGTACCGGCAACCAGCGCCAATGTCGGCGCCGGGTTTGACAGTCTTGGCCTTGCGCTTTCCATGCACAACGTGTTTACCTTTGAGGAATGTGACCGCATCCGCATTTCTTCGGTGGATGGCACCCATGTGCCGACCGGGGCAAACAACCTGGTCTACCGCAGCGCCCGCGCTGTGTATGACCAGCTGGGCATTCCGCTGCGCGGCCTGCGCATTACCCAGCGCAATGATATTCCCATGGCGCGCGGCCTGGGTTCCAGCTCTGCCTGCATTGTGGCGGGCATTTTGGGTGCCAACGCTTTGCTGGGCAACAAGCTGACCAGCCGCCAGATGCTGACCCTTGCCACCGCCATTGAGGGCCACCCCGATAACGTGGCCCCCGCCATGCTGGGCGGCTTTGTTACCAGTGTGTATGACGAAGGCCAGGTTTACAGCGTAAAAAAGAACATCGATGAACAGCTGGCATTTGCCGCTTTTGTACCGGATTTCCGCCTGCTGACCTCCAAGGCGCGCGCCGCGCTGCCGGATATGGTCAGCCATAAGGACGCCGTGTATAATCTGTCCCGCGCCGCGCTGGCTACCGCCGCGTTCTGCGATGGCGATTACAGCCTGCTTGGCGTGGCAACCAAGGATTCCCTGCACCAGAAATACCGCCTGCCCCTGATCGACGGCGGGGACGAAATGTTTGAACTGGCGCAGGACCTGGGCGCGCTGGCTGTTTATATTTCTGGCGCGGGTCCCACCATTATGGCGGTTGTCCCGCGTGACGATCAGGAATTCTTTGCCCGCGCGCAGGAAGCTCTGCCGCAGAGCGAAAAGCTAAAGCATTTTACCGTTTACCGCCTGCTGCCCGATAACACAGGCACAACGGTGGAATAAGGGAACAGGGAGGAAGAGGTCTTTATGGGTCTTATCGTACAAAAGTTCGGCGGTACCTCGGTCAAGGATCGTGACCGCATCTTTAATGTTGCGCGCATTGTGGCCAACACCCGCAACCAGGGCAACGATGTTGTTGTTGTTGTTTCTGCCCAGGGGGATACCACCGATGACTTGATTACCAAAGCGGCCGAGATCACCAGTGATCCGTCCCACCGCGAAATGGATATGCTGCTGGCCACCGGCGAGCAGATTTCCATCTCGCTGCTGGCCATGGCGCTGCAGGAAATCGGTGTTCCGTCCGTCAGCCTGACCGGCTGGCAGGCCGGCTTCAACACCGACCGCGCTTACACCAAAGCCCGCATTAAGCGCCTGAACACCGAGCGTGTGGAAAGTGAGCTGGCCCGCAACCGCGTGGTAGTTGTAGCTGGTTTCCAGGGACTGAACCGTTCGGATGATATCACCACCCTGGGCCGCGGCGGCAGCGATACTTCCGCCGTTGCCTTGGCAGCCGCTCTGCATGCAGACCGCTGCCAGATCTATACCGATGTGGAAGGTGTGTATACTGCCGACCCGCGCAAGATTCCCAAGGCTACCCGCCTGAAGGAGATCACCTTTGACGAGATGCTGGAACTGGCATCCCTGGGCGCACAGGTGCTCAACAACCGCAGTGTAGAACTTGCCAAAAAGTATGGCGTCGAGCTGGAAGTTTTGTCCAGCATCAATCCGGTGCCCGGCACCGTTGTTAAGGAGGAAACCAAAGTGGAAGGTATGCTGATCAAAGGCGTTGCAAAAGATGAGGACGTCGCTGTTGTTTCGATCCTGGAAGTTCCCGATGTGCCGGGTATGTCCTTCAAGGTGTTCAGCCTGCTGGCACAGAAAAACATCAACGTGGATATCATTCTGCAGTCTTCCGGCAGCGATGGCTGCAAGGATGTGATCTTTACCTGCTCCAAGGGCGAAGCTGAAACCGCTCGTGCAGTGCTGGAATCCAACAAGACCCGCTTTGGCACTGATAAGATCACCGTCAACAATGACTGCGCCAAGGTCAGCATTGTCGGTGCCGGTATGCAGAGCCACCCTGGCACGGCTTCCACCATGTTTGAAGCTCTCTACAGCCAGAACATCAACATCCATATGATCTCTACCAGCGAGATCAAGATCAGCGTGATCATTGATAAAGCCGATGCTGACCGTGCTGTTGCCGCCATCCATGATGCTTTCATCCAGTAAGCGGTAATATCCATCTGGTGTAAAAAGTTTACAAGTTTCAGCCCCTGCCGCCCGGCGGGGGCTGTTGCCATATCCGGTACGGAATGGTATAATCAAACGCACAGCCGGGTGGGAATCATTCCCGCAAGCCCGGTTGTGCCCAATGTATTCTGCTGCAAAGGAGGTAACATATGGAATATATGGACGAAACCACCCTTGCCCACAAACACACCAGCCCGTGGCTGATTGCGTTCCGGATCATTTTTACCATTGCGCTGGTCTGGTGCATTCTGTTTATCTTTCATAACTCGCTGGAAACCAGCTCCATCTCGTCGGCCCGCAGCCATGAGGTCATGCAAAAAATCAATGCCATCCTGGCACATCTCAATATCGGCCCGCTGAGCGAACATGTTGTGCGCAAGCTGGCGCATTTTTCAGAGTTCACGCTGGAAGGCTTCCTGCTTATGCTCTGCCTGCGGGTTTATACCCGCCGTTTTGTGCGCCATGTCAGCTGGCCCATGCTGGGCGGCATGGCGACCGCGCTGCTGGATGAAACCATCCAGCTGTATGTGCCGGGCCGCACTTCGTCCGTGCGGGATGTGTGGATCGACTTCGGCGGTGTGATTGCCGGTTTGTTCGTGGCCCTGCTGTTGCTGCTCATCGTGCGCGGGCTGACCTCTTTCCATGCCATGAAAAAAGAAAACCGCCGCCTGCGTGCCGAACGGGCCGAGCTGCTGCGCCAGCAGCGCGCCGACCGGATCAACACAGCGGATGACCGTCCCGAAAGCCCAGATAGGAGAGAATATTTATGACAGAACAACAGGCGATTGAAGCCCTGCACGCCCTGCCGCGCCTGCCCCGCAGCGGCGCATCCCTGGAGCGTATGCAGGCACTGCTGGACCACCTTGGAAACCCGGAAAAGCAGTTTAAGTGCATCCATATTGCGGGCACCAACGGCAAGGGAACCCTTGCCGCTATGACATCTTCTATCCTGACCCATGCGGGCTACAAAACGGGCCTTACCATCAGTCCGTATGTTCTCAATTTTCGGGAGCGTTTTCAGATCAATGGACAGATGATGTCCCCGCGCACCCTGGCCAGCCTGACCCGGAAAGTGCTGGATGCTGCCGATGCCATCATCGCTGAGGGCGGGGAAGGCCCGGTGGAGTTTGAAGCCGTTACCGCCATTGCCTTCCTCTGGTTTGCCCGCCAGAAGTGTGATTTTGCCGTGGTGGAAACCGGCCTTGGCGGCCGCTATGACGCCACCAATGTCATCCCCGCGCCGCTGGTTGCGGCCATTACCCGCATCGGTATGGATCATACCGAAATTTTGGGCGATACCCTTGCCGAGATCGCCGCCGAAAAAGCCGGTATCATCAAAGAGGGCAGCGTGGTTGTCTGCTACCCCGAGCAGCCGGAGGAGGCCATGGGCCCGCTGCTGACCGCCGCGGCCAACGCGCATACCTCGCTGGTGGTGCCGGATACCGCCGATTTGCAGCAGCTCAAGTGCCGCCCGCTGGAAAACTATGTTGATTACGGCGGCTATCGTGCTCTGCTGCAATTTCCCGGCAAGCATCAGGCCAACCATGCCGCTATGGCGGTGGAAATTGCCCTGGCCCTCTGGCGGGAATACCATTACGAGATCCCCGATGAAGCGATTGAAACCGGTCTGCGGGATGCCAAAATGCCCGCACGGATCGAGGTCATGCGCCGCCACCCGTTGCTGCTGCTGGATGGCTGCCACAATGCCGATGGTACCGCAGCCCTTGCTGCAACTCTGAAAGAAGCCGGATATGACGGCAACCTTGTGGCGGTCCTTGGCCTGCTGAAAGATAAGGATCACAGCAAAATGCTGGAAAACCTGGCCCCCTGCTTTGAAAAGGTCTTTACCGTCACACCGGATAGCCCCCGCGCCATGACGGCAGAAGAACTGGAGGAGGAAGCCAAGTACCATATGGATGCCGAAGCCGCCCCCAGCGTGGCAAAGGCCATCCGCCTTGCGGTGGATTACGCCGATGAAAACAACCTGGCTGGTGTGGTGGTGTGCGGCAGCCTTTACCTTGCTGCTCAGGCCCGTCCGCTGCTGCTCAAAGAAGCGGAAAAGTAACCCCAATTCCAACAAAATATGCGCACAGCGCCCTGTATACTGGGAACATACCCCAGCAGCAGGGCGCTTTTTGCTGCTATTACCAAAAATGAAAGAGGTGGACAACCCCCTTGGCGAAAGTTTGTTTTGTTCCGGCGCAGGGAACATTGGCGGCTTACCTGACCGGTGAGATCGACCACCATGCCGCGCAGGCCCTACGGCGTGAAATTGATGCGCAGATCGATGCCCGCATGCCGGAATTGCTGACGATGGATTTTTCCGGCGTTACTTTTATGGATTCCTCCGGTGTGGGGCTGATTCTGGGCCGCGGGCGCCAGATGTCCGGCCTGGGTGGGCGGCTTGTTGTGCAAAACGCACCGGATACCGTGCGCCGCATGCTGGACCTGGCGCATATCCATTACGTTTGATCGTGGGGGAGGTCACATCATGAAAATGCTGAATCAGGTCAAAATGACCTTTGCCAGCCGCAGCGTCAACGAAAGTTTTTCCCGTGCGGCACTTGCGGCCTTTCTGGCCCAGGCGGACCCGACCGTGCCGCAGCTGGCAGATATCAAAACGGCCGTGTCAGAAGCTGTCACCAACTGCATCGTCCATGCCTATCCGGATACCGTCGGCCCCATTACGATGACGGCTGTTTTGTATGAGGGCGGCAATGTGCGCATTACCATATCGGATAAAGGCGTTGGTATCCCGGACGTTGCCAAGGCAATGGAGCCAATGTATACCACCGGCAACCCGGACGAGCGCGCGGGCCTGGGTTTTGCGGTAATGCAGAGCTTTATGGATCGGGTCCATGTATCCTCTGCGCCGGGACGGGGAACACGCGTTACCATGAGCCGTCACCTGGATTCCCGGTGAGTTTTGGCGTGTGCGCTCCTACATAGGGCAGAATCAGCCAGTACAGCAGAGTGGAATCTGTTGACCGTTGCGGATATGCCCGCTAAAACCGGAACGAATCAACGCCTAGTGGCAGGGCAGATGTTCGTTCCCGATTGCAGGGAGGCAGCTGATATGGCAACCGCAAATCCCACCGCACTTTTTACCACATTACCGCGCACGGAGTTCATCCAGAAAAACCTTGGCCTTGTACATTCCTGTGCTGGCCGCTTTACAGGCCGCGGCATCGAATACGAAGAATTGTATTCGGCGGGCTGCCTGGGGCTTGTCAAAGCGTGCGATGGGTTTGACCCGGACCGCGGGGTCTGTTTCTCCACCTATGCGGTGCCGGTCATCTTGGGTGAGATCAAAAAGCTGTTCCGGGACGGGGGAACTGTTAAGGTCAGCCGTTCGATCAAAGAACTTGGATTAAAAGTGACAGCGGAACGGGAACGCCTGATGAAGCTGACCGGCGCAGAGCCAACCGTGGCACAGCTGGCACAAAACCTGGGGGCAACGCCGGAGCAGGTGGCGGTATCCATTCAGGCTGCTATGCCAGTTGTCTCCCTGACCCCGGCGGATGATGAGGACGGAACAAGAGAATGGGATATCCCGGTGGATTCACCGGAAGAAGTATTGGCGGAACGGATCAGTTTGGCGGAAATATTGAAACGACTGAATGAATCCGACCGGCAGCTCATCCGCCTGCGCTTTTATGCGGGCAAAACCCAAAGTAAAACGGCACAAATTCTTGGTACTACCCAGGTACAGATATCGCGCCGCGAACGAAAGATTTTGAAATGGATGCGCAAAGAGCTGACAAGCGAATAAGAAAACACAAAATGATGGCTGTTTTTCCAATTCGGAGCCATAAAAACTGTGCGATTCGACAAAAGTATGACTTCTGCACATTTTGCCCTTGACGATGACACTTGCATGTGCTAAAATAACACCACTTTGAATAGCATAGGCGATATCCAATAGGGGCGCCTGGCTGGACAAAGCAGCATCAGAAAATTTGGAAAAATCTCAAAAAAGATGTTGACAAATCAAACCTGATGTGGTATCCTAATAGAGCTGTCCGAAAGACAGCGGCTGGTTGAAAAGATTGTTTAAGAAAATTTCAAAAAAGTACTTGACAAACAGGACTTGATGAAGTAAAATAAACAAGCTGTTTCAAACGGCGCAGGACCTTGAAAATTGAACAATACTGAAACTTGTGGAACCTTAAACGTGATGGAAAATCACGAAAAACAATTCCAAAGCCGAGAGATCGGCAAACAAGTAATTCATACAGGACGCAAGCGATTGTGTCTGAGTGGAGTTGATTTAACACTTTATGAGTGATAAATACCATTTATAAAGAGTTTGATCCTGGCTCAGGACGAACGCTGGCGGCGCGCCTAACACATGCAAGTCGAACGGAGCTTAGAGAGCTTGCTTTTTAAGCTTAGTGGCGAACGGGTGAGTAACGCGTGAGTAACCTGCCCTAGAGTGGGGGACAACAGTTGGAAACGACTGCTAATACCGCATAAGCCCACGGTACCGCATGGTACTGAGGGAAAAGGATTTATTCGCTTTAGGATGGACTCGCGTCCAATTAGCTAGTTGGTGAGGTAACGGCCCACCAAGGCGACGATTGGTAGCCGGACTGAGAGGTTGAACGGCCACATTGGGACTGAGACACGGCCCAGAC
>OLSG01003162.1_pt1 | contig 12221 bp, 10 predicted proteins | sample 1673041 | NCBI WGS metagenome assembly OLSG01 (sample SAMEA3136749, study PRJEB25190) | human gut metagenome | reverse complement strand
AGTAGTATTATCTATGGTACTTTGTTTAGGAGCAAGCGTAACAACATTAGCAGCAGGAAGTCCTTCTGCAAATAATTCCAGCACAACAACATCACAGACAACCACTACCACTACAACAGCTACAACCACTACAACAGCTGCAGAAGTAAAAGTAGAGCAGAAAGCAATCACACAGGATGCATTGAACGATGTTCAGAAAGAAAAATTAAGTGGATATTTCACAGATATGGCAGCAATTGACAATGACACAACATTGACAGCTGAACAGAAAGTTGAGAAAAAAGCAGCAGCTGTTCAGACAATGATCAACAGTGTTTTAGGTTTAAACTATTCTTATAAGAGTGGTGTATACGGAACTTATGAACTGACAGCTACAGATTTATCCAATCCAATTGCAATTTCTGTTGCAGGAATTAAAGCTGGCGATACTGTAGTCGTTGCCCATCTTACCTCTGCTGGTGTATGGGAAAATGTACCTGTAACAAATGTTGCAGACGGTGTTGTATATGCAAAATTTACATCTCTTTCTCCTGTATTTGTTGCTTCTGTAGCAGATACAAATGCAGCAGCAACTTCACCAAAAACTGCTGATGCAGGAATGAATATGGCAATGATTCTTGTAGTTGTAATCGCAGCAACAGGTGCTGTTGTATATGCAAGACGTAGAATGAACTATACAAAATAAGATCGTATTTGATAAGTCATAAAAGTAAGGCTATATGTCATAGTGGCATATAGCTTTTCTTTTTTTAGGTGAAATTATGAAAAAGCTGATAAAAAAGTATTGGAAAATTATGGTTGTAATTGTTATATTAGGTATATTCGTGTTACTATTTTTTCTGGTAAGATATAAAGGAAAAAAGAATCTGGAAGCAAATATTGCGGCAGAACAGCAGGATGTCTTTGAGGAGATGGCGTCTTTTCGGAATACGATTGATTATCATGGAACAACATACCAATACAGAAAAGATATCGTAAATATTTTATGCATTGGCGTGGACAAAGAAGAGGCAATGTGGGAACGTGATGATGATGGTGGAAGTGTCGGGCAGGCGGATGCAGTCTTTCTGGTTTCCCTTGATTTTGAACATTCCAATATACGCATTCTGGCAATACCGAGAGATACAATGGTGAGCATTGTGGCGTGTGATGAAAATGGAAATGAAATGGGTGCGTTTACCGGGCAACTGGCATTGCAGTATGCGTATGCCGATGGGCAGGAAAAAAGCTGTTCACTGGTTATTGGGCAGGTTGCAGATATTTTAAAAAATGAAGTGCCGATCAATGGATATGTCGCAATGAATTTAAGCTGTATAGGAACTGTGAATGATGCAGTCGGCGGTGTTACGGTTGAGATGGATGATGATTATACCTTATATAATGCAAAGTTCAAAAAGGGTGCGACGGTACATTTGCAGGGAGAAGAGGCGCAGGAGTTTGTGCAGGGAAGAGATATCACGGTAAGCGGCAGTGCGTATAGCAGGATTGGACGACAGAAAAGATATTTAAAAGCATTTATCAGTCAGGCTAAGAAAACGTTAACACAGAACCCTGCATTGGCAGTAAATCTGATGAGCCAGTTGTCAGACTATATTTCAACGGACGAGGTGCTATATATATCGCCAGAACTTTCAGGCTGTAATTTTGATGAGGAAAATATGCAGATTTTACAGGGGAATATCCAGATGGGAGAACAATATGAAGAGTATTATTTAGATGACGAGGCAGTACAGCAGACGATCATTGATTTATTTTACGAGGAGCAGAAATAAATGAGTACATTGCGGGAAAAGAGGAAAAAAGAACGGAGAGCATTAAGGCGGAGAAAAACAGCCGATTGGACAGTTGTGCTGATACTCTGTGCCATTGCCGTGTGTTGTGGAGGCTATCTGATCTATCATCACTGGAGTGTGAAACAGCGGGAGCTGGAGTACGAAAAACTCCGGCAGGAAGAGACGTTAAGTGCTGCAACAGAGACGGTTATCGCAGAGCCGGAGACAGAGGAGAGCACAGAAGAAACAGTGATCTACTGTGATCCGGTCTATGATTTCGGACAGTTGCATGAACAGAATCAAGATATTTACGCATGGATCGTTGTGCCGGGAACGCAGGTAGACTATCCGCTGTTACAGTCTGAGACAGACAATTATTATCTGGATTATAACTTAGACCACAGCAAGGGATATCCGGGCTGCATTTACACCAATCAATGTAACCGGAAAGATTTCTCGGATTATAATACGGTACTATATGGACATAACATGAAAAATGGTTCCATGTTTGGAAGTATTCACAGCTTTGAGGATGAAACGTTTTTTGACGGGCATCCGTATATTTATGTGTATACGGAAAATGAACGTCTGACTTATGAAATCTACGAGGCGGCGAAGTTTACAGATGTGTACATTCCGTCAGAGTATGTGATCAGCAGTAAGGACGACAGAGATCAGTTTTTGGCGGATGTCAGAGAAAAAGTTTCTGACAATAAATTACACGTCCGGGAGGATATGGAAATCGGAGAGGATGACAGACTTATCACACTTTCCACCTGTGTAAGCGGTGAGCGAAATCATCGTTATCTGGTGATCGGTGTACTTGTTGAGACGGCGCTTTACCGGTAAAGGGGCGGAATAATATATTTATAAAATCTGGAAAATCCGATTCTCGAATTGCACACAAACGTGCTTTGTGGTAATCTATAACGTGTATTTGTATACAGACGATAGAGCAGAGGAAAGCAAAAGTGAGAAGAAGACGGAGTGGACTAAATTTCGGAAGAAGAAAGAAAAAAGTAAACATGACCATTGTAAAGGAAATCTTAAGCTGGACAGTTGAGATTTTGATTACTCTGGTCATTGCTTTTACATTTGTATATTTTATCGGATTGCGAACCAGCGTGGTGGGGCAGTCCATGTCAGAAACATTGGAAAGTGGAGACGAAATTCTGGTAAATCGGTTCATTTATAAGGTGTCCGATCCAAAGCCGAATGACATTATTGTGTTTCTTCCAAACGGGAATGAAAAATCACATTACTATGTAAAGCGCGTGATTGCAGTGCCGGGAGACACGGTATTGATTCAAAATGGTGCTGTTTATGTGAATGGGGAACTTTTTGATGAGAAAGTAGATGTGTCTGCCATCGAGGAGGCAGGGCTTGCATCGGAGGAACTAAAACTTGAGGATGATGAATATTTTGTCCTTGGAGATAACCGCAATAACAGTGAGGACAGCCGCTATGCCAATATTGGAAATGTGAAAAAAGATTACATTATTGGAAAAGCATGGTTCCGTGTATCTCCGTGGAAAAAATTTGGATTTATATAAGAAAAGTGAGGAAAAAGTATGCAGTTTCAGTGGTATCCGGGACATATGACGAAAGCAAAACGTCAGATGCAGGAAGACATAAAATTAATTGATCTGGTGATCGAGCTTGTGGATGCGAGAATCCCGTTAAGCAGTCGGAACCCGGATATTGATGAGTTGGGAAAAAATAAAGCGCGACTGATCATCATGAACAAATCAGATTTGTCTGATGAGAATCAGAACAAAGAATGGGCAGCCTATTTTAAAAAGATGGGCTACTATGTTGTCGGTCTGGATGCGAGAACCAAGACAGGCATGAAAACAGTTACAAATGTAGTAATGGAAGCCTGTAAGGAAAAGATTGAGCGTGACAGAAGAAGAGGAATCTTAAATCGTCCTGTCCGTGCGATGGTAGTCGGAATTCCAAATGTTGGAAAATCGACGTTTATCAATTCCTATGCGGGAAAGGCATGTGCCAAAACTGGAAATAAACCGGGTGTGACAAAAGGAAAACAGTGGATCAGACTGAACAAAAATCTGGAATTACTGGATACACCGGGAATTTTGTGGCCGAAATTTGAAGATCAGATGGTTGGACTGCGTCTTGCACTGATCGGGGCAATCAAAGATGAAATTTTGAATATTGATGAATTGTCACTGGAGCTGATCAAAGTTCTGACAAGAGATTATGCCGGAATTTTAACAGACCGCTATGGTGTAGATGAGACACAAACTCCGGTGAAGATTTTAGAGCAGATTGCAGAGAACCGCAAATGCATTTCCAAAGGAAACGAATTGGATTACAGCAAAGCGGCAGCACTTCTGATTGATGAATTCCGAGGCGGAAAGCTTGGAAAGATTACTTTGGAGTGGCCACAGGTGCAGGCTGAATAAAGCCGGTGATGAACCTATTTTATACAGAAAGCGTCAAAAGTTGACAAAGGATAAGTGGACAGAATGGCAGAGAAAAAAATCGGTGAGATCAAAGAAGAACTTAAGGCAGTGGACGATGAGAAACTGCCTTCTTTTATAGAAACATATGAAAAAGACGAGCGTTCCGGTGTTGTGAAAATCGTAGAGCAGGCAAAGAAACGGTTTGAAAAATTAGAGGCAGAGAAGCTGCGCATTGAAAATCTGAAAAAATATGAGCGGGAATATGCAGATTATGGCTATATCTGCGGTATTGACGAAGTCGGAAGAGGACCGCTTGCCGGTCCGGTGGTAGCTGGCGCAGTTATTTTGCCAAAAGACTGCGATATTTTGTATATCAACGATTCTAAGAAGCTTTCTGCTGCAAAGCGGGAAGAATTGTATGATGTGATCATGGAAAAGGCAGTTGCGGTAGGTATTGGAATGGCAAGCTCACAGAGGATTGATGAAATCAATATTTTGCAGGCAACTTATGAGGCAATGCGTGAGGCTATAAGCAAATTAAGCGTAAAACCCGATATATTATTAAATGATGCGGTCACGATTCCCGGAGTTTCCATCAGACAGGTGCCAATTATCAAAGGAGATGCAAAAAGTATTTCCATTGGGGCAGCGAGCATTGTTGCGAAGGTTACAAGGGACCGCCTGATGGTAGAGTATGACAAGATTCTGCCACAGTATGGATTCGCATCCAATAAAGGCTATGGTTCAGCGGAACATATCAGGGCATTGCAGGAAGCCGGACCATCTCCGATACATCGTGTCAGCTTTATCAAAAATTTTGTTTAAGAGATACGGACTGTCATATTAGAAAATGCTTCTGATCGCAGGAAAAATTTGCTATAGAGGAAGTTTGTATCAAGTGAGGCGGGATCATGCACATATCCGATTTGTTAGGACAATACAACAGAAATATTTCAAGCGGAACAGAAGAGTTGAAGGCAGCTTCCGGTATGCAGAAAGTAGTATCTACACTGGAAGAATTGTCTTCTGGAAGTGTTTTTGAGGGAACCGTCAGTTCTGTGAAGAACGGAAAAGTGACTCTGGCACTTAGCGATGGACAGACGATCACAGCAAGATTGTCTGGAAAAGTGCCGCTTTCGCAGGGAACGCCGATGTTTTTTCAGGTAAAAAGCAATGACGGTGCGACCATTGAAATCAAACCGTACACAGGCGCTGGCAGTGGAGAAAATCCAATTCTTACCAATGCACTGACGGAAGGAACCGTACCTGTGACGGAGCGGAATCTTGCAATGGTCGATGCCATGATGAAAGAGCAGATGCCAATTGATAAGCAAAGCCTTTTAAATATGGCAAGAATCGCGAATATGAATCCCGGTGTAGATATTACTACGGTTGTAAATATGACAAAGCTTGGAATCCCGGTTTCGCCGGAGATGGCAGCGCAGTTTGAAAATTACATGACAGATGAGCATGCCATTTTACAGGAGATGGATCAGGCGATGAACGAACTGGCTGATCTTGCGGGCTCAAGCGATTTGACACCGAATCAGGCGGTACAGATGAATCAGAAGATTCTCTCAATCCTTCTTCCAGAGCAGACTGTTGCCGGAGAATCGGTCAATACAGAGGGGCAGATAGAAACCGGTGGACAGACAATGGCAGAAGGACAGATCGTGACCGGTGGACAGACAACGTCGGAAGGACAGATTTTGACTGACGGACGGCTAGGCGCAGAGGAACAGACTGTAAACGGAGAGCAGACCACAACAGCAGGACAAGCCATACAGGAAGGAACAGGTGGTCAGGCACTTGGTGACGTTTTATCAGAGCAGCAGTTTTCAAGTCTTGGCAGGTTATTGCAGAATATTCCTTCATTGGTAGAAAGTACAAAACTTTTCCCGGAAGCGATGGAGCAGGATATTTTTATCGACACTTTGGAAGATGAGAGCGTAGCACAGAATCTGATGACAGAGGGCGCTGCATGGGAAGCTGCAGACGGCAAAACGGCATTGGACAAAAATCTGACCGTTTCCGATTTTCTGCGCACAGTGTCACAGATTTTATCTGAAAACAATGGAATGGCATCGCAGAGTATCCAAAAATTATTCGGAAGTGATGCATATAAAAGTCTGCTTCGGAATGTGATGGAACAGCAGTGGCTGATACAGCCGGAAGCGTTGAAACAGGAGAAAAAGATCAGCCAGCTTTACGAAAAATTAGAACAGCAGATGAGACAGGTGGAAGATGCGCTGAAAGAGGCAGGCGTTACGAAAACCAGATTTCCGGAAACTGCGGCAGAGGTGCGCGGTAATATTGAATTTATGAATCAGCTCAATCAGGCATATACTTATGTACAGGTGCCATTGAAGCTGTCCGGTCAGAATGCAAACGGAGAACTTTATGTATACACGAATAAAAAGAATCTGAGAGATCCGGATGCGGAGCTGAGTGCTTTTTTACATCTGGATATGGAACATCTTGGTTCTACCGATGTCTCAGTGAAAATGCAGCATCGGAATGTCAAAACAAATTTTTATATGGCTGACGATGCGTCTTATGATCTTGTGGAAAAGTATCTGCCCATTCTGGAACAAAAGCTGAAAGACAAAGGTTATCAGTGTACCATAACGATGACAAAGGAAGAAAAGAAGGTCAGCTTTGGGGATGATTTCCTGCGAAAAGATATGCCACAGACGGGAACACTGCATCGGTATTCGTTTGATGTGAGAGCCTAGTATATCAGATACAAAACAGAGGTGGTGAGCGGATATGGCATGGGATAATGAAAAGAAAAAGGTAAAAACAGCGGTAGCAGTAGCATATGAGCCGGGAGATAAAGCACCGAAGATCCTTGCCAGTGGCAGGGGCGAAGTGGCAGAAAAGATCATCGCAAAGGCAAAAGAAAATGATGTCCCTTTCTATAAAGATAATAAGCTGGCGGAGACGCTGTCGAAATTAGAGATCGGGGATGCGATTCCACCGGAACTTTATGAAGTAGTCGCTGAGATCCTTGTGTTTGTGGATGATATGGATAAGATGAAGGCAAAATTGCAGCAGGCAGATATGTTATCATAAATGAAGTGAAATTGCAGCAGATGAATGGCATAATCAAATAGTGTGCTGCAGGAAGTGAATAGAATGAGGGACAGCAGGCACAAAAGAAGGATGCTGCTGTAGAAAAGAGGGTTTTATCAATAAGAGAAGTGTGGGAACTGCCTATGAAAAACTGGCAGGTGCATATTTGGAACAGCAGGGGTATGAGATTTTAGAATATAATTACAGATGCCGCATGGGAGAGATCGATATCGTGGCAAGACAGGGTGGATACCTGGTGTTTGTGGAAGTAAAATATCGTGCGGACAACACAGCGGGAAATCCACTTGAGGCGGTGACTGCTGCAAAACAGAGAACGATTTCCAAAGTGGCTTCGTACTACTGCCTGACACATGGTTATGGAACATTTACACCTTGCAGGTTTGATGTGGCGGCAGTTTTGGGAGAGCAGATAAAAGTCATTCAGAATGCATTTGACTATCAGGGGTTCTGAGAGGGTGAAAGAATGCATTTTTATGGCTGCTTTTTCGCAGGACAAAATCAGGAGAGTTGTAAGCGATATGGAACATAAAAGCTGGAAGCGGAAAAACAATACAGGAGTGCCGGCAGAGGTGATACATCATCCTGGGGCTGGCGTGGAAGTGCCGCTTTTACATTTTCCGTTATTGGAGAAAACAGGAATCGTAAAAGAAGGTTTTACCACAAGACTTGGCGGTGTGAGTGAGGGGATTTTTGCCACCATGAATCTGAGTTTTACAAGAGGAGATGAAGAGGAGGCAGTCCGGGAAAATTACAGAAGACTTGCATCAGCGCTTGATGTGGATTATGATAAATTTGTTTTTACGGATCAGACACATACGACAAATGTAAGAAAAGTGACGGCGGAGGATGCCGGAAATGGACTTACGAGAGAACGGGAATTTCATGATACAGATGGACTGATCACGGATGTGCCGGGCTTAGTATTATCAACGTTCTATGCGGACTGTGTTCCATTGTATTTTGTCGATCCGGTGCACCGCGCCATCGGGTTAAGCCATTCCGGCTGGCGTGGAACAGTAAACCGCATGGGAAAAGCGACTATCGAGGCGATGCGGAGGGAATACGGAAGCAGACCGGAGGAACTGCGCTGTGCGATCGGACCGTCCATCTGTCAGGACTGCTACGAGGTGAGCGGGGATGTTGCGATGGAGTTTGAGCAGACATTTGCAGGGCATGAGCGTGAAATCATTCTTGCAAAAGAAAATGGAAAATATCAGCTCGATCTCTGGAAGGCAAACGAAATTGTACTGCTTGATGCAGGTGTCCTGCCGGAACATATAGAAATCACGGACATTTGCACGTGCTGCAATCCTGACTTACTTTTTTCCCACCGCGCAAGCCACGGTAAGCGCGGAAACCTCGGGGCATTTTTATGTTTAAAATAAGATAAAGGAGCAAAAGATATGAGTAAAAATTATGTAGATTATATGGTAGAAGAGACAAAGAATATCCTCGCAATCGACAGTCCATCCGGCTACACAAAAGAGGTGGCAGACTATGTCATGGGAGAATACAAAAAACTCGGATATGAGCCAAAGCTTACGGTAAAAGGCGGTGTGCTCGTACCAATCGGCGGCAGGGACAAAGAGAACGCCGTTCTTTTAGAGGCACATATTGATACGTTAGGTGCCATGGTGGCAGAGATCAAAGCCAACGGAAGACTTCGTGTTACAGCAGTAGGTGGCATGAATGCAAACAATGCAGAGGGAGAAAACTGTAAAGTTGTCACCAGATTTAACGGAAAATACGACGGAACATTACAGCTGATCAACGCTTCCATTCATGTAAACGGAGAATATAACGATACGAAGAGAAGCTATGATTCCGTGGAAGTTGTTCTGGATGAAAAAGTAAAATCAAAAGAGGATGTGGAGAAACTCGGCATTATGACAGGCGATTTTGTCTGCTTTGATCCGAGAACTACGGTGACAGAATCCGGTTACATTAAGAGCCGTTTCTTAGATGATAAATTAAGTGTTGGAATTTTATTGGGCTATGCAAAATATTTGAAAGAGGAAAATGTGACACCGGATCGTATGATCTATCAGCACATCACTGTATTTGAGGAAGTAGGACACGGTGGCGCTGCCTCTGTCCCGGAAGGCGTGACAGAAGTGATCTCTGTGGACATGGGATGTGTCGGTGACGGACTTGCCTGTGATGAGACACAGGTATCTATCTGTGCAAAGGACAGCCACGGACCATATCACTATGATGTGGTAAATGGTCTTGTGAAAGCGGCAAAAGAGAACAATATTGATTTTGCAGTGGATGTCTATCCATACTATGGTTCAGATGCAGATGTTGCGCTGACCGCCGGATATGATGTGCGCCACGGACTGATCGGTTCGGGTGTATATGCATCACACGGTTATGAGAGAAGCCATGTGGATGGAGTAAAGAATACGTTTGAACTTCTGAAGGCTTATCTCGGATAGCAGAAACGATGCTGCCTTTGAAAAGAATGGCATATTAAAGATTTCTTAATAATATCCTAGGATTATCTTCATTGTAATAGAAGACCTCTCGTGCTATATTAACTGTATGAAGAATGATAGTACACATCATACAGCTAATACAGATGGGAGGTTTGTTATTTGATTCAGTTAAATTACAGGGATGCAAAACCAATTTATGAACAGATCAAAGATGGTCTGAGAAAGCTGGTTATCACGAATTCCCTTATTGCAAATGAAAAGCTGCCCTCCGTGCGGGAAATGGCTTCGAAGCTTGCCATCAATCCAAATACCATCCAGAAGGCATACCGGGAACTTGAGGCAGAGGGATATGTCTATACCGTTGCCGGAAAAGGAACATTCGTCGCCGAGCGGAAAGAAGTGCTGGGTGTCAGAAATGAAGAACTGATGAAGGAATTTGATGAAGTGGTGACGGAACTGTTGTTTTTGGCGATGGATGAGGACAGTTTGAAAACACGTATTGAACAATTGGCTAAAGGGGGAGAGGCACAATGATCCAGGTTCATAATTTAAAGAAAAAGTTTGATGATTTTCAGGCGTTGAACGGCGTGGAAATGCATGTGGGAAAAGGTGATATTTATGGACTGGTCGGGCCAAACGGAGCAGGAAAGTCTACGTTGATCCGCCATCTTACCGGAGTTTATAAGGCAGATGAGGGAGAGATCCTGATCGACGGTGAACCGGTATTTGAAAACCGGAACATCAAGCAGAGGATGGCTTATATCCCGGATGAACTGTTTTATTTTATGCAGGCAGATACGATGGAGATGAAACGCTTTTATGAAGGCATCTATCCACAGTTTGACAGTAAGCTTTTTTATAAAATGCAGGAATTTTTCCCGACGATCGATGTGAAACGCACTATCAGACGGCTGTCGAAAGGCATGCAGAAACAGGTAGCGTTCTGGCTTGCAATCTGCTGTAAACCGGATCTGCTGATCTTAGACGAACCGGTGGACGGACTTGATCCTGTGATGCGCAGACAGATCTGGAGTATCTTAATGGCGGAAGTGGCAGAGCGGAAAATGACTGTTTTAGTGTCCTCCCATAACCTGAGGGAACTGGAGGATACCTGTGACCATGTAGGTATCATGCACCATGGAAAAATTATGATCGAGCGGTCTTTGAGCGATCTTCAGGGAAATATTTCCAAGATACAGGTGGCATGTCAGAATGGTGTGCCAAAATTGCCGGATGATTTTGAGGTGCTGCATATGGCAAACACAGGGCGTGTCTATACCCTGATCGTAAAAGGTGATCCGAAGGAGGCAGAGAAAGTTCTTCTGACAGAAAATCCTACCATTGTTGATGTACTTCCGTTGACACTGGAGGAAATCTTTATTTATGAATTGGGAGGTGTGGATTATGAAGTCAAAGACATCCTGCTTTAACAAAACAATTTTCAAAAAAAATATGACACATTTCTGGCCTTTGTGGGCATTGTACAGCTGTTATCTGATCGTTTCGCTTCCGGTCGGACTGTGGTTTAATATGCGGTATTATCTGCAGGATGACAGTTACAGCCAGCTCCAGAGACAGGTCTATGCGATCAGTGGCGCTATGCGGGCAGCCATGAATCCGGTGATCACATTTGCATTTGCAGCAGTGATGATCATGGCAGTGTTTTCCTATCTGTATTCTGCAAAGAATACGAATATGATCCATTCACTTCCGGTGGACAGACGGGAGTTGTTTGTGACGAATATCATATCTGCGTCTGCATTTATGATCGTTCCGCAGATCCTGACCTTTATTATCACGGTGTTCGTCTGCATTGGTGCACATATCACCAATATCCAGTACATTTTATACTGGTTTGGTGCAGAAGCCGCAATGACGTTTTTTGCACTGGCGCTCGGCGCATTTGTGGCGATGTTTACCGGACAGCTCATGGCATTTCCGGTGTATTATGTCGTAGTCAATTATCTGTATGTAGGATGCTGGTATCTGATCAACATGGTGATAGAGAGTGTCTGCTTTGGGGTGTCAAACAATTGGAATCCGGGGAAATCCTGTATTTTGTCTCCAATTTATTATCTGACAAACAATCTGCGGATACAGTCAGTAGAAAACAGTGAGTATGTGACGGTTGGAATCGAGTTTAAGGGTGCATATCTGCTCGGGATTTATGCAGTGGCAGGTGTGGTATTCCTGATCGCAGCCTATCAGTTGTATAAATGGAGAAAATTGGAGACTGCAGGTGACCTTATCAGCATGCGGGGAATCAAGCCGGTGTTCCGCTGGGGCGTGGCTGTCTGCGCCGGTCTGCTTGGAGGAACTGCCGTTGCTGACACGATCGGAAACAGTTTTTCTTCGGCAAAGGTACATTTTTGGATACTTGCAGCAGGCACCCTGATCTTTGGTGCGATCGGCTTTTTTGTGGCGGAGATGCTTATTGAGAAGAATTTCCGTGTGTTCCACAAAAAGAGAGTTGGGGAATGGGCAGTCTT
>OLSG01003151.1_pt1 | contig 12254 bp, 5 predicted proteins | sample 1673041 | NCBI WGS metagenome assembly OLSG01 (sample SAMEA3136749, study PRJEB25190) | human gut metagenome | reverse complement strand
CGAATACAGGAGCCAGCTCGTGCTGTGCAGGAGCAACTTCGTTATGTTTTGTTTTAGCCGGAATTCCAAGTTTCCAGAGCTCTTCGTCCAGGTCATGCATGTAAGCAGATACACGAGGTTTCAGGGTTCCGAAGTAGTGGTCTTCCATTTCCTGTCCTTTTGGAGCCGGAGCACCGATCAGGGTACGTCCGCAGAAGATCAGGTCTTTTCTCTTATTATAGAGGTCTTTGTCTACCAGGAAGTATTCCTGTTCCGGACCAACGGTGGTATCGATATGTTTTACTTCTGTATTTCCGAGAAGGCGGAGGATCTTGACAGCCTCTTTGTTCAGGGTATCCATGGAACGAAGAAGAGGTGTTTTCTTATCCAGTGCCTCTCCGCTGTAGGAGCAGAATGCAGTCGGGATATAAAGGGTACGGTCTTTGATGAATGCCGGTGATGTAGGGTCCCATGCGGTATATCCTCTTGCTTCAAATGTAGCACGAAGACCGCCTGACGGGAAACTGGATGCATCCGGCTCGCCTTTTACAAGTTCTTTACCGGAGAATTCCATGATCACCTGTCCGTCGCCTGTCGGGGAGATGAAGCTGTCATGTTTTTCTGCGGTGAAGTTTGTCATTGGCTGGAACCAGTGAGTGTAATGGGTAGCTCCATGTTCGAGGGCCCATTCTTTCATGGCAACTGCAACGGAGTTGGCAACATCAAGTTCCAGGTGTGTACCGTTCTCGATCGTTTTTTTCAGTGCCTTGTACATGTCTTTCGGTAATTTCTCACGCATGATCTTGTCGTTAAAAACAAGACTGCCGTAGATTTCAGGAATGCTCTGTGCCATAATAAAATCTCCTTTCAATGCTCCATTAATCTTAATTTCGTAATTAAAATAAAAACTCTCAGATAAACAAAAAAGGCGCCTTGGATTTTGTTTTCCAAAGCGCCGTTGCTTATGTGTTGTAGTATACACAAAAAAATCGGGATGTCAACAACTTTTTCGAAAAATTTTTCAAATTTTTTGTTTGGACGGATGAATTTATTTGTATGCTTTTTTGAGGGGACAAGGGTTGACAAATCACTTTCTTCTATTATAATTTCACTGTGAAAAGCACTTCAGAAAGCATTTGAAAAGAATGGGAGGAAATTCTGATGGCAGAATTAAAGGAAGCCTGCGGCGTATTTGGTATGTACGATCTGGATGGAGGGAATGTGGTTCCCTCTATTTATTATGGTCTTACATCTTTGCAGCACCGTGGACAGGAGTCCTGCGGACTTGCAGTTTCCCGCACAGAGGGCGAAAGAGGAAACATCCAGTTTCATAAGGATCTCGGACTTGTAAGTGAAGTCCTTCGTGAGAATACTATCCGCAATATGGAAGGAGATCTTGGCATCGGTCATGTACGTTATTCAACGACAGGAGCATCGGTAGCAGAGAATGCACAGCCGCTTGTCCTGTCCTATATTAAGGGAACACTTGCACTTGCACACAATGGAAACCTGATTAACACACCAGAACTGAAATGGGAACTGATCCAGAATGGAGCGATCTTCCATACGACTACGGACTCAGAAGTCATTGCGTTCCATATAGCGAGAGAGCGTGTACACACCAGGACAGTAGAGGATGCCGTTCTCAAGACCGCGCACAAACTCAAAGGTGCTTATGCACTTGTGGTCATGAGCCCGCGTAAACTGATCGGTATCCGTGATCCGCTTGGGCTGAAACCGCTCTGTCTTGGCAAGAGGGATAATACCTATGTCCTCGCATCCGAAAGCTGTGCACTGACCTCTGTCGGCGCAGAGTTCGTAAGAGATATCGAACCAGGAGAGATGGTCACCATCTCAAAGAAAGGCATCGAATCCAACAAAGAACTCGCCGGCGGTAAACATGCACACTGTGTATTTGAATATATTTACTTTGCAAGACTGGACAGCGAGATGGATGGCGTCAAGATCTACGATGCACGTATCCGCGGCGGTAAATCTCTTGCAAAATCTTATCCTGTAGAAGCAGATCTTGTGGCTGGTGTACCGGAGTCCGGCATCCCGGCAGCCAAGGGATATTCCGAAGAATCCGGAATTCCATTTGGATTTGCTTTCTATAAGAACAGCTATATCGGACGAACTTTCATCAAACCGACCCAGGAGGAGCGTGAATCCAGCGTTCACCTCAAACTGAGCGTCCTGGAATCCGCAGTTAAGGGTAAGAGGATCGTTCTGGTCGACGACTCCATCGTAAGAGGAACCACGATCGCAAACCTGATCCGCATGCTCAAGAAAGCCGGAGCACTGGAAGTGCATGTACGTATCAGCTCCCCGCCGTTCCTTCACCCATGTTATTTCGGAACAGACGTACCGTCCAATGACCAGCTGATCGCTTCCAATCACAGCACTGAAGAGATCCGCAAAATGATCGGTGCAGATTCCCTTGGATACATGCAGAGTGAGTTCCTGGAGGGAATGGCAGGAGGACTTCCTCTCTGCAAGGCATGTTTTGACGGAAATTATCCGCTGGATGTCGAGGCAGAACTGAATAAGAAGATCGACTGCGGCTGTTAAACTGTCACTGATTTTGGCAGAATGTGCAGGAAAAAAAGATAAAAAAATGCGATTTATATAAAAATTACATATTTACAAAGTGTCCAAAATACGGTATAGTAATGCACATATTTAAGAGTCGTGTCTGACAAAGGCGTCAGAGGCAGATAAGGGTAAACCAGCCCCTTCATCCGCTTCTGGTGCTTTTTCTTTTATCAGACATTTATGTGTAACACAGATGGAGGAGGAAATCACAATGTCAGTTAAATATGTTTTTGTTACAGGCGGTGTTGTATCCGGACTGGGTAAAGGGATCACGGCAGCGTCCCTGGGAAGGCTTCTCAAGGCAAGAGGCTATCAGGTGACCATGCAGAAATTTGATCCCTACATCAATATTGACCCGGGAACTATGAACCCCATTCAGCATGGAGAGGTTTTTGTAACCGATGACGGTACAGAGACAGACCTTGACCTTGGACATTATGAGCGTTTCATTGATGAAAGCCTTGACAAGAATTCCAATGTGACAACCGGTAAGATTTACTGGTCTGTTCTTCAGAAAGAGCGTCATGGTGATTTCGGCGGAGGTACCGTTCAGGTGATCCCGCATATTACCAACGAGATCAAGAGCCGTTTTTACAGAGCAAAATCCGCAGACGAAGACAGAATTGCCATCATCGAGGTTGGCGGTACAGTCGGTGATATTGAGAGCCAGCCGTTCCTGGAATCCATCCGTCAGTTCCAGCATGATGTGGGACATGACAATGCCATTCTTATTCATGTTACCCTGATCCCGTACCTTCGTGCTTCCGGAGAGATGAAGACCAAACCGACCCAGGCAAGTGTCAAGGAACTTCAGGGAATGGGAATCCAGCCGGACGTTCTGGTATGCAGAAGCGAGTATCCTCTGACTGATGATATCCGTGGAAAGATCGCCCTGTTCTGTAACGTACCGGTAAGCCACGTACTTCAGAACCTGGATGTAGAATATTTATATGAAGCTCCTCTTGCAATGGAAAGAGAAAAACTGGCAGATGTAGTACTGCAGAGCTTAAGACTTGAGAACCGTAAACCGGATCTTACAGACTGGGAGAATATGGTAGAAAATCTCCGCCACCCGGACAAAACCGTGAAGATCGCCATGGTTGGTAAGTACACACAGCTTCATGATGCATACTTAAGTGTTGTGGAAGCCCTGAAACATGGTGGAATCTCCTGCCGTGCAAAAGTTGATATCGTCTGGGTAGACTCTGAAGAGCTCAATGAGAAAAAACTGGATCAGACCCTTCATTCTGTAGATGGAATTCTGGTTCCGGGAGGATTCGGAAACCGTGGTACTGAAGGAATGATCCTTGCAGCACAGTATGCGAGAGTTCATAAGATCCCGTACCTTGGCATCTGTCTTGGAATGCAGATGGCTATTGTAGAATTTGCCCGCCACGTACTTGGATATGAAGATGCCAACAGCATTGAGCTGGCACCGGAGACCACGCATCCGGTCATTGCTCTGATGCCGGATCAGGAAGATGTGGAAGACCTTGGCGGAACCCTTCGTCTTGGAAGCTATCCGTGTGTGCTGGCCGAAGGCTCCAAATCCTATGAGCTTTTTGGAAAGAAAGAGATCCAGGAGCGTCACAGACATCGTTATGAGGTAAACAATGCATTCCGTAAAGAATTAAGTGAAAAAGGAATGTCCATCGTAGGAACTTCCCCGGATGCACATATTGTAGAGATGATCGAAATTGCCGGACATCCGTTCTTTGTAGGAACACAGGGACATCCGGAATTCAAGTCCAGACCGAACCATGCACATCCGCTGTTCCGTGGATTTGTGCAGGCGGCAGTTGACAAAAAGACGGCAGAAGAAGCTGCAATGAAAGGATGAGAAAAATGAGAGAAGTAGCAAATCAGCAGCAGGGCCTCTACCGCCCTGAATTCGAACATGATAACTGCGGTATCGGAGCCGTTGTTAATATAAAAGGAAAGAAAACACATGATACTGTTGCAAATGCTCTTAAGATCGTAGAGAATCTGGAGCATCGTGCAGGTAAAGATGCAGAAGGAAAAACCGGCGATGGCGTCGGTATCCTTCTCCAGATCTCCCATAAATTCTTCAAAAAAGTCTGTAAGAAAGAGGGCTTTGAGATCGGCGGCGAGAGAGAATATGGTGTAGCCCAGCTCTTTTTCCCACAGCATGAGATCAAACGTGCCCAGGCAAAGAAGATGTTCGAGATCATCGTGGAAAAAGAAGGCCTGGAGCTTCTTGGATGGCGTACAGTGCCGGTATTCCCGGAGGTTCTTGGACATAAGGCAAGAGAGTGCATGCCATGCATCATGCAGGCATTTATCAAAAAACCACAGGATGTCGAAAAGGGTCTCCCATTCGATCGTATGCTCTACATCGCACGTCGTGAGTTTGAACAGAGTAATGACAACACTTATGTTGTTTCTATGAGCAGCAGAACGATCGTTTACAAAGGTATGTTCCTGGTCGGACAGCTTCGTACTTTCTTTGCAGACCTGCAGAATCCGGAGTATGAATCCGCGATCGCAATGGTACATTCCAGATTCAGTACCAACACAAACCCAAGCTGGGAGAGAGCACATCCGAACCGTTTCATCGTACATAACGGTGAGATCAATACCATCCGTGGCAACACGGACAAGATGCGTGCCAGAGAAGAGAATATGGAATCTGAGTGTATGAAAGGAAAACTTCACGAAGTACTTCCGGCAGTTAATACCAGCGGTTCCGATTCAGCAATGCTTGACAATGCAATTGAGTTCATGGTTATGAGTGGCATGGATCTTCCGCTTGCAGTAATGATCGCAATTCCGGAACCATGGGCGAACAACAGAAACCTTTCCCAGAAAAAGAAAGATTTCTATCAGTATTATGCAACCATGATGGAACCATGGGACGGACCTGCGTCTATTCTGTTCAGTGACGGTGACTGCATGGGAGCCGTACTTGACAGAAACGGGCTGCGCCCATCCAGATATTATATTACGGATGACGATACACTGATCCTTTCCTCAGAGGTTGGTGTTTTAGATATTCCACCGGAGAAAATTGTAGTAAAAGAAAGATTGCATCCTGGCAAGATGCTTCTGGTTGATATCAAAAAAGGAAAAGTCATTGATGACGAAGAACTGAAAGAGACTTACGCAAGCAGACAGCCATATGGTGAATGGCTGGACAACAATCTGATCGAGTTAAAAGATCTGAAGATCCCGAATCAGAAAGTTCCTTCTTATACGGCAGAAGAATGCAGAAGACTTCAGAAAGCATTTGGATATTCTTATGAAGAAGTAAAGACATCCATCCTGAATATGGCGAAGAATGGTGCGGAAGGAACGGCTGCTATGGGTATCGATGCACCGCTTGCGGTATTGTCAGATATGCATCAGAATCTGTTCGGATATTTCAAACAGCGTTTTGCACAGGTAACCAACCCTCCGATCGATGCCATCCGTGAGAAGGTCGTTACATCCACAACGGTTTATATTGGCGAAGATGGTAACCTTTTGGAAGAAAAAGCAGAGAACTGTAAGATGTTGAAGGTCAACAACCCGATCCTTACAGAGACAGACCTTCTGAAGATTAAAAATATGAAAGAAGACGGATTCAAGGTTGCAGAGATCCCGACAATCTATTATAAGAATTCAAGCCTTGAAAAAGCAATTGATTATCTGTTCATCGAAGTTGACAGAGCTATCCGCGAAGGGGCTAACATCCTGATCCTTTCAGATAGAGGAGTGGATGAATATCATGTGGCAATGCCGTCACTTCTGGTACTTTCCGGATTGCAGCAGCATCTGGTACGTACGAAGAAACGTACGTCTGTGGGGATTGTTCTGGAGACGGGAGAACCAAGAGAAGTACATCATTTTGCGACACTGATCGGTTATGGTGCATGTGCGATCAACCCGTATCTTGCACATGAATCCATCAAACAGCTTATTGATACCGATATGCTTCAGAAAGACTATTATGCGGCAGTTGATGATTATAACAATGCAGTGCTGGGAGGAATTATAAAGATTGCATCCAAGATGGGTATTTCTACAATCCAGTCTTATCAGGGAGCTAAGATTTTTGAGGCAATCGGACTGAAACAGGAATTCATTGACAAGTATTTTACGGACACGGTCAGTCGTATCGGCGGCATCGGAATCGAAGAAATTGCGGCGGATTATATCGCACGCCATTCTCAGGCATTTGACCCGCTTGGACTGGAAGTTGATATGACACTGAACAGCGTCGGACAGCATAAGTTAAAGAGTGGTGGAGAGAGACATCTCTATAATCCACAGACGATCCATATGCTTCAGGAATCTACAAGACGTGGTGATTATGATATGTTCAAACAGTATACGGATATGGTTAATGCAGAGGGAGAACATATTAATATACGTGGACAGCTGGAATTCAATTATCCGAAGAAAGGCATTCCGATTGAAGAAGTAGAAAGTGTAGATGAGATCGTAAAACGCTTCAAGACAGGGGCCATGTCTTACGGTTCTATTTCCAAAGAAGCACATGAGACACTGGCAATCGCGATGAACCAGTTACATGGTAAATCCAACAGTGGTGAAGGTGGAGAAGAAATTGAACGACTGGATACCAACCGCTGTTCCGCAATCAAGCAGGTCGCTTCCGGACGATTCGGTGTAACTTCCAGATATCTGGTAAGTGCACAGGAAATCCAGATCAAGATGGCACAGGGGGCAAAACCAGGAGAAGGCGGACATCTGCCGGGAGGAAAGGTATATCCATGGATTGCCAAGACCCGTCATTCTACACCGGGAGTCAGTCTGATCTCGCCACCGCCACATCATGATATCTATTCCATCGAGGACCTTGCACAGCTCATTTATGACTGCAAGAATGCGAATAAAGATGCAAGGATTACGGTGAAACTGGTATCAGAAGCCGGCGTTGGTACCGTAGCAGCCGGTGTTGCCAAAGCAGGAGCCGGATTGATACTGATCTCCGGATATGACGGAGGAACCGGTGCGGCACCAAGAAGTTCGATCCACAATGCCGGACTTCCGTGGGAGCTTGGACTTGCCGAGACACATCAGACGCTGATCCAGAATGGTTTGAGAGAAAGAGTCCGCATCGAGACAGACGGTAAGCTGATGAGCGGCCGTGACGTGGCGATCGCAGCCATCCTTGGAGCAGAAGAATTCGGATTTGCTACCGCACCGCTGGTAACAATGGGATGTGTAATGATGCGTGTATGTAATCTGGATACCTGCCCGGTCGGAGTTGCAACACAGAATCCGGAACTTAGAAAGCGTTTCCGCGGAAAACCGGAATATGTTGTGAACTTCATGCGCTTTATCGCACAGGAACTTCGTGAATATATGGCAAAATTCGGTGTCCGTACACTGGATGAACTGGTAGGAAGAACAGATCTTCTGAAGGTGAAGGATGTGCCAACATCAGAACGTGCATCCACACTGAATCTGGAGCAGATTCTGGATAATCCTTATGAAGGCACAAAGACACCGATGACCTTCAATCCGAAGAAAGTCTTTGACTTTGAACTTGAAAAGACACTGGATGAAAAAGTTCTGGTAAAAGAACTTCTTCCTGCTGTAGAAAAGAAACAGAAGAGAAGCATTGAAATAGATGTAACAAATACAAACCGTACATTCGGAACGATCTTTGGTTCAGAGATTACAAGAAGATATCCGGAAGGTCTGGATGAAGACAGTTATGTAGTACATTGTAAAGGTGCCGGCGGACAGTCATTTGGTGCATTCATTCCAAAGGGACTGACACTGGAACTCACAGGTGACAGTAATGACTACTTCGGTAAAGGATTGTCAGGTGGTAAACTTGTCGTATATCCGCCGAAAGGAATCCGTTATAAAGCCGAAGAGAATATCATCATCGGTAACGTTGCACTCTACGGTGCGACAAGTGGTAAGGTATTCATCAACGGTGTGGCAGGAGAACGATTTGCAGTGCGTAACTCCGGCGCAACAGCTGTTGTGGAAGGTGTCGGAGATCACGGATGTGAATATATGACAGGCGGGCGTGTAGCTGTTCTTGGTGGAACAGGTAAAAACTTCGCAGCCGGCATGAGCGGCGGTGTCGCTTATGTACTGGATATGGAAAATGATCTCTATACAAGAGTCAATAAAGAGATGGTTCATATCGAACATGTGACAACCAAGATGGATGTCGGAGAATTAAAGAGCATGATTGAAGAACATGTTGCCAATACCAATTCCGAACTTGGTAAGAAGATCCTGGATAACTTTACAGAATACCTTCCAAAATTCAAGAAGATCATTCCAATCGATTATGAGCGGATGCTGACAACGATTCTTCAGATGGAAGAACAGGGCATGAGCAGTGAACAGGCAAAGACAGAAGCATTTTATGCGATCAAAGAAGGAAGATAGGGGGTAAGAACAGTGGGAAAAGCAACAGGATTTATGGATTATGACAGACAGGATAAGCTGGCTGAAGATCCAAAAGAACGAATTAAGCATTTTAAAGAGTTTCATACACCTCTGTCAAAAGAAGAACAGGAACTGCAGGGAGCCAGATGTATGGCGTGCGGCGTACCGTTCTGCCAGTCCGGTCAGATGCTGATGGGAATGGCAAGTGGCTGCCCGCTTCATAACCTGGTACCGGAGTGGAATGATCTGATCTTTCACGAGAACTGGGAAGAGGCATATTACAGACTGAAAAAGACGAATAATTTTCCGGAATTTACATCCAGAGTCTGCCCGGCACTTTGTGAGGCGGCATGTACATGTGGACTGAACGGAGAGGCAGTTTCAAGTAAGGCGAATGAATACAGCATTATTGAAAATGCATATAAAAAAGGTTACGCAACGGCAAAACCGGTGAAAGTAAGAACTGGAAAGAAGGTAGCGATTGTAGGATCGGGGCCATCCGGACTTGCGGCGGCCGATATGCTGAACAGAAGAGGTCACAGTGTGACGGTCTTTGAAAGAGAGGATAAGATCGGTGGACTTCTCCGTTACGGCATCCCGAATATGAAACTGGAAAAGCAGTTCATTGACCGGAAGATTGCGATTATGGAAGAAGAAGGAATCCGGTTCGTGATCGGATGTAATATCGGAAAAGATAAGAAAGCGGCTACATTATTAAAAGAATTTGATCGTGTGGTTCTTTGCTGCGGTGCATCCAACCCAAGAGATATAAAAGTTCCGGGAAGAGAAGCCGAAGGAATCTATTTTGCAGTGGATTTCCTGAAATCAACCACAAAAGCACTCTGGAAAAATGCAAAACAGAATGCAGACGGAACCTATGATCTAAACCTGAAAGACGGTACATACATTTCCGCAAAAGGGAAAAATGTTATGGTCATCGGTGGCGGAGACACCGGAAATGACTGCGTGGGAACATCCATGAGACACGGAGCCAAGAGTGTGCTGCAGCTTGAGATGATGCCGAAAGCTCCGGATGAACGTACCGAGATGAACCCTTGGCCGGAATGGCCGAGAGTCTGCAAGACGGACTACGGACAGCAGGAAGCTTCCGCTGTCTTCGGACATGACCCGAGAGTCTACCAGACAACAGTAAAAGAATTCAAAAAAGACAAAAATGGAAAAGTCTGCAAGGCAGTTCTGGTAAAATTAGAGCCTAAGAAAAATGAAAAGACAGGACGTATGATGATGACGGAAGTAGCCGGAAGTGAATATACAGTAGATGTAGATCTTGTATTAATCGCAGCCGGATTCCTTGGAAGCCAGGACTATGTCACGAAAGCATTTGGTGTGGAAGTAAATGAACGTACGAATGTGAAAACCGCGCCGGGAAAATATGACACGAATGTGAAAAATGTATTCACGGCAGGAGATATGCACAGAGGACAATCGCTGGTTGTATGGGCAATCCGTGAGGGCCGTGAAGCGGCAAGAGAAGTGGATATCAGTCTGATGGGATATACGAATATGTATGTGCAGTAAACGATTATGTGTCTGAACAGAACTGGAAAATAAGATAAAGATGAAAAATTCTTGAATAATCTGCGAGTACAATTTATAATAAGAAGAAACAGGCCGGAATCATATGTTCCGGCCTGCTAAATGTTACAAAAATATTAAAAAATGTTGCAATTTGTATTTGTGTGCGCTATAATAGGGAACAGATGTGAGAGATTGTTCTCATGACGAGGGGAAAATAATTAAAACAAATAAGAAAGAAGAGTGAGTATGAATAAACACGGAATCAGATTGATCACAGCAGTGGTGACAAGTTCAATGATTGTAACACCGGTTTTGGCAGCACCGTCTGTCGATGATTTGAAGAAGGAAAAAGCATCAAAACAGAATGAAGTCAGTTCGTTACAGTCACAGCTTACAACATTGATGGGAAAGGTTAATACACTGGAAAGTGAATTGATCCAGACAGGTGAGGATATTACAAAAGCACAGAGTGATCTGGTAGTTGCGCAGAAGAAAGAAAAAGAACAGTATGCAGCAATGAAGAAGCGTATTAAATATATGTACGAAGCCGGTAATGATTCAGCGTTTGAAACATTGGTCACATCGGATGATTTTACAGATCTCTTGAGCAAAGCAGAGTATGTTCAGAATGTACATAGTTATGACAGAAAACAGTTACAGGAATATGTAGAGACAAAGCAGCAGATTTCAGATTTGAAGGACAGTCTTGAAAAAGATCAGAAAGAACTGGAAAGCAAGCAGGCTGAATATGAGAAGCAGGGTGATAACCTGAATAACCTCATTACTTCCAAATCAGCAGAAGTTGCAAATCTTGATTCAGAGATTCAGGCAGCAGCAGAAGCGGCAGCAAAGGAAGCAGCGGAGAGAGCGGCAAAAGAAGCAGCAGAAAAGGCTGCAAAAGAGGCTGCAAAGAAGCAGCAGGCATCTGCAGCTAATAACAGTACTTCATCTAACAGAAATAATTCTACAACAAGCAACAAAAATAACACAAGTAATACAACGAGACCATCGAGACCATCAGGTAATAATACAAGCAGTAGTACAACAAGCGGATCGAATGCAAATGGTGGCACGATCGTAAGCAGAGCATACAGCCAGCTTGGAAAACCTTATGTATGGGGTGAATGCGGACCGAGCAGTTTTGACTGTTCAGGATTCGTAAGCTACTGTCTGACAGGAAGCTATACACGTCTTGGTACAACTCTTACATTTATGGGATGGACAAGGGTAAGCAACCCACAGCCTGGTGATGTTGTAACAACAGCAACACATTGTGGTATTTATATCGGAAATGGTCAGATGATTCATGCTCCGCACACAGGAGATGTTGTAAAAGTCGGACCGGTACAGTCTGGTATGATTTATGTGCGTAGATAATGAAAAGTAAATAAAATAAAAACCGGAATCAGGTAACTGGTTTCGGTTTTTTATTTTTTATGCTAAAGTTTGCAGAAAAATAAAAGGAAAATCCTTGCAAACAGACAACCTTTATGGTAATATTAAAAAGTCGCAAAAAATCACGCATAGGCTTGTCCCGATGGTGCCAAAGCCTGGTAACAGGACGGTTTCGGGGACGTATAACAACATATGCGGAAGTAAAAAACCAATGGAGGAAAGAAACATGAGCGTTATTTCAATGAAGCAACTTTTAGAAGCAGGTGTTCACTTTGGACATCAGACAAGAAGATGGAACCCTAAGATGGCTCCTTACATCTACACAGAGAGAAATGGTATCTATATCATCGACTTACAGAAATCTGTAG
>OLSG01003149.1_pt1 | contig 12263 bp, 10 predicted proteins | sample 1673041 | NCBI WGS metagenome assembly OLSG01 (sample SAMEA3136749, study PRJEB25190) | human gut metagenome | reverse complement strand
GGATTTGTCGTATTGGCGGGTTTCTTATTTTTTATCATCCCCGGTATTTATCTGGCATTGCGCCTTCAGTTCTTCCAAGCCTTTATTATCGAGGAAAACGCCGGGATTATCGAGTCTTTGCATAAAAGCTGGGAGATAACGAAAGGACAAGTATTGCCTCTGTTCATTCTGGCGTTGGTTATGATCGGGATCCTGATATTAGGATGTATTTTGTTCGGTATCGGAATTTTCGTCGCCGTTCCTCTTATCTATATGATGTATGGCTACGTTTTCCGTAAATTGAACACTCCTCTTCAAATACTCGAATAAACAGAGAGGACGAATACACACTACAATCTATACCATGAATAAAAATTACAGGATAAAAGATATCGCCGAATTATCCGGCGTATCAACCGGTACGGTAGACCGCATTTTACATGAGCGGGGAAAGGTATCGGAGGACGCACGGAAAAAGGTGGAGAAAGTCTTAAAAGAAATTGACTATCAACCAAATCTGATAGCCCGTTCTTTAGCGTTGAAGAAAAAATATCATTTCATCGCTTTGATCCCTTCTTTTCTTGAAGGGGAATACTGGGCGAAACTAAGCCAAGGGATCGAGAAAGCGGAACGGGAATTGTTTAGCTATAATATAGATGTCGAGCAAATCTATTTTGACCAATACGATAGCAACAGTTTCGACGAATTAATCCCGAAGATTGAGGCCGCGGATTGTCAAGGGGTTATCATCGCTACATTATTCAAGCAAAGTGTCTTGACCTTGACCCAGCGGCTAGACCAGAAAGGTATTCCTTATATATTAATCGATTCTTTTATCGACCACACGAATTGTATCTCTTACTACGGAACGCATTCATATGATTCGGGGTATATAGCGGGACGCCTTTTATTCGAGCAAATCCGTGAAGAGGACGATCTAGTGATTTTCCGTTTCACCCGTAAGGGGGATTCATGTTCTACGCAAGTGCAGAAGCGAGAGGAAGGATTCCGGGATTATCTCGCCAATACCTCATTCAAGGGAAAGATTCATTTGCTGCATGTGCACGCGGATGACCGAGAAGAGAATACGAGACTACTGAATACTTTCTTCGACAAATATCCTCAAGTAAGAATCGGTATCATCTTTAATTCGAGGGCCCATTTCCTTGGAGATTATCTAAGTAGCGAACGGCCGGACTATCCTTTCAAGCTTCTTGGCTACGATGTGATAGAACCGAATGTCCGTTATCTGGAAAACGGCTTGATCACGCATTTGATCGCCCAGCGACCCGAGGTACAAGGATATCATTGTATCAAGGCACTTTTCAGGCATTTGATCCTTAAGGAGAAAATTGAGCCTGTCAATTATATGCCGATCGATATCTTGGTAAAGGAAAATATACAATACTACAATAATTATATCTGATGAACTCCTTATTTAGCGTAAAAGAGAAAGTGATTTTGTTGACCGGAGGCTATGGTATATTAGGAGCCTGCATGGCCAAGCACTTGGCGAGAGAAGGCGCGTATGTCGTAATCCTCGGACGAAACGAGCAAAAAGGATCTGCCTTGGTTGGTGAGATTAAAGCGGAAGGGGGCGAGGCCTTATTCTTGGTTTCAAACGTACTGGATAAAGCCTTGCTGGAGCAAAACAAGCAAGAGATATTGAAAGCATATGGGAAGATTGATGTTTTAGTCAATTTGGCGGGTGGTAACCAAGCCGGAGCGACGATTCCTCCCGACAAGACGATCTTTGATCTGGATATCGATGCTTTCCGGACGGTCGTGGACCTGAACTTATTCGGGACCGTACTGCCGACAATGGTCTTCGCCGAGGTCATGGTGGGACAAGGGAAAGGAAGCATTATTAACATCTCGTCCGAATCGTCCCTACGCCCATTGACTCGTGTGGTTGGCTATGGATGCGCGAAAGCCGCTATCAACAATTTCACGCAATACATGGCCGGGGAGCTGGCGATTAAATTCGGAGAGGGCCTGCGAGTAAACGCCATGGCACCGGGATTCTTCCTTACCGAGCAGAACCGGGCATTGATGAGCAATCCGGATGGATCACCTAGTGATCGTTGCAACACGATCGTCGCGCACACGCCGTTCCGCCGCTTAGGAAAACCGGAGGAGTTACTCGGTACTTTACAATGGCTGGCGAGCGACGCCTCCGCATTCGTAACCGGTACCGTGATCCCCATAGACGGAGGCTTCGACGCTTTCTCCATCTAAATAATGTGCCAATGTGCCAACCAGCCATGCATCAAACCGCATTGGTATATTGGCACATTGATAAATTTAAAAATTATTCATTATGTATCTATGTGAGCAAACTTGGCGTTGGTACGGACCGAATGATCCTGTCAGCCTTTGGGACATCCGTCAGGCGGGTGCCACCGGTATCGTAAATGCGTTGCACCATATCCCGAACGGGGAAGTTTGGACTACGGAAGAGATTCAAAAGCGGAAAGCCTTGATCGAATCCGCCGGATTACGGTGGAGTGTGGTTGAGAGTGTGCCCGTACACGAGCATATCAAGACGCAAACCGGGGGTTTTCAAACCTATATAGAGAACTACAAACAAAGCATCCGTAATCTGGGAGCTTGCGATATCCGGGTAGTTACTTACAACTTCATGCCGGTATTGGACTGGACTCGTACCGATTTGGCTTATACGATGCCGGATGGTTCCAAAGCCTTGCGCTTTGAACGCGCGGCTTTTATGGCGTTCGACTTATTTATATTGAAACGACCGGCGGCGGAAGCCGAATATACGGAGGCGGACAAGGCGAAAGCCAAGGCACGCTATGACGCTATGAGCGAGGAAGACCGCCAGCTATTGGTTCGCAATATGATCGCCGGACTACCCGGCTCGGAAGAGACTTTTACGATCGAGCAGTTCAGGGAAGCGTTAGACCGTTATAAAGATATCGACGCGGAGAGACTTCGCTCGAACCTGATCTATTTCTTACGGGAAATAGCTCCCGTGGCGGACGAGGCCGGTGTCAAGCTCGTTATCCATCCGGATGATCCCCCCTATTCCATTCTCGGGCTTCCCCGTATCTTGAGCACGGAAGATGATTTCCGGAAGTTAATAGAGGCCGTGCCGAATCCTAGCAACGGGCTTTGCCTATGCACAGGTTCTTTCGGTGTCAGAAGTGATAACGACTTGGCCGGGATCATGGAACGTTACGGGGATCGGATCGATTTCGTTCATTTCCGCAGCACGCAACGAGACTCGGAGGGTAATTTTTTCGAGGCGAACCATCTGGAGGGCGATGTGGATATGTACGGTGTCATGAAAGCCTTACTGGAATTGCAGCAACGCCGCCAATGCTCCATCGCCATGCGACCGGATCATGGACATCAAATGATAGACGACCTAAAGAAGAAAACCAACCCGGGCTACTCTTGCATCGGACGTTTACGGGGTCTGGCCGAGCTACGGGGATTGGAGATGGGTATCGCCTTATCCCTGTTCAAAGGACATTAAAAAGACAGCGTCTTACAGTTAGCACAGTACTGTGTACGAAGTACCGCAGTACTGTGGCTAAAGTACTACAGTACTCTGTACGAAGTATTGCGGTACTCAGCACGTAAGTACTGGAATACTTCGTACAGAGTACTGCCCTATTTATAGCACAAGGCTACCTCGCCCCTATGGGGGAACATCACAAACCGAACAACCGGGGAATCAATAAACTTAAATCCGGCAAGAAGGCCACCAAGAACAAGACGATAACCATCGCCGCGAACATCGGCAGCAACGGACGGATCACCAGATCGATCTTTGTCCCCGCCACGCTACATCCGATAAACAATACCGAACCCACCGGTGGCGTACACAATCCCACACAAAGATTCAATACCATCATGATCCCGAAATGTACCGGGTCCATACCTAATTGCCCCGTCGCTATCGGCAGGAAGATCGGGGTAAAGATCAAGACAGCGGGCGTCATGTCCATAAAGATCCCGACAATCAATAGGATCACGTTGATAAGTATCAAGATGACCACCGGATTGTCGCTTATACTTAGCAAAGCGGCACTTACCGTCTGAGGAATATTCTCATAACTCATGATCCAAGACAAACCCGTACAAGTCGCCACCAGAAGAAGGACGATGGCCGTAGTCTTGGCCGATCGCAATAACACTTGCGGCAATTTAGCCCAAGTAAGTTCCTTATAGATAAAAGAGAGGATTAACGCATACAATACAGCGATCGCCGAAGCCTCGGTCGCCGTAAACAGTCCCGCCAAGATTCCTCCGATCACGATCACCAATAGCATCAAACTAGGGATTGCCCTAAAAAATACCCTTGTCGCCTCCGAGAACGGAACACGTACGCCAACCGGATACCCCTTTCGTGCGGCTACGATCATGATCGCTACTCCCGTAAGAATTCCCGGTAGATAACCAGCCATAAACAAGGCGGATACAGAGACTCCACCACTCGCCAAGGAATAGACGATCAAGACATTACTCGGAGGTATCGTCATGCCGGTAGTGGCGGAAGAGATATTTACGGCGGCACTGAAATTCGGATCGTAACCGGCCTTTTTCATCTCCGGTGTCATAATACTCCCGATAGCAGAGGCAGCGGCGGCGGCAGAGCCACTGATCGCCCCGAATAACATATTCGCCACGACATTGACCACCGCCAGTCCTCCGGGCAACCGTCCGACCAGCACTTTAGCGAAATCGATCAAGCGCAAGGCGATACCTCCGCTATTCATGATATTCCCCGCCAATATAAAAAACGGGATCGCCAGCAGAGCGAAACTGTCCAGACCCGAAGCCATACGCATCGCATAAGTCGTAAGGGCGGGAAGCGAGTCTATATTCACGAGCATCGTCAATATACCCGCCACGCCAATGCTATACGCTACCGGAACCCCGGCCACCAGCAGGAAAAAGAAACTTATCACTAATACGAGTATACCTATAATATCCATATCATCAGTCTTTTAAGAATTAGAGGAACGAAATAAGGTGATCGCGTTATCTATCGCATAATAAGCGGTAAGCAATCCCCCTAGCGGCAATGCCAAATACACATATCCTAAATTAATCTCTAAGGAAGCCGAAGTAACTCCCAAATGAAAACGAGTGTATACCAGCCAAGCCCCTCCTACGATCAATACAAATACAGCGAATAAAAATACGATCAAGAAGATAAACAATCGCAAGAGCTTCCTGCGGGAAGGACGCATATGTTGAAGTAATAAATCGATCGCTAGATGCTCATTTTTCCCGGATACATAAGCGGCCCCCAACAATCCCACCCAGATCAATAAATATCCGGCCAATTCATCCGTCACGGAACTCGGGGAAACCAGAATATACCGGCTTAATACCTGCCATAGCACATCCACGACCAAGAAAGCCATCAAGAAAATCAACGATAGCTCCAATCCTTTATCAATTATCTTTCTCATGGGTATTCTGTATTTGATCTATTAAATCATGAAAAACCGGATCATTCTTAAACCGCTCGATCATCGGGGCGGCGGCATCCATAAACGGCTGCTTATCCGGGTAAATAATTTCTACTCCGTGCGCTTCCATCTCCTCTAGCGATTGCTTCTCTTGCTCCGCCCAAAGTTTCCGTTGATAAATAGCGGCGGCGTCAGCGGCCTGTCGCAGCCAATTACGTTCTTGTTCCGTCAGCTTCTGCCAAGTAGCCAAACTAATGATGATCACGTCCGGACACATCGTGTGCTCATTGACTGAATAGAACTTTACGACCTCATGGTGGAACGCTGTTGTCACGGAAGGCGTATTATTCTCGGCTCCATCCACGACATTACTTTGTAAGGCCGTATACAATTCACCCCAATCCACGGGAGTAGCCGAACCTCCGAATGTCTTCATCATCTCCACGGCTATCGGACTCTTTTGCACACGGATCTTCAGTCCTTTCAGATCCTCGGGAGTACGAATCTGCTTGTTTACCGTATAAAAGCTACGGGCCCCCGAGTCAAAATAAGCGAGTCCCCTAAACCAATAAGGTTCCGTTGATCCCAATATCTGTTTACCTACCGAACCATCCAACACCTCGAAAAACTGCTCACGGGAACGGAATAGATAAGGTATGCCAAATACCTTAAACGGATCGGCAAATCCTTCCAATGCGGCGGAGGAAACTTTCGTGATATCGAGACTTCCTATTTGAAGCAACTCTATACATTGATTTTCGGACCCCAATTGAGCGGAAGAATAAATATCCATGCTCATCTTTCCTCCGGACAACTCTTTCAGACGCTCGTTCATATAGAGCAATCCTAAATGGACGGAATGGCTGGGGGGCAATCCGTGCGCCAGTTTCAGCACCCTTACTTCCTTTACCCCTTCCTTACAGGAGAAGGAGAAAGATACGCACATCAGGAATAGCAGGGCGGTCTTTAGAACTTTCATATTAGAAATGTTAACAATTCGTTGTTTATCGACAAATATAAAGGAAATAATCGAATTGTGCACGTACACAGAAGAAAAAAGTGGCCGCTTTCCTCCTGCCTATATTCACATACGGAACAAGAAGAGCACGGCCTTGATTTAACCTATTTCTCTAATGTTATGATGAAACATCGAGACGGTCAAATGTAGAAACAATCAAAGTGACCGGTCTTATATCGACCGTGATCTTATTTCACGAAAGCGTGAAACTTATTCACGCCTTTTCTCTAACAGCCATTTACGGATCTCCTCTATATCTTCCTTGTCCGCTTCTATAGTGATTGAATATCGCCGGGGTTCGTCCGCTAAATACACCTCCCGCAAGAAATCATAGGCTAAGACTTCCGATATACGCAGTAACAAATCAACATCAATACTGCTTCGCTTAAATATCTTATAAATATTGGTACGTTCATAATGAAGCGCATGGGCAAAATCGGAAACCGAAAGTCCCCGCTCTTCCATTTTCTCTTTTATTAACGAACCGATATGTATCTCCTTTTGTTCTTTCATATACAAAAGCCGTTTTTAAGGTAATCTTATCTCATAAATAAACCCACATCTGAGAAAAGGTGTGTTACACTTTACCTTAAACCCGTCAAACTGCGGCACGACCAAATGCCTTGTACACAACAGAAATAAGGCAAAGGAACACACCAAATACAGGTGTATTCGCATTGTCTATTTCTCTGTGTACTTTAAATTGGTCGTTTTCAGTTTAGAGAAATACCAGCAAATACAATATCGTCATCCTCTCTGACCAAAGAGACAAACTAGTCCCCTCAATCATCGTATAATATCTCCATTTTACCTTTACAAAGGTAGGCAAATTCAACTATCAGAAAAAACACAAAGAATAAAAAGAAGTATAAACATATCGGAAATATAGGCCATTGAAAGAGGCTTTTTTATACTTTTGTAGTAAAATAATATCTAATGGCATCTAAAATACACAACGGAATACTCATTCTTACGCTAATTTTATTTGCGTCTTGCCGTACGCAAAAGCCTGCTCCACGCCCGGCCCCTCCCGAGACTGTGGATTTCCCTACGGCAAATATTCCTCTTCCCGTCGTGGATTTCAATTTCATGTTGCCGGAAGCTCCGGAGCTAGCGGTTTGTCATTCTCCTAGAAAAGATATCACGGAAGCCTTTACGCCCCGTGATAAAAGCCAGATAGCGATCAAGGACCCCAAGCTATTCGATGAGAATAACACGGAAATTATTGATTTATCCTTAATCCCCGCCGGGGAATACGCATTTCCCCTTCCTAATGGAAACGTGATCTCTCCTTACGGGGGAAGGAGAAGACATCATTCCGGAGTAGATATCAAGACTTGTGCCAACGATACGATCGTGTCTGCTTTCGATGGTATTGTCAGGATGGCGAAACCATTCGCCGCCTATGGCAACGTTATCGTTGTCCGCCATTATAATGGACTGGAAACGATCTATAGCCACAACTCCAAGAACTTGGTTAAACCCGGAGATCGCATTCTCGCCGGACAACCGATCGCCTTAACCGGACGTACTGGCAGGGCTACTACCGAGCATTTACATTTTGAGACTCGTATAAACGGAGTTCATTTCAATCCGAATATCGTCTTCAACATGGCTAAAAGGAAATTACGTTCAAAATGTCTGGTTTGTACCCAGAAAGGTAATAACGTAATCGTCAAATCGGTTGATATATTACCCCATCAAAAGGCTGGTCCATACGTACCGCCACCTCCTTATAAATGGGTTTACAATGAATGAAAAAAGGCCTTACGGACAATCCGTAAGGCCTTTTTTCATTCCGTGGAGATGGAGAGATTCGAACTCTCGTCCAAACGAGGAATTAATTTGCTTTCTACATGTTTATCTTCGCCTTCATTGTCGGGGAAGAGCAAGACCGAAGCCACCCACTTGAACCTTATCCTCTAAAATTTCACTTGGAGCCCGAGGCTTACTCCAAACTATCTCCGATATTGCTGCACCACCTGATCGGAACGCTTCGGAGCCACAGCATCCGGGTGATGTCACGTCCCCGCAACTTTTGCAGGGATTAAGCTTGAATCTACTATACTTCGATTAAGCAGCGAGAGCGTAATTATTTTCGCCAGTTAATTGTTCGTTGTCTGAGATTTAAGTGCAAGCCAACCACGCACTACATGCTTACAAACCACTTCTACCCGCTGTCAAAACCGGTCATCCCCATGGTTTTGTAATATTTCTTTTGGCAAAGATACATATAATTTCGAATTTAGCAAAGACCCATAACTGATTCCTTCCGATTAGGATTATTTTAATGTAAACGAAGCTGTTTTCACCTCTTTACTATTTCCACCGATCATTACCTGAAACTCACCCGGCTCAGCGACATAATCTAAGGTTGAATCGTAGAATTTCAACATATCCACATCAATATCAAAGGTTACTTTCTTGCTTTCTCCCGCTTTTAACGCAACTCGCTTGAATCCTTTCAATTCTTGGACCGGAGGGGTTATGCTGCGTACGATATCACGTAAATAAAGCTGTACGATTTCCTCTCCATCCTGAGCCCCGGTATTGGTAACAATCACGGATGCTTGAATTTTTCCATTTGCATCCATAGAATTCGTATTCAAAGATACATCGCCATACGTATAAGTCGTATAACTCAAACCGTAACCAAATGGATAAAGAGGCTCATTTAACACATCTATATAATTGGAGACATAACGAGTGTACCAAGCATCAGGAGACATAGGACGTCCTGTCATCTTATGATTGTAATAGATCGGACATTGGCCTGTTACACGAGGAAAAGACATGGTTAACTTCCCCGTCGGAGAAACCTTTCCGGTCAAGACATCGGCAATAGCCGCTCCTGCTTCCGTACCACCGAACCATACGTTCAAGATCGCATTCACCTGCTTTTCCTCGGATTGTAATGCCAAAGGTCTTCCGGTAAAAAGTACCATTACGATCGGCTTTCCTGTCTTTTGGATAGCATCCAGTAATTTTTTCTGCGTTTGCGGCATTTCAAGGATGGCTCTACTAGCGCCTTCTCCACTCATATCTATCGATTCACCCAAAGCAGCGATAATCACATCAGCGCCTTCCGCCACTTTTAGGGCCTCGGCGATTAATTGTTCATCGCTTCTATCATCCCGGGTTGAACGATTTTGATCCGTAAAGTTTGCTTCATAGACGGAATCATCGACTAGATTGCTGCCTTTTGCAAAAACAACCTCTACTCCATTTCCCAAAGATTCCTGTAAATCCTCTACCAATCCATGATAAGATTTAGTCTGCTCATCATATTTCCACGATCCAGCCATATTCGCCTTGCTATCCGCTAAAGGACCGACTACAGCGACCTTACGACATCCTTTAAGTGGAAGCAGATTATTGTCATTTTTAAGTAACACGAAAGACTCCGCCGCAATACGACGGGCCGCGGATACGTTATTTACCGACAAGAACTCTTTGGCGGCTCTTTTCGGATTACAATATTTATATGGATCATGGAACAATCCCAATTGGTATTTTGCGATTAGTATTCTCCGGCAAGCAGAGTCAATCTCAGCCTCTGTTATTTTCCCTTCTTCCAATGATTTCTTTAATACGGCATGATAACAGTCCGCTATCATATCCATATCGACACCCGCCTTTAGCGCCTTGACTCCGACTTCCTGACTATTACCTATTCCATGGTTTACCATCTCCGCTATTGCCGTAAAATCAGACACGACAAAGCCGTTAAATCCCCATTGTTTACGCAACACGTCATTAAGAAGCCAAGTATTTCCGGTCGCGGGGATACTTTCAAATTCGTTGAATGAAGTCATGATACTTCCTACTCCTGCTTCTACAGCAGCCTGATAAGGACGCATGTAATAATTCATGGCAGTCACACGGCTCATATCTACCGTATTATAATCCCGACCAGCCTCGGCCGCTCCATAAAGCGCATAATGCTTTACACATGCCATAAGAGTCGTATCAGCCGATAAATCATTGCCTTGATAACCACGCACCCATGCTTGAGCCATTATACCTCCAAGAAACGGATCCTCGCCCGCTCCTTCCTTTACTCGTCCCCACCGGGCATCATGAGATATATCGACCATCGGGCTATATGTCCAACAGATACCATCAGCACCAACTTCCTTTGCGGAAATTCGAGCGACCTCTTCTATATTCTCCGGTTTCCAACTACACGAAAGACCTAGAGGAATGGGAAAAACAGTTTTATAACCATTACAAATATCAGCACCAACAATTATAGGAATCCCCAACCGACTTTCTTTAACCGCGACTTCTTGTAACTGCCGGATCGCATCGACACCGAATATATTAAATATACCACCAACCTCTCCTCGTACAATACGACTGGCTATCTCACTCTTTTTAGGATTTGGCATTACGTTTCCATAACTAGGAAGATTCAATTGGCCAATTTTCTCATCAACGGTCATTCGACTCATCAGACCATTTATAAATTCATCCGCACTTTTCTGTTCAATCTCAGCTCTTGTGATTCTCTCACTTTTTTCTCTCGCTATCGAACAAACAGGCACTATACATGCCATTGAAATAAATAAAACTGAACTTTTAAGGAATTTCATAACTTAGCTTTTTTACTTCAAAAAAAGCCCGAATAACAGAAAACAGCAATAAACTCACTACTTCAAAGATACGATATGCTATAGAACACGCTTTCCTAGACTACGCTTTTACTACGTTTACCATCAATAATAAACTAGTAATAAATAAATTGCACAATCGATTTTAGAATCTACTCCGCAAGTCTCCAGAAAAGATATCTGGAGTTCTATTCGATTAGACCGATCTCACGAAACCAATCTTCAGCCCGATCCGGCCATTCATTTACAGACGCTCCCGTATCTCGTAACCCGTATCCATGGCCACCTTGACTATATAAATGCATCCATGCCGGAACACCAGCTTCCTTTAAGGCATAATAATAGAAAATACTACTGTTAATATAAGATTTATCATCTTCCGCTTGAATTAACATGGTTGGAGGTGTGGCAGATGAAACCTTTAACTCTGGTGCCAATTGGAAGTTCTCTCCATCTAAATAAGCAGGATAAACCAATAAACAATAATCCGGACGACAACTTACTTTATCCGTAGCATCAATAGCCGGATAAGTACGTTTCAAAAAATTATTGCTAACCATGGCAGCCAAATGGCCACCAGCCGAGAATCCCATCACACCGATCCGCTTTGGATCTATATTCAAGTTCTCAGCGTTCGCTCGAACATAACCAATCGCACGCTGTACATCTTGCAAAGGAGCTTCGTGTTTTTCCAGTCCTTCTCGTCTTGGAACCCGGTATTTAAGTAAGACCGCAGTTATTCCAAGATTATTAAGCCATTCACAGACTTCATCACCTTCCAAATCATAAGCTAAAATATTGTAACCACCACCGGGACAGACAATCATAGCGGCACCCGAGGCCACTTCATCCGGAGCATGATATATAGTAATCGTTGGCTCACTTACATTCGTAATACGCAAAACACTCTCACCACCGGTTTTTCCACCGTCCGTATCAGCTTTCTCTATTAATTTAATAGTTTCTCCCGGCGCCCCTTTTGGGAATAATAAAATCGGATTTTCTTGTGCCATAGACGTATTGATTAAACAAACCCCAATCAATAAAGGGAATATCCACTTCTTAACCATACAACACATTATTAAGTTATAGGGAGCGAATATATACATCTTATTTTATTTATCCAATCAGAATCGAATAAATAAAAACAGAAAAAGGAGTCACCCCTTACGGACTGACTCCTCTCTCTTCCGGCTTTCGCCTTTC
>OLSG01003146.1_pt1 | contig 12280 bp, 8 predicted proteins | sample 1673041 | NCBI WGS metagenome assembly OLSG01 (sample SAMEA3136749, study PRJEB25190) | human gut metagenome | reverse complement strand
TCCTGACGAGGCGCTATTGATAGCTGCAGAAGTACCCAAGTGGCTATAAGGGGCTCCCCTGCTAAGGGAGTAGACGGGTTAAACCGTGCGAGGGTTCGAATCCCTCCTTCTGCGCCAGCTCGTGGCAAGCGACATATCGCTTGCCACGAGCCTTTTCATTTCAATTGCAAAGCTCATCGCGCACTCATTCTGCCGCTCCCTTGCTCCTCCGTTCCAAATCGAATCCACTGCGTTTGGCTTCGATTTGGTGCCGCCCATCGGTCCCCGGAGCTTTTTGCAGGAGGGCTTTTCCCACAAACTGAGAGGACCGCCCATGGGCATGGGCGGTCCTCCTTTTTCCACATGTATCACCACTTCCGGGCCAGGACCGGCTCCGGCAGCACATTGCGGGTGTGCCGGATCTCCTCCCAGACCGTAGTCTGCTTGAAAAAGCTCCCGATGGTGATGGGGAGCCAGCTCAGCAGGAAGAGCCAATAGACCAGCAAGCTCTTCCAAAGGCGGCGGTCCCACTTTCTCTCCACTGTCAGCACCAGGGCGCCGCTCAAGGTGGCGAACACCGCCGTCAGTCCCACGTTCAGCAGGATCGCACCGCAGAACGCCCCTGCCGCGAAGGTGAAGGGCCGTCCGCTCAGGCCGGCCGCCGCGGCCGCGGCCAGCGTATTGACCACCGCCACCAGCTGATAGGCCGGGATCAGCATCGTCATGCCTATGTCCAGAAGCGCTCCCCGGGGGGCCGCTGTCATCTGGCGTCCGGTCCGTGGCAGGTACTGCCGCGCCACCTGGATGGTGCCACTGCTCCACCTCCTGCGCTGCTTTACCGACTCCCGGTAAGTCAGGGGCTGCTCGTCATAGGTGACGGCCAGCGGCACCCAAGCCACCTGCACGTCCGCCAGCACGCACTGGGCGGTCATCTCCAGGTCCTCGCTGATGGTCTCCGTCCGCCAGCCCCCCAGCTTCTTCAGAGTAGAGGCGGCCACCATGAAGCCTGTGCCGTTGATCATGGCGGACAGCCCCAGTCCGGCTTTCCCCTGGTTGTGAAAGCGGTCCATCATCCAGTAGTAGATGGAGTAGCATCCCGAGATGGCGCTGTCATAGGGATTTTTGCTGTCCCGATAGCCCTGGGCCGCCCGGGCCCCGGCCCGATATGCATTGTTCATCTCCTTCAGGAAGCACCGGTCCACCACATTGTCCGCGTCAAAGACGCAGAAGGCGTCATAGTGCCGCCCGGAGAGCTGCTCCTCCGCAAAGCGGAGCACCTCCCCCTTTGACCGGACCGGCACGGTGCACTCCAGCACCTCCGCCCCGAACTGTCGGGCGGCCAGCGCTGTGTTATCCGTACAGTTGTTGGGGATCACATAGATGTCATACAGCTCCGCCGGATACTCCTGCTCCAGCAGGCTGTTGATCAGCGGACCAATGACCAGTTCCTCGTTTCTGGCCGCGATCAGCACCGCGAACCGGGTGCCGGCGGGGTGCCGGCCGTAGTCCATGGGCCTGCGCCAAGACATCAGGCCCGTCAGCAGATAGTATCCGCCCCACAGAGAGATCCCCACCGACAGCGCGGCGGTCAGCACCAGGACCGTCCTGACCAGGATGATTTCCAGATTCATGCGCTCGCCTCCTTTGCTGGTTCGAGTGTACCAGACGTTTTTTAAGGACAGGCCCGGGATATGGTTAAGATTTTATAAAAAGTTTCTTAATTTCCCAGTTTAATTCCATATTTATGTCATCCGACCCATATTTACATTTTGTTTATTTGACAGTTTTTTCTGGTACTGCTATAATAAAGTTGTAATGTTACCCAATTTTCTACCTGGAGCAGAGGGCTCTCCCCCTCCATCCCGCACCTGATACCTGAAGGGCGCCCCTCCGGTGCCGTTCTCGTTGGCCCGCTGGCCGGTCTCCGGCCACACCGGAAAAGGAGGTCTCATTTGTTAAGATTCGACCATGTATCCCTGTCCTACGGCAGCCAAAAGATCCTAAACGATCTGTGTTTTGAAATTGAGGAGGGGCAGTTCGCCGTGCTCATCGGCCCCTCCGGCTGCGGTAAGACCACCACACTGAAGATGATAAACCGTCTGATCCAGCCCGACACGGGAAAGATCTATCTGAACGAGGAGGACATCACCTCCAAGGACAAGGTGGAGCTGCGCCGCCACATCGGCTATGTGATCCAGCAGATCGGCCTGTTCCCCAACATGACGGTGGCCCAAAACATCTGCGTGGTGCCCAAGCTGCTGAAGTACTCCAAGGAGCAGTGCGACCAGATCGTCCGCGACATGCTCGCCATGGTGGAGATGCCCTATGAGCAGTACGCCAACAAGTACCCCTCGGAGATGTCCGGCGGACAACAGCAGCGCATCGGCATCCTCCGGGCACTGGCCGCCTCCCCTCCTATCGTCCTGATGGATGAGCCCTTCAGCGCCCTGGACCCCATGACCCGCCGCTCCCTGCAGCAGGAGGTGAAGGGCCTCCAGCAGAAGCTGCACAAGACCTTCATCTTCGTCACCCACGACATGGCGGAGGCTCTGGATCTGGCCGACGTCATTATCTTCATGGACCACGGCAACATCGTCCAGATGGCGCCTCCGGAAGAGATGCTGGCCCACCCCGCCAGCGGACAGATCCAGGACTTTTTGGGCAATTTCATCGACACCCACGCTCAGAAGGAGCTCACCGCCGCCGACTTCATGCGCTCCGGCGTGTCCACCGTTTCCGCCCGCCGGGGCGTCAACGAGTGCGTCAGCAAGATGCAACGGCGCAACGTGGACACCCTGATCGTGGTGGACGACCAGGACCGCTATCAGGGCACCGTGTCCATTGCGGACATCCGCCTCACCGGCCATGTGGTCAAGACCATCGAGCCCCTGATCCGCTGCAACACCCCCACCGTCCACACAGGGGACAGCGCCAAGGACTGCTTCGACCTGCTGATCTCCAGCGGCGCCCCCTACCTCATTGTCCTGAACGAGGAGGAAAAGGTGGACGGCATCATCACCAAGACCAGCATGACCTCCGCTATGGCGGAACAGCTTTGGGGGTGAGACACATTGGGATGGGATAAACTTCCTGTGGCCATCGGCCAACATCTTCTGTTCACCCTGGTGTCCGTCGCCATCGGCTTTGCCCTGGGCCTTGTGCTGGGCATCCTGCTGTCCCGGCGGCCCAAGCTCTCCGGAGTAGTCCTGCCCGTCTTGTCCGTCTTCAACACCATCCCGGGCATCGTGTTCATCGGTCTGCTGGTGCTGGCCTGGGGGGCGGGCACCGCAACGGTACTGGTTGCCCTGGGCATCTACGCCACTTTCCCGGTGCTGAAAAACACCTATGCCGGCTTGGTATCCGTGGACCAGCAGTACATCGAGGCTGCCCGTGGCTGCGGCATGAGCGCCATACAGAGCCTGATTCGGGTGGAGCTGCCCCTGGCCATGCCCACCATCATCGGCGGGCTGCGCATGTCCACCGTCTACACCGTCAGCTGGGCGGTACTGGCCTCCATGATCGGCGGCGGCGGCCTGGGGGACTTCATCTACTCCGGGATCAGCTCCAATGACAACGGCCTCATCCTGATGGGGGCCATCCCCGCCGCCCTCCTGGCTTTCGTGCTGGGCTCTCTGGTGGATCTGGTCCAGCGTCAGGTGGTCCCCAAGGGGATGCGGAAGGGAGGGGATAAGGTATGACCGCTTCCATGATCTTAGAGCACCTGTCTCTGGTGGTCGCCGCCCTCATCTTCGCCGTCCTGGCGGGTGTTCCCCTTGGCATCCTCTGCCACTTTTATCCTGCTGCCCGGAAGATCGTCCTCCGAGTGGTGGACCTGATCCAAACCACCCCCGCCTTGGCACTGCTGGGCATCATCATGGTGTTCATCGGTCCGGGCAAGCCCACTGTCATCGTGGGTCTGGCCCTCTACTCCCTGCTGCCCATCGTCCGCAACACCTGCCTGGGGCTGGACCAAGTGCCTGAGCACCTGATCGAGGCGGGCAGGGGCATGGGCATGACCCGTACCTACCGCCTCGTCCATGTGGAGATCCCCATCGCCGCCCCCATCATCTTCACCGGCATCCGCATTGCCGCAGTCAACGCCATCGGCACCGCGGTCTTTGCCTCCTTTGTGGGCGGCGGAGGCTTGGGCAGCGTCATCACCACCGGCATCCGCCAGGAGGACATGCAGGCCATCCTGGGCGGCACCGGCGTACTCATGGCGGCGGCCCTGGTTCTGGACCTGCTGATGGGCATGGCGGAGCGGTATCTCAACAGCCGGGACAGCCAGCGCCCCAGGGGCCGCAGGATGGCCGCCCGGGGAGCTGCCGTCCTCTCCTGTGCGGCGGCCCTGGCCCTGTGCGTGTACGCCTTCCTGCCCAAGAGCACCGCCGGCCTGCTCCTCTATGAGGGCCAGTTCTCCGAGGTACAGCTGGTCAACAGCATGATCAAGCAGTTGGTGGAGGACCGCCATGGCATCCCTGTCACCATCCAGGACGAGATGACCGCGGTGAACAACTTCAACGCCCTCACCGCCGCCAATCACTCCTGCGATCTGATGTACACGTGGGACGGCACCCTCCTTACCACCATCATGGGGCTGGACACCACCGATATCCCAGAGGGACAGACCCTCTACGACTTTGTCAACGAGAAGATGAATGAGGAGTACGACCTCCAGCTGCTGGGCAAGATCGGTGTCAACAACACCTACGTCATCGGTGTCACTCAGGAGGTGGTGGATACCTACCACCCGGAGACCATCAGCGACCTGGTGCCCATCGCCGGAGAGCTGCGCTTCTGCGCTGAGCAGGACTTCTTCACCGACGCGGGCAACATGAAGTTCGGTCCCATGGTGGAGACCTACGGCCTGAACTTCCAGGTGGCCAACCCGGTGGACATTATGATGAAGTACACCCTGATCGAGCAGGGCGCCTACGATGTGATGGTGGTCTACGCCACCGACGGCCTAAACAAACGGGCCAATCTGACTCTTCTGGACGACGACCAGCACTTCTTCCCCGACTACTACGGCACCATTCTGGCCCGCAGCGACGTATTCGAACGCTTCGCGGAGGATGCTCCCGGCCTCAAGGAGACCATCCAGCTCCTCAACGAGCAGTTCACCGACGAACTGATGAGTGAGCTCACCTATCGGGTGGACGTGGCGGGCGAGGAGGTGGAGACCGTCGCCCACGACTTCTTGGTCCAGTCCGGTCTGCTGGATGCCTGATGTCCTTTTGATCCCCTGCCGAATTCTGCGGCGGGGGATCTTCTATTGTGGAAAAACTAAAAGAGAGCCCGAGGGAACTCTCATTGCCTCGGGCTCTCTCCATCAAGTTATCTGTCAGGCGCTGTAAAGCGGTCTTACTTAATCATGCTGGCGACCTCGGCGGCGAAGTCGTCCTCTTTCTTCTCGATACCCTCGCCGGTCTGGAAGCGGGTGAAGGCCTTGACGGTGATCTTGCCGCCCAGCTGCTTGGCCACCTCAGCCACGTGCTTCTCCACGGAGATCTTATTCTCCTTGACGAAGGCCTGCTGGAGCAGGCAGTTCTCCTCGTAATACTTGCCAATGCGGCCCATGACCATCTTCTCGATGATATTCTCGGGCTTGCTGGCGTTCTTGGGGTCCTCCTTGGCCTGGACCATCAGGATCTCCTTCTCCTTGTCCAGGGTGGCCTGATCCACGTCGCTCTTGTCCAGGAAAGTGGGGTTCATGGCGCAGATCTGCATGGCCACATCCTTGCCCACCTCGACGACCTTGGCCATGTCAGCGATGCCCTCCACGGCCAGGTTCACCAGCACGCCGACCTTGCCGCCCATGTGGATATAGGGCACATTGACGCCCTCGGCATAGCGGACGAAGCGGCGGATCTGGATGTTCTCCCCGATGGAGAGCACCTTGTCGGCGGTGACGGAGGCGATGGTGCGGTCGGTGCCGGGGTAGGTCATCTCCTGGAGTGCGGCCACATCGGCGGGGTCCTCGGCGGCGATGACGGAGGCCACGTCCTTGACAAAGCCCTGGAACACCTCGTTCTTGGCCACGAAGTCGGTCTGGGAGTTGACCTCCACCACGACGCCCACGCCAGCCTCATTGACGATGGCGTAGGAGACGCCCTCGGCGGCCACCTTGCCGGCCTTCTTGGTCTGGGCGGCAAGGCCCTTCTCACGCAGCCACTCGATAGCCTTGTCCTTGTCGCCGTCAGCGGCGGTCAGCGCCTTCTTGCAGTCCATCATGCCCACGCCAGTCATCTCGCGCAGGGCCTGTACGTCTTTCGCGGTAAAAGCCATTTGTATTACCTCCATAAAATATGATCGTTTTTTCTCTGGAATACAGAAAGAGAGCGCCCGCCCGTCCGTCGGGCGGGCGCTTTGGGTCAAGGCTTACTGCTCCGCGGCGGCGGGAGCGGCCTCCTCAGCAGCGGGGGCCTCATCCTGGCCCTGCTTGCCCTCCTGGATGGCGTTGGCCATGACGGAGGAGATCAGCTTGATGGCGCGGATGGCATCGTCGTTGCCGGGGATGACGTAGTCGATCTCATCGGGGTCGCAGTTGGTGTCCACGATAGCGACGATGGGGATGTTCAGCTTGCGGGCCTCGTTGATGGCGTTGCGCTCCTTGCGGGGGTCCACCACGAACAGGGCGCCGGGCAGCTTCTTCATCTCAGTGACGCCGCCCAGGTACTTCTCCAGCTTGGCGATCTCGCCCAGGTGCTTCATGACTTCCTTCTTAGGCAGCATGTCGAAGGTGCCGTCCTCCTGCATCCGCTTGAGCTGATTCAGGCGGTCCACACGGCCCCGCATGGTCTTGAAGTTGGTGAGCATGCCGCCCAGCCAGCGGGCGTTCACATAGTACATGCCCACGCGGGAAGCCTCTTCCTTGATAGCCTCCTGGGCCTGCTTCTTGGTGCCCACGAAGAGCAGGGTCTCGCCCTTCTCGCCCAGCTCACGGACGAAGTTGTAGGCCTCCTCCAGTTTCTTCACGGTCTTCTGCAGGTCGATGATATAGATGCCGTTGCGCTCGGTGTAGATGTAAGCGGCCATCTTGGGGTTCCAACGACGGGTCTGGTGGCCGAAGTGCACGCCGGCCTCCAGCAGCTGCTTCATAGATACGACTGCCATGATTCTTGTTTCCTCCTAAAATTCAGTTTGATCTTTCCGGGCGCCTCATATTCCCCGCCAACCCGGCCGAGGCCGGGCACTGGGCGGAAAATCAGCACTCCCAGGCATAATGCGCTGGTAGTATATCACAGTTTTCCGCCGAATACAAGTATTTTTTGAAAAAAGTGAGCGGGCAGCTCCCCTTTTCTGTCTCTGCCCTGCCCTTCAGGAAATTTCTTCAAATTTCGCAAAAGCAAAAAAGAAGAGTTCCCTTGAAAACAGTCCGCACTTGTGCTATACTTATCCCAAAAATAACATAATAATTATTTTGAATATTATTGCTCATGTATCGGGAACCAGGAGATCAGCTTGAGATGCTTTTCTTCTTTTAAAAAATAGAACGCCAAATTTCATGATCATGCCCATATGGGCATGATCCATCTTCAAGATTGAAGATGGCAGGCGTTTCCCACTAAAACGCGCTTTAATTATAGACGTAATTTATATTTCGTTTTATTGAATCAGCGGTATCATCCGCTTATTCATACAGCAGACCCTATTTTTTGTAAAGGAGTGTTATGCATGAAAAAACGGCTTTTGGCCATCGTGATGACGATGGCCATGGCACTGTCTCTGCTCCCTGTCACAGCACTGGCTGACGGTGCGGACACCGGCAGTCAGCCCGCGGGGCAGGTGCAGGAGGACCCCGATCTGGGGAACACCGGAGGCGGCGGGGACGATCCGCTTCCCGGGGACGGCCCAAACGAGGGGGACGATCCCCCCCTGCCCGGGGACGGCCCGGACGAGGGGAATGATCCCACCCTGCCTGGGGACGGCCCGGACGAGGGGAATGATCCCACCCTGCCCGGAGACGGCCCGGATGCTGGAGACGCCCCCAGCCTGCCCGGAGACGAAAATCCGGTCGTTCTTCCGACGGATGACACTCAACTCTATGCTGGTGCCGCCAAGGTGGCCGTGATCGGTACCACTGAGTACGAGACGCTGGACGCCGCTCTGAGTGCTGCGGAGAATGACGACACGATCACGCTCACGGATAACGCAGAGATATCTTTCTCCTTCCCCGAGGGTGTCAAAACTCTTACCATCGATTTGGGCAAGAACACCCTGACCCTGACAAACAACACTTCTATCTTGCTGGCTGATGGGAAATCACTTACCATCCAGAATGGCAATCTTGTTTCCAAACCTCTGGAGAATCCCACAGTAACTGCTTTCAATATCCAGAGCGGTTCCTCTATTAAACTCGATAATGTGACATATGACTGCACAGGCAGTGCACTGTATCCCCAGGGAAATGCAGCCAAAGTTACGGTCATCGATTCCACCATCACTGCCGATGTGTATGCGGTGGCTACCAATGCAGGCCAGACAGATAACTATGATGTCGTTATTGACCTGAAAGACTCCACCTTCCAGGCCAGACTCCCCTCCGAATTGAGCAAAGGCGATTCCTGCCCGGTGATGATCAATATCCCCGGTAAGCTGACCATGGACAGCTGCACTGTCATTGGTGGACGGCAGGGTGTTTTAGTCCGGGGCGGGACCGCCAAGATCTCCAACACCGACATCCAGCTGAACGCCACTTACATCGATGGAAAAGACAAGTACCTGGATGGCAACTGGGGCAGCGGCAACGAGGTCCCCATGGCGGCTCTGGTGGTGGGTAACCGCAGCAACGCTTACAACTATCCCACCGACTGTACCCTGTCCAATGTGACTGTCACCGCCACCAGCGGTTACACCGGGACCTATGTCTACGGCATGTCGGATGAGGGGCGTGAGGTCACCTTCAACTATGACGCATCCACCGAGCTGGGCACACTGGTCACCAAGGGCGAGGTGTCTACCGACAACGTGGAGGGAAGCATAGGCAGCTATGCCACTATCTCCGAAGCGCTGAAAGCCGGTGAGACCAGCGTGAAGCTGCTCCACGACCTTTCTGAGGATGTGGTGATTTCTGAAAACAGCACCCTCACCCTGGACCTGAACGGCCAAGCCCTGACCAATGTGTCCAGCCACACCATCGTCAATCAGGGCGCCCTGACCATTCTGGACAGCGCCGGCGGCGGTGTGGTGGATGTGGTCACCCATGGCAAGGCAGCTCTGTACAACTACGGCACCATTACCGAGATCTCCGGCGGTATGTTCACCCGCAGCAAGGAGACTCAATATCCCGTCTCCGGCGGCACCGCCGCTAATTCCTGGTACACTGTGGTCAACGGCGGTGTCATCGAGGAGATCTCCGGGGGCACCTTCACCACCGGTGATGGCACTTCCAAAGCCCTCGGAAACCTCTCCAGTGTGATCCGAAACGGAGTGGATGATTCCGCTGATCCGCATCCTGGGGAGATCAAACTGATCTCCGGTGGCACCTTTACCGGCGCTGCCAATGTGCTGAAAAATGAACCCAACGGCAAAATCGGCACGATCACCGGAGGCACTTTTACCATGGACAACCAGGAGCAGCACTTCTGGGGCGGCAACAATGTGCTCCAGAACTACGGCACCATCGACTCCATCACAGGCGGCGCCTTCCGAGCCATTGGAAGCAGCGATGACGGATATCTTATCGCTGGACAGCCCAACCCCGCAGCCCGCTATGGCATCACCAACTACGGCATGATCGGCGAAATGGGCGGAGATGTCTCCGTGTCCGTCGCCGGGAATTCCAGGGCCGTTTATGTGGCTTATTCCTCCTCCGTCGGCGGCACCAGCTCCCTCAGCATCACCGGCGGCACCTACGCCGTCACTCCCGCCGAGGGGACCGAACGGAATACCTTCCCCCCCGCTGTGATCATGGCCAACTCCGCACAGGCGGCTCTGAACATTTTCGGCGGCTCTTTCCAGGGCGATATCCAGACCGGGACCGCCCATGGCCTGAGCATCTCCGGCGGCTATTTCACCGCCGATCCTACCAGTTATCTTGTCAGCGGCAAGGATGCCGTAGCCAGCAATCAGGATGGCTACCAGTACATGGTGGGCACGCTGGCCCTGAGCCAGCAGACCCTCGCCCTGACCAAGGGCGGCGAGGCTGTCCTGTCTGTCAATGCCGAGCCCTGGGGCGCTGTGCCTGCTTCCGCTGTGTCCTGGTCCAGCGACAATGAGGCTGTGGCCGCCGTGGACAACGGCACTGTGACCGCTGCGGCTCCCGGGACGGCTACCATCACCGCTGAGGTAAACGGAAAATCACTGACCTGCTCCGTCACAGTCAGCTACGCCGGTGTGGACGGCATCTCCCTGGACCGCTCCGCCCTGACACTCGTCAGCGGCGGCAGCACTGCCCTGACTGCCACCGTCTCCCCTTCCAATGCAGACCAGACGGTGACCTGGACCAGCAGCGACGAGGCCGTTGCCACTGTGGCTCAAGACGGCACCGTCACCGCCGTGGCCGCCGGTGAGGCCATCATCACTGCTTCTGCTGGCGCTTACCGCGCCTCCTGCACTGTCACCGTCACCGGGGCGGACGTAGACGTTCTCCCCAGCACCGAGCCTACCGAGACTGTGGACCAGTTGCCTGACGGCCTGAATGATGAGGTCAAGGAGGCCGTAAACGAGGCGGCCGGCACTGTGAACGCAGGCTCCGCCCTGTCTCAGGCAGCCCAGGAACAGGCCGGCCAGCTGGCCGACAGCGCAGAAAAGGACGAACTGCTACAAAAAGGACAGTCCGAACTTGGGAGCGAGGAGATTGTCCTCTATACTCAGACCTATCTGCAGGTCACCACAGTAGACGCTCTGACCGGTACGGACGGCAGTATTAACTCCGTCACCCTGGACATCTCGCCCAAGGGACAGGTGGTGGCCTCCACCGCCAGCACCGCAGGCGATATCAACCAGGGCAACTCCGTGGTGGTCAAGGAGATCCCCCAGGAGGATCTGAACATCACTGGAACCGCTCATGTCACCCTAACCCTGCCCGACGACTTTGCCAGCAAGACCATCTATATCAAGCATCAGGCCTCTAACGGCAGGACCTATTTTTACACCGCGGAGGCGGATGAGGGAGCCAATCTCACCTTCAGCACCCGCCACGGCTTCAGCCCCTTCACCTTCTCTCTGACCAACGAGGCAGCGGCCCAGGTGGAAGATGTGGGTTACGCTGATCTTCAGGACGCTATCGACGCGGTTGCTGACGGAGGCACTATCACCGTGCTGAAGGATGGCCTGGGCACGGTCACCATTCAGGGCAGTAAGACCTTTACCCTGGTCAAGCGTGAGGACGTCGATACCCTGCCCACTCTGGTGGCCGCCTCCGGGTACCGTCTGACGGATCACGGTAACGGTTCCTATACCATCTCCCGCCGCTCTTCCGGCGGCGGCTCCAGCGGCTCCGCCACCTACACGGTCAGCGTGGACAGCAGCCGCCACGGCGACGTCACTGTCTCCCCCAAGAGTGCCTCCAAGGGCGATACTGTGACCATCACTGTCAAGCCCGATGACGGCTATGAACTGGATGATCTGACCGTCACCGACAAGGACGGGGACTCCATCAAGCTCAAGGACAAGGGCGACGGCAGGTTCACCTTCACCATGCCCGCCTCCAAGGTCACGGTAGAGGCCGTCTTTACGGCTCTGGAGCAGGAGGAGGAACAGCCCCTCTTCTCCGATGTGGCAGAGGACGACTGGTACTATGATGCAGTGGCCTACGTGGCCGAAAACGGCATCATGTCGGGCACCGATGGCTCCCGCTTCTCCCCCAACGGCACACTGACCCGTGCCATGCTGTCCCAGATCCTCTATGCCATGGAGGACAAGCCCGCTGTCTCCGGCGCGGCCACCTTCTCCGATGTGGCCGCCGGCGCATGGTACGCCGATGCGGTGAACTGGACCGCGGCCCAGGGCATCGTGGCCGGCATGGGTGAAAATTCCTTCGCTCCTGATGCCCCGGTGACCCGGGAGCAGCTGTCCCTGATCCTCTATGGCTACGCCAGATACAAGGGCTATGACACCAGCGCCTCCGTCAGCCTGAGCGGTTACGCCGACCGGGACAGCGTCGCCGTCTGGGCGGCCGACTCCATGGGCTGGGCCGTGTCCGAGGGCCTGATCTCCGGCAGACCCGGAGGCTATCTGGACCCCGCCGGCACCGCCACCCGGGCCGAAGTGGCCCAGATCCTCATGAACTTCTGTGAGGATCTTGCTCGCTGACCTCCCCCCTTTTTGTTCCCCTCATAGGGAAAGGCCCGCCGGT
>OLSG01003143.1_pt1 | contig 12293 bp, 10 predicted proteins | sample 1673041 | NCBI WGS metagenome assembly OLSG01 (sample SAMEA3136749, study PRJEB25190) | human gut metagenome | reverse complement strand
GGGCCGCCGAGACCGCCAAACGCATTGCAGAGGAACGAAAATTCTTATCCGACGGACTTGCAGCCTGCGGACTGACCGTCTTTCCGGGCGAGGCCAACTTCCTGCTGTTCCGTTCAAACGATACCGGACTGCACGAGAAACTCGCCGAGCACGGCATAATGATACGAAACTGCGATAATTATCGCGGACTTTCGGCGGGATACTATCGCGTTGCCGTAAAAACGAGAGAAGCAAGCAAGTGCTTGCTAAACGCAATCAAATTGATAATGGAAAATGGATAATGGAGAACGAAGGTACGCGCTTTGTGCGGATTTGACAGCGTCGCGGGCACAAGGGCAGTGACATTTTCCATTATGCGGGAGGTTTGCAAATGGCAAAAATTATCATGATACAGGGCACCTGTTCAAACGCCGGCAAAAGCCTGCTTTGCGCGGCCCTGTGCCGGATTTTCCGGCAGGACGGCTACCGCGTTGCGCCGTTCAAGTCACAGAACATGGCGCTCAACTCGTTCATCACGGCGGACGGCAGGGAGATGGGCCGCGCACAGGTCGTGCAGGCCGAGGCGGCGGGCATCGCGCCCGATGTGCGCATGAACCCGATCTTGCTCAAGCCGACAAGCGACGTTGGCTCGCAGGTCATCATCATGGGCGAGGCGCAGGGAAACCGCACCGCGCGGGAGTATTGGGGCCACAAAAAGGCGCTTTTGCCCATTATCAAGGACGCATTTGACAGCCTTGCCGCCGAGAACGACATTATCGTGATCGAGGGTGCGGGCAGTCCGGCGGAGATCAATCTCAAGCAGGATGATATTGTAAATATGGGTCTGGCGAAGCTGGTGGATGCGCCCGTCCTGCTGGTCGGCGACATCGACCGCGGCGGCGTGTTCGCGTCGCTGTACGGCACGGTCAAGCTGCTCGAGGAGGACGAGCAGGCGCGGATTCGCGGTCTCATCATCAACAAATTCCGCGGTGACGTGGAGATTCTGCGGCCGGGTCTGACGCAGCTTGAGGATTTGACCGGCAAGCCGGTCATCGGCGTGGTGCCGTACGGCCATTTTGACATCGACGATGAGGACAGCCTGTCCGAGCGTCTGGACACAAAGGCTGCTCCCGCACTGGTAAACATTGCGGTTGTAAAGCTGCCGCGACTGTCCAATTTCACCGATTTTTCCGCACTTTCGCGTGTATCCGGCGTGAGTGTCGCGTACGCGGACAAACCGGCGCAGCTGGCCGGAGCCGACCTGATTATTCTGCCGGGCACCAAGTCCACGCTGGCAGACCTGCGGTGGCTGCGCGAGAGCGGCATGGAGGCGCAGATTCTCAAGGCGCACGCGGCAGGCACGCCGGTTTTCGGCATCTGCGGCGGCTATCAGATGATGGGACGCACGGTCTCCGATCCGGACAATACCGAGGGCGGCGGCAGTCTGCGCGGCATGAACCTGCTGCCAATTGACACGGTGTTCCGCCCGAGCAAGACCACGACGCAGACGCGCGGCACGCTGCTGGAGATTGACGGCGTGCTGTCCGATTTGAGCGGTCTGGCGGTCGAGGGCTATGAGATTCACATGGGCGAAACCGTGCGCGATGCGAGTGCAAAGCCGCTCGTTCGATTGCTTCGCAGGGAAGGCGAAATCGAGGACGGCTGTCAGACGGAAAACGCCTTCGGCACTTATCTGCACGGCGTGTTCGATGCGCCGGAGGCGGCGCTGCGGACGGCGCAGGCACTGGCGCAAAAGAAGGGCGTGACGCTGACCGGCGAAGCGCTCGATACGCACGCCTACAAGGAACAGCAGTACGATAAACTGGCGGATTCGGTGCGAAAATCGCTCGATATGGAGTGGATTTACCGTATAATGGAGGGAAAAGCATGACAGGACTTATTCACCTGTACTGCGGCGGCGGCAAGGGCAAAACCACGGCGGCGGTCGGACTGACCGTGCGCTGCGCGGGCCGCGGAAACAAGGTCGTGTTCGCACAGTTTCTCAAGGATGGGACTTCGGGCGAGTGCCGCGTGCTGGCGAAATTGCCCGAAGTGACCGTTATGGCAGCCAATCCGGTCGGCAAGTTCTCGTTCCGCATGACGGATGCGGAGAAGCGGGAGACAGCGGACGCGCTTACCCGCACCTTCGATGCGGCAACCGGCTTTGCCGTGCGGGAGCACGCGCGGCTGCTCGTGCTGGATGAGGTCTGCGCGGCAATCTCGTGCGGCTTTCTGGATGAGAAAACGGTTGTAAAATTCCTTGAGACCAAGCCGGCAACGCTCGAGGTCGTACTGACCGGACGGGGTCCGTCCGAAGCGCTGCAGGCACACGCGGACTACATTACAGAAATGAAAATGCAGCGGCACCCGTTTGAGAAGGGCATCGCTGCGCGGGAGGGAATCGAATTTTGAACGGATACATGAAGCCGCAGGACATCGAAAAGCGGTCGTTTGAAATCATCACCGCCGAGCTGGGCGAGCGCACGTTTCCGGCGGGCATCGCCGAGGTGGTCAAGCGCGTCATTCACACCACGGCGGATTTTGACTACGCGGACAGCCTTGCGTTCTCGCCGGATGTGATCGAAAAGGCAAAGGCCGCGCTTGCGGCAGGGGCAACGGTGGTTACCGATACCAATATGGCGCTCTCCGGGGTGAGCAAGGCGACGCTGGCAAAGCTCGGCGGAAAGGCGGTCTGCCTGATGGCGGATGAGCAGGTGGCAAGCGAGGCCAAGGCGCGCGGTGTCACACGGGCAGTCGTTTCGATGGAGCACGCCGCCAAATTTGAAGGCCCGCTCATCTTTGCCATCGGCAATGCGCCGACCGCGCTCATCCGTCTGCATGAGTTGATTGAGGAAGGCGCTGTTGCGCCTGCGCTCGTCATCGGTGTGCCGGTCGGATTTGTCAACGTGGTCGAGGCGAAGGAGCTGTTCATCGGCGGGGACACGCCGTATATCATCGCGCGAGGCCGCAAGGGCGGCTCGAATGTAGCCGCGTCCATTGTCAATGCGCTGCTCTATCAGATGGTGCATCGAGAAGGCTTTTAATTGCTGTCGCCAAACCACGGTTTGGCCGACAAGAGGAACGGACCGTAGGCCGTTCCAAAGTCGTCCGAAAGTTCCCATACGGAAACTTTCTCCCTCTTAGGGTATAAAAACCGGCGCTATCCTTGCGCGGCTTCTCGGCCGCGCTGCGCAGATACATGCTCCCGGTTTTTATGAATCGCGTTGCGATTCTATTAAATGCGCGCTATCGCGCGATATGCTGAAAATTTTAGCAGATATACTGTTCGGAAGAATAAAAAAGAGAGAGTTTCAAACGAAACTCTCTCTTTTTGCTACGACCAAAGGCCTTTTTCCCTGCAGTCGGCAATGTATGCGTCGATATTGTCCGCTGTGATGACCTCGGAACCCGAGTCGATCACCGATTCGACGGATTTGCCCTCGAGTGCGTCCAAAGCGGCCTCGACAGCTTTGTAGCCCATTTCATAGCCCTGCTGGGCAATATCGACAGTCAGCTCGCCGCGGTCGAGCGCTTCCACCGCAGCCTGATTGCCGTCAAAGCCGCAGATAACGGTTTTTTGATAGGCGGCGCTGTTGTTATCCCAGATGCACTTGATGGCTGCAAGCGCCATATCATCGCTGGTAACGAGCAGCGCGTCCACACCCTGCGGATACTTCTGCATGACAGCCTCCATCGCGGCTGCCGCACGGTCGGGCTGCGCGTCGCAGTACTGCACCTCGAGCACGGTGCCGCCCGCCTGCTCCACGGCGCTGCGGTAGCCGCGCAGACGGGCTTCGTGCGTCTCGTCGCCCTGTGCGCCGGTCAGGATGACAGCCTGCGGCTTGTCCGCGCCGTTCGACTTTGCCTTCTTCATAGCAGCTAAGCCGCCGGATTTGGCTGCCGCCTCGTTGCCGGTGCCGACAAAGGACAGTTTTTTGTCCGAGGTGAAATCTGTATCCAGTGCGATGATCGGCTTGTCTGTACTTTCGGCGGCCGCCGACAACTGCCCGGACTGCATGGGCGAAATGACAACCGCGTCTACGCTGTCATCGTCAAGCGCGGACCGGAACAGATCCAGCTGTTCCGCGCTGTAGTCCGCCGAAGACGGAAACTGAATGTCAATCGTTACATTCGGGTGCTCGCTGGCGCAGGCTTCCGCGCCAGCCATGACGTTCTGAAAATGCTCGCCCGCGTGCTTGATGATCACCGCTATATGATGGGTATCGCCGGTGCCGGTCAGGCTGCAGGCGCTCAGTCCTGCCGTGCAGGCAAGACATGCCAGTGCTGCCGCAATCATTCTCCTGTTCATGGTGTGTCTCCTCGTTCTCTTTTCTGTCGGAAGCTGCTCCTGCTCTTCTCTTGATAATATTTTAACATATTTTCCGCAGAGAGACAAATAGAAAAGGCATGACTTCAAATCATGCCTTTTTCCGTAACTTTTATCAGGTTATTTGCTCAGACGCTGCTCCATATAATTGTGCGCGTTCAGCTCAAGAGTATCATTGAGCGGTACGAGCGGCTCGGTCTTGCCGTAGCGGCGGTCGAGCGCGGTCTGCAGGATGAAGTCGCACAGCACGGGATTCTTCGGCAGCAGCGAGCCGTGCGAGTAGGTGGCGAACACGTTGTTGTAGCGTGCGCCCTCGGTCTGGTCCTCGCCGTTGTTGCCGTAGCCCTTTATCATCATGCCGAGCGGCGCGACATCCTCACCGAGATAGGTTTTGCCCGAGTGATTCTCAAAGCCGACCACGATGGAGCCGCTGCTCTCGGGCGTTGTGCGGTACATGTAGTTGCCGATCATGCGCTCTTTCGCGCCGATGGTGTGAACGTTGATCGCGCCGATGAAGTCGAGCTGCACGCCGTCCCACGTTTTGTAATACTGACCGAGCATCTGGTAGCCGCCGCAGATGGCGAGGAACACCTTCTCCTCCTCAACAGCGGTGCAGATGTCCTTGCCCTTGCCGGAGGCGAGGTCGCGCAGCAGCACCTCCTGCTCGAAGTCCTGTCCGCCGCCGATGAAGAAAATGTCGTACTTGTCCACATCGAGCGGCTGACCGATCGAGCACTCGTCCACATTGACGCTGATGCCGCGGCTCTCCAGACGGCGCTTCATCGTGATAATGTTGCCCCGGTCACCGTACAGATTGAGAATGTCGGGGTAAAGATGGCAGATATTCAGTTCCATTGCAGTTTCCCCCTTATTCGTAGAACGCCTTAACGTCGGTGTGCTTGCTGATCTCACCGCGCAGGTCGAACATGGCAGTGTATGTCGGCATAAGGAATGCCGGTGTCTCATCCGAGCCGATCTCGGTCAGCAGCCTGTCGTACTCGCGGATAACCTCGATACGCTCGGGGGCAAAGCCTGCGTACTTGAGACGCAGCGCCATATCATCCGCACGCACGCCGGAAACCAGTATGCGTGTAAAGCGCACCTGCTGGTCGGCGAGTGCCTCGAAGTCAACGTCCCAGATCCAGCTGATGTCCGTGCCGTCCGCGAAGCGGTCGTTGAGCAGGAATGCCAGCTTGTAATTGCCCTCATCGTGCGCGATCAGGTTGATGACCTGATTGAAGCCGGCAGGATTCTTTACCAGCATCATGCGCGCCTGTGCCTGACCGAGCTTGAACTGCTCGGCACGGCCGAAGCCGCATTCGAACTGCGAAAGCGCGCTGACGGCGGTCTGCTCGTCGATGCCGACAACGTGCGCGACAGCGGCTTCTGCGGCGGCGTTATAGATGTTGTAGCCGCCCGGCAGGTTGACGTGTACCTCGTGCTCATGACCGAAGATGTCCAGGATGATGTCGGACGAGTCCGCGCCGGTGGCGAGTACCTTGGTGACAGCGACCTGCGGCGTCTGGCGGTGGTAGCCGCACTTCGGGCAGCGGAAGCCGCCGAGATGGCCGTAGGTGATGTAATCGTACTCATATTCGGTCTTGCAGTGGATGCAGTACGGCGCGTCGGACAGCTCGTGAGCGGTCTCCTTGTAAATCGGGACATTCACGCCGAACCAGACGATCTTGTTCGGCACGCTGTCCGCAAGGGAAGCGGTGAGCGAGCAGTCCGCGTTCAGGCAGAGCGTTGCATTCGGCACATGCGTGATACCCTCGCGGATGGCGTTGAGCGTGTGCGTAATTTCGCCGTAGCGGTCAAGCTGGTCGCGGAAGATGTTGTTGACGACCAGACATTCGACCGGCAGGTATTCGCTCGTTTTGCGGAAGGCTGCCTCGTCGCACTCGATGAGCGCGTGCGTGTACGGGCATTTGCCGGACAGCGTGGAATGCTGTGCAAATACCGCGATGATGCCGGTCAGCAGGTTCGCGCCGGACTTGTTGGAGAAATATTTGAGTCCCGCATCGGCGAACGCCTGCTCGATCATGCGGGAGGTGGTGGTCTTGCCGTTCGTGCCGGTCACGACCGTGACCTTTACGCCGCGCGACAGCTCACCCAGAATATTTTTATCAATTTTCAGTGCCAGCTTGCCCGGCAGGTTGGTGCCGCCGCGGCCGAGCTTTCGCAGAACCGCACCCGATGCCTTGCATACCAGGACGGCCAGTCTGGTTCTAAGTCTCATATCCGGACCTCGTTTTCGTTAAAATTCATAGATATAACAAGTATACCGCATTTTCGGATATAGCACAAGGAGACAGGTGAAAAACTTCGGTCTCAAGATTATCGGTCTGCCGATCAAGCGCCTTTTTACGCAAAGGCAGCAGCCGCGCGGCAGCGCGCATTTAACAAGCTTTGCGAAGTAAAGCCATAAAAACCGGGGGCGTGTACCTCGGTTTTTATACTTCTGGAGGGAGAAAGTTTCCGCATGGGAACTTTCGGACGACCCGTGTTCTGCGAAGTCAGAACACAGATTGTCGGAAAAACGATAGTTTTTCGACAGTCTTATATCGGGTACTTCCGGAACAGGCCGGGGGCGATGCCGACGTTGCTGCGGAAGCTGTGGATGAAGTTTTCCTCGCTGTTGTAGCCGGTGGCGTAGGCGATCTCCTTGACCGAGAGCGGGGTCGAGGTGAGCAGATACTTCGCCTTGTCGATGCGGCGTAGGATGATGTATTCATAGGGCGAATAGCCGGTTTTGGCCTTGAACTGGCGCGAAAAGTGCGAAGAGCTCAGAGAGACCGAGGCGGCGACCTCCTGTACGCTCAGCTTCTCGAACAGGTGCCGGTTCATGTAGCGGATGGCCTCTGCGATGCGGTCGCTGCCGGCGTGAGCCGGGGAGGTGTCGTCGAGCAGCAGCAGGCCGAGCATGCGGTGGAGCATCTGCGAGAGCTGTGCCTCGCCGGGGCGCTCGTCGGCGGCGCAGCCGGTGAAGATGCTGTCGAGCAGCTGCGCGATCTCGCTGACGCCCGAGGGCATAAAGACCTGTCGGCCGCCGTGCGCCTGAAGGATGCGGCGGTAAAACGCGCGCGTGTTCAGTCCGTTGAACAGCAGCCACGAGAATTCGAGGCCGTCCGAGGCGGCGTAGCGGTAGGGCTCGCGGCAGTCGAACAGCACGACCTGTCCGGCGGCGGCGAGCATTTCCTCTCCGCCGAGCGTCAGCTCCATCGCCCCGTCATGGACGTAGAACAGCATGATATTCTGGTTGTGGTCGCCCTGCATGGCGATTTCCGAGCGGTGGTCGAAGGAATACAGGCTGCTGCAAAAGTAATGACCGCCGCGCGTGGGGTAATAAAAAAGCTCGCGTGCAAGCGAGGACGGGGTGAAGAAATACCGTTCCGAGGTTTGATGCACGCCTTTCTCCGGGATCAGCATAAAACGTCACGCTCCTTTCCTGCATCATAGCAGAATTTACCCTTCCGCGCAAGAGTTAAAGCGCGTACAGAAAAGAAAAAGCAGGAATTTATACGGAATAACGGATAAAATACGCAGACGTCCAGCATTTGTGCAAAATATAATCAGAAGTGCACAACCGAGAGAAAACAGCAGGATTTCGCAGTCATACGGCGAGATGTATCATTGGCAGAGCGGACAAATCGCCGTATAATAGAGCCATCGAAAGGGAAGCCGCCCTGGAAACGGCACAAAGAGACAAGGAGGAAAACATTCATGAAAATCGCATTTGACGTTGACGTTCTGGCTAAGCAGATGTCCATCAATGATTACGTACACAAGGTCGCAGACTGGGGCTACAAGTACATCGAGCAGTCCCCGCATCCGCGCATCAACCCGTTCTACAAGCACCCGCTGTTCTCCAAGGAGTGCCAGCAGGAGTACAAGCAGGCTCTCAAGGAGACCGGTGTAGAGATTTCCTCTTTCATCGTTGTTTACCGCTGGTCCGGTCCGACCGAGGAGCAGCGCCAGCACGCAGTTGCAAACTGGAAGCGTATGATCGAAATCGCGGTTGACATGGGTGTACCGGTCATCAACACCGAGTTCTCCGGCGACCCGAACCAGCAGGAGATCTGCAACGGCATGTTCTTCAAGTCTATGGAGGAGCTTCTCCCGATCATCGAGCGTGAGGGCATCCGCGTAGAGTGCCAGTCCCATCCGTATGACTTCGTAGAGCTGAACGACGAGGCCTGCGACATCGTTAAGTCCTTCCGTTCCAAGAACCTGGGCTACGTTTACTCCGCATCCCACGGCTTTTTCTACGATCAGGGCAAGGGCGACGTTCGCCACATGCTGAAGTACGCCGGCGATGAGCTGACCCACGTTCTTCTGGCTGACACCTGGAACCAGACCAAGGACTGCCGCTACATCGTAAATCCGCCCTGGCTGAACCAGCACGGCCGTGCTGACTACACCATCCATCAGCACACCGCTATGGGTGAAGGCGAGGTTGATTTCGACGGCATCTTCGAGACCCTGCGTGAGATGGACTTCGCAAACAAGCAGCTGAAGCCGGACGCACCGAAGGTTGGCGGCGACAATATCATCTGCGTATCCTACTTCGGCTTCCCGGAGAAGATGGATCAGCAGGCTCCGGAGGCACTCGACCGCATTAAGCACGAGCTGCTGTAAAGAATACTTTCTGAATACACAAAAGGACTTGAGTTTTCACTCAAGTCCTTTTTTCATACTGTCACAAAACGTCATTTCAGCCGACAAGAGGAATGGAACGCGCGCTGCCGCGCAAATTGATTGGCTTTGCGCCATATGCACTTATCGGCAGATAAAAACGGACAAACTGCTTTGGTTTGTCCGTTATATTTTTATTCTCCGCAGCCGGGACAGTCGGAACAGTCACCGCACTCGGTGCCTTCCGCGGCCTTGCGGTCCTCGTAGGCGCGCAGCGTGCCTTCGGTCATGTGGCTGAGAGCCGCCAGCCGCTCATTTACCATATCCCACAGGCACATCGGCAAATGGTCGCGGTGTCCGCGGTGGATAGTCACGCACTCGAAGCAGTTGCCATGATGGCGGCACGACTCCTTGCACGGGCAGTGGTCACCGGATTCGCGCACCTGACGCAGAAATTCCAGCTTGATCTTGAGCGCTTCTTCCTTCTTGCCCTCGCGGTCGAGGTCGTTCTGCAGGATGGCCAGTTCGTTTCCGTCTATTTTCATAAGTATCGCTCCTCTATATATTGCACTACATCGCACTTTTATCATAGCAGGGTTTTGACAGTTTCGTCAAAGCAACTTTACCCAAAACCGTGTTTTCATGCAGTTATACAGATTTTCAGCGTTCATTTTATCTATTTTGCCATTGACAAAAAGGACAGAATAAAGCCCTCATTCACAGACACATGAACGAGGGCTTTTACTTCCAAATCTCCATAGATCCTCTTTTCCCGACAGGATATTTCCCATCGCATTTGGATTGGTATTCGGTTGTTTTTTCGGCATCTTTCAATCTTACGTTCGCGGAACCGCCCGGCTAAGGTTCGTTTACTGCACAAACTACATAGTCCGTTTGGTTGCCTTTCCTACATTCGGGAACTCTATTTCCAGTGGGTGATGCGTCACTGCTCGGCGGAAGATGTGATACAGCCTGCCTTGTCGAACCGGATGTTACTCGGACTTTGATATCATCTCGTTCCGATGCGGTATGTCTATGCTGCAGATACTCATCAGTATGCCCATCGGCTGGTGCAGCATCCGGCAGGTATCGTAAGATACTTCGTTTTGTTCGCCGGCGCATCAAATATCAGGGTTCTGTCATGTATGAACCTTACTTTCCTGCTGCCTCGATCCGCTTGACTGTCTTAGTATGCCATGTACGGATAGTTAAATTCACGAGGATAGCTTCCCCAAAGTTACCGTTGTTGTTACCTTTGCTTAGAAGCCGATCGCGCTTTTCAGGCGGTTCAAATTGTGGAATTGGAACTCGCTCATTTTTTCAGCTATCACCTTGATCGTTTCGGTCACAGCGCCGCGGCGAGTCCCGCGAACTGGTAAGATGCCTCTTCTGATACCATTGGACTCACCTCTTTCGTGGGTATCAAACCGGATTGACATCCTTCAGATTAGATGAAGGTTTGCGCCTTTTGGAGTAAAACCCCTGTTTTACTTTGCCTTTGGTGTTTGCCTTTATCTTTTCTGTGTCATTATAATATCATCAATATTGCACAACGTCAAGCGTTTTTTACGACTTTTTAGACTGCATATTGCACAACAAAAAGCCGTTTATTTCGGTGATTTGGCTCTTTTCTCCAAGTGTAGAATTTGGTATAATAAAAGTGTTAGGGCTTGCGAAGCGAGCGGACCCTGCGCTGACGCCGCGCGGGTGCGGCACGGGTATGGCGCGCAACTCGCTGGTCCGGATATAGCGGATGACACCTCTGAGTTACAATGATCAGTAATCTTTACCGTACGGTGCGACAAGGTGAATTGCCTGTTAGGGCAAGAGAAGGTGCCCTGGGGTACGACCTCGGCGCACCGTTTGTAAATTCATTTGCACCCGTGTACCCGTAGGGGCGCACAGTGTGCGCCCAAAGCATCATTAAATGGGTGGCACAAACAATCTATCTCAGCAGATTGCTGAAATCTTGCGGAGAATAAGGTAAATCCTTACATTTTCTTTACTCTTCACTCTGACAAATTTACTAACTACTAATTCCTAATTATTAATTGAAAGAGGTCTTTATAGTGGGAAACTTTAGCTTTTATATACCGACACGCTTATTTTTCGGTGCCGGATCGGTCAAGCGTCTGGCCAAGGTACGTCTGCCGCAGGGCACGGGTCTGATCATCACCGGCGGCACCTCCACCACCAAACTGGGCTATGTGGCCAAGGTGGCGGATACGCTGGCGGAAGCCGGTCACCCGACCGTGGTATACAACAAGGTACAGCCGAACCCGACGATTGAGGGCGTGCGCGAGTGCGCTGCGCTCTGCCGTGAGCAGAACATTGCATTTGTTGTCGGTCTCGGCGGCGGCTCGTCCATCGACACGGCCAAGGCGGTTGCCATTATGGCGACCAACGACGGCGACTGGTGGGACTACATTCACGGCGGCACGGGCGGCGGCAAGCGCATGGTCAATGCCGGACTGCCGATTGTTGCCATTCCGACGACCGCAGGCACGGGCACGGAGGCTGACCCGTTCACGGTTATCACCAACGGTGAGGAAAAGATCGGCGGCGGCGGTGAGAAGTGCTTCCCGACCATTTCGATCGTCGATCCAGACTTTATGATGACCGTTCCGCCGCATCTGACGGCATACCAGGGCTTTGACGCATTCTTCCATGCGGCCGAAGGCTATCTGGCTAAGACTGCAAACCCGATGAGCGACATGTTCGCGCTGCAGGCAATTGCGCTGATCGGCAAATCGCTGGCAGCGGCTGTTAAGGATGGCAGCAACGCCGATGCGCGCGCGGATGTGGCACTGGCGAACACGCTGGCAGGTTTTGTCGAAACGCTGTCGAGCTGCAGCGGCGAGCACGCCATCGAGCATGCGCTGAGCGCATTCCATCCCGATCTGCCGCACGGCGCGGGTCTGATTATGCTGTCCAAGGCATACTGGAGCCGCTTCAAGGATACCTCGGCTGACCGCCTGCAGGCCATTGCACACGCACTTGGACGTGCGGACGGCGATTTTCTCGCTGCGCTGGCTGAGCTGCAGCAGGCGTGCGGCGTGGACAAGCTGCGCCTGTCCGACTACGGCGTAAAGCCGGAAGATGCAGGCGAACTTGCCGACAACGCAGCAAGCACCATGGGTGCCCTGTTCCGTGTCGATCCGCGCATGCTGTCCCGCGAGGAAATTATGAACATCATCACCGAAAGCATTTAAGCGAATACGCTGAGAGCGGACCGATTGGTCCGCTCTTTTTTCGATAACGGCAGTTGCTAACACATTTTCGCGCGATAGCGCATGTTAAGGCAACACCGCACAATTAAAGCGGCGGTGCTTTGCGGAAATTTTGTGTCCTG